>Ga0163216_100576_pt1 | contig 51115 bp, 45 predicted proteins | sample SynspAceP_FD_167610 | JGI IMG/M metagenome (GOLD analysis project Ga0163216, IMG submission 167610) | Saline lake microbial communities from Ace Lake in Antarctica - Synechococcus sp. Ace-P (Illumina Assembly) | ecosystem: Environmental > Aquatic > Non-marine Saline and Alkaline > Saline ...
GCACTCAGAGAGTAGGACTCTGTGTCCCTGTAATTTAGGGATAAATGTTTACATGAGCCGTATACGAGGCCCGTACGTACGGTTCTGTGAGAGGGATGGGGCGGCAACGCCTCACCCTACTCGATGTAGGGCAGTGAGAAGCGAAAGTCAGCGATAGGCAGAAACGCCGCCGCATGAGCCCAATACTCAAAAATGTCGCCGTCGCGCAACATCCGGTTGGTCATGGCGGGCTGGAAGTCCGGCACCCTCGAGTGCAGAACATGGTGATGCGCGCGCTGGACCACCGATATGCTGTCAATCTGCACGTAGCCTATATGATTGATGGCGTTACGCGCCCCGGATAAACCCCGGCCAAAGGCCTGAGCCTGCAGCAAACCCTGCGCTGCCAGAGCCAGGCGGCGCAGGCGCCGCAACTCTTGTGGGCGTTTAATCAGGATCATGGCCATCGCTACCTGGGTAGTCCAAGCGCGGGCCTGCTAGCGTAATTGTTCATCCATTGTTCCAATGCGGCATCCTGCAATCGTTGCCCGCCACCCATCCAGGGTTGGCAGGCAAGATCCTCTATGGGTGTTCTTGGAGCCGAGCCAAGGCTGTGGTGAGCATAGACGGCTTGGCCAAATAGAAGAATACTAGCATGCGTCTGAACCCATCAGACAACCCCGCATTAGGCCATGAGGGATCAGCGCGATGCCCGCCGTCAGGTAGTTGCGGCGCTGATTCAGCGCTTGAGGCAACTGCGGCGTCGGCGTTGAGCGCCAGCTTGGGGATTTGCTGAAAGCCGCCCTTGCGGGCGGCCAAGGTTACTCAGCGTTTAACATCGACCCGCACAACCTTGTTGTACTGTCTGAAATCGAACTCCCCGGTGGCAACACCCTGGGTGTTCATCAAAGGAAAGGCATAGCGCGGGGTCATCACGACCTCGTAGTCGTATTCGCCTTTCGGGCGCACATCCACTTCCATAAAACCGTAGTGCTTGCCGCCGTCGATAAGCTGATTGCCATTCCACAGCTCCGGCGCATCGCCGTGGGCGCTCCAGTGAGTGGCTTGAGCGTCGGCCGGCAACAGGTCGAATGGCACGTAGGTGGTGGTCGGGTAGTAGCCGGGGCCGCGCAATCCATCGCCGGCAAAACCCACGTCCCAGTAATGCACGCCAGCCAGCTCGACATATTCGAGCAGTTCGTCGTGGCCCGAGAGCACCGCCGTCACACTGTAGCGGGTGAATAGCTCATGGTAGATGCGCATGGGCATGCCAGACTGGTTATCTTCGTTGTTGGCAATACCCGCCGAGCCTGACGTCAGGCTGTGCACGCCCGTACCAAAAGCAGTGTGGTGAAACTGCACAAAGATCACCTGGCCACGGGCCTGGGCATCGGCCAGTTCACGCACCGCCCAATTCCACTGCTCGCTGTTGCGATTGAAATCAGGCAGGCGTGCCTCTGCGCCGTTCAGCAACAGGTTGGTGTCACGCGCCGGGTCGGTGTCGTCACCATTGGATGAATCCAGCGCAATGATGGTCACCGGACCGTAATCGACGCGGTAATAGCGCTTCTGATGGCGGCTGTCACCGGCCTGGTTGGTCGGCAATTCCCAGTAGGTATTCCATTTGTCGTAAGACAGGGTCGCCGCGTCAGTGGTGTATCCGCCGCCGTTGGGGTGCCAGTAGTTCTCGTGGTTACCCATCACCGGCAAGATAGGCGTGCTGGAAGCAAAGGTGCCCCATTCACCGGCGGTATGGCGCCAGAATTCATCCCAGTCCAGTTGGCGACCGCCTTTTTCCACCAGATCACCTGCGATCAACCAGAAATCCGGTTTGCGCGTGCCCGCGTATTCCAGGTTGGCGCGGAAGCCGTCGGTTTGATCGACCGGATATTGACGATTGGCTGTGGCCGGATCGGTACCCAATTTATCCCCGCCGACCAGCAGAGCACTGGCAGCCCAGGCCACCGTCTTGTCGGTCGACTCCGGCTCGGTTTCCATATCTGACATGGCCAGGAAGCGGATATTTGACCGTGCACCGGACGCTGGCGCCGTGCTCATGATCGCTGCCATCGGCTCGTTGCCTGCCTGCTTCACCACATAGTTGTACTCAGTGCCGGGCTGCAGGTCTTCAACCCGCACGTGGTGTCGGTAGGGCAGCACAGGCGCTTCGCCTGCAGCCACGTCAGCGTGGATAGCACCAAAGTTGCTTTCGCTATGGATGTAAGCCACCTCACTCTCGCCGTAACTCAGGTTTTCGGCCAGCACCGGCTCGGAGGTAAAGCTGCCAACACCTTCAACCTCAAGCATCCCAGGCACATCCTTGTCGGTAAACCACACAACGCTGATGGCGGAATCGGTGGGATGCTGCAAATAGGGCAGAACCCGAAACTGCGAGCTTTCCGCTACCGGCTCTTCAGTTGTTGGCGGTGCGGGCGTTGCAGGCGCATCCGATGAAGAGGATGATCCGTTGAAACAGCCTGATAACAAGGCAGGCCCAAACCCTGCTAGCAGAACGAGGTAATGTATTTTCATGACGGGGTTCACTGCATATCAAATGGAGCAATTACAGTGCCAGCCACGCGTGGCATTCAGGTTACAGACAGGTTGAGTCCAGCTTGAACAGGATTGCGTCCCGCCGGCTGGGAACCGATAAGCCTGCCTGAGGGCGAGGGAAGGCCTTGACGCCTAGGGCGTCCACACCTTCCCACAACTATTGCATTTAACGCCGCTCCTGATCGGGAACAACGGAAAGTTGATCCCGATAAACATCAGAAACGCCCAGCGCCGGCCAATCTGATGGTATTGCGTATCTTCGCTGCCGCAGCGGGGGCAGGCCTGCACGTCCGCACCTACCAGCTCGACCAGGTCCTGCTCTCGGTCTTCGTTCAATACCTGCAGTGCCTGTTCGGCATAAGGTTCAGGTACTTGCAGCCGCACGCCACCCATCGCGTTGGAGTAGAGCCATTGCATATTGATGGTGTGCTCATCGGCGATAAACGCCGGAATGCCTTCCGCGTCCAGACGCGATTTGGCAATGTGTGCCTCATAGGGGAGGCTGTAGCGGGAAATGGTGATCAGCATGCCTTCAGTGTAACCCGAAGCACTATGAAGGAAACCGTTTCGCGGAAGCAGGCGCTAAAACCGACCTTCTTCAGCATTCTGTAATGCTGACTGCGAGCCCGCCCAGGGACGTTTCCTTGTACTTGTAGGACATTTCCAGCCCGGTTTTTCGCATCGCCTCGATGCAGTTATCCAGCGGCATAAAGTGCTTGCCGTCGCCGCGCAGCGCCAGCGATGCGGCCGCATAGGCCTTGATGGCGCCAAAGCCGTTGCGTTCAATACAGGGCACCTGCACCAGTCCCTTTACCGGGTCGCAGGTCATGCCGAGATGATGCTCCAGCGCAATCTCCGCGGCATTCTCTACCTGCCGAGCCGTGCCGCCACGCACTTCACATAAGCCAGCGGCGGCCATGGCGGCTGCGGAACCGACCTCTCCCTGGCAGCCAACTTCGGCTCCTGAGATCGAGCTGCGCTGTTTGATCAGGCCACCAATCGCGCTGGCCGTCAGCAGGAAATCCCTCACCTGTTGCTGCGTCCCCTGCTCGTGGGTCACAAAGTAATACAGCACTGCCGGTATCACGCCGGCCGCCCCATTGGTTGGCGCTGTAACCACCATATTGCCGGCCGCGTTTTCCTCGTTGACGGCCATGGCATAAGCACACAGCCAGTCATTGATGTTTGCCGTTTCCGGTTTGCTCTTTATGCCTTCGTAAAGCCCCTTCGCACGCCGAGGAATGTCCAGCCCACCCGGCAGCACACCCTCTGTAGCCAGCCCACCGGCGATACAGGTCCGCATAGCGCGCCAGATGTTATCCAGCCCGGCAATGAGGTCGCTTTCACCCAGATGCTCAAGCTCGTTGATGTGCTTCATGCGAGCGACGGAGAGCTGATGTTCTTCAGCGAGCGCAAGCAAGGTGTTGGCTGAATCAAAGGGATAAGTTGAAGAATCGACTGCTGCGAATTTCAACGGAGCCTGCAATTGGTCAATTTCAGCCAAAGTGTTGATGAAGCCGCCACCGATGGAGAAATAGGTTTCCGCAATCAGCACCTTGCCATCACCGCCTGTCACCTCGAATACCATACCGTTGCTGTGTTGCGGCAAGGGCTCGCCAGTATCAAAGATCACGTCCCGAGCGGGACTGAATAATAGCGATCGATTCTGGTCCAGCTTGATCGGGGGGCTTTGCCAAAGTTGAGTCACCAGCGCCTGTACATCGGTATCGACAAGATCGGCCGGAAGATAACCGTGTAATCCCAAGGCAACAGCACGGTCGGTTGAATGACCTTTACCGGTGTAGGCCAGTGACCCTTTGAGCGTGCAGCGGAGGGTGGCACCTTGCAGGCTCTGTGCCCCGAATGCCTGCTCTTTTATACGACCGATAAACTCATGGGCGGCAACCATAGGCCCTACCGTATGGGAACTTGATGGCCCGATACCTATTTTGAATAGATCCAGCACGCTGATAAACATGATCGCCTGCACTCGCGGAGGGTTAGGGAAAGCGTAGCACGGCCTAAGAGTGCTCTCCTTTTCGACCGGAATCCATTCTCCAGTTTACGCGGCTTACATTCGTTCAGATCGTGATTGGTAAAAGGTCTTTATCACGATGCTTGAAGCGTTATTGGCCGACCAGCTTTGGTTCGAAGGGCAATGAAACTTCTAACGTCCCGTCACTGAACACGTGGGGGCTTAGGGGGGCGCCTGGAGTTGCCTTTATTGGTGTGGTGGCACCTGAGCTCTACCCGGGAATTTGAACCAACAGATCCGTAACACCTATATCTTCACCTGCCTGTGATAACAGGGTAGAAGCCTGGCCGCGGTGGTGAGTCTGATGATTGAAAAAGTGAAGAACCAGGCTTGAATAGCTTTTGCTGGCGGCGACCCCTTTGACGTTGCGATAGCTGAGAGCGGAATCCGGTTCATCGGCGGGCATCTCGGCTATCCAGTCGACAATTCTCTGATCCAGCCAGGCCCGGCGCTCAGCCAGTTGACCAATATCATCAAAGACAATCTGATCCAGGCTGGTTGGATCTGGAAGAGCGACTACCTCGCGCAACGAAATTCCGCAGGACGGGTGGGTAGCAAACCGCTTGAGCCAGATAGTGTCGGCAACAAGTATATGGTTCAGCGTGCCCAGGATAGAACCGAAAAAAGCCCCGCGATTTCTGGCTAAATCAGTGGCAGAGAGATGGCCCGCAGCCTCATAGACCTTTGTGTTCATCCACTGATTATAGGTCGCCAGTAATTCAAACTGATCTTTCAGACTCATTGTCGACGTCTTCCTATCCCGGAAACCGCTCAAACTCAGGCAGCTCATGCATATGCTTCATCCAGCCCATGCGCTCCGCTGTCTGGATCTGTATCTCTGGAGGAAGGGCCTCTGGATCGTCCAATGTCGCAGTCTGCACATCCACAATCCCGGGCAGGATATCTTCGTTGCGATAGAACAGCCCGCTACCGCAATCGGAGCAGAAGCTGCGCATGGCGGTGCCGGATGAGTTGATGGTCTTGGGCTCGCCCTGGGTCAGGGTCAGCGCGGCTTCAGGGTACATGGCCCAGGTCACCATGGGTGCGCCGGCGCTGCGTTGGCAGTCACGGCAGTGACATAGCGCCACGGTCTGTGGTGTGCCGGTGAGTTGATAACGAATGGCGCCGCATAGGCACTGTCCGGTATGGGGCATGACCTGATCTCCTCGATTTTTTGTATCTTCAAGCATAGCCCTGTTTGGATAAAATTCACCAACGAGGTTCAAGGAAAGCGACCGTTAAAAGGCGGAATGAGCAGAGCGCCGAGTGCGGGTCTGGATAGCGGTGAAGACGGCGAGTCAGCCTGCGTGGGCCTTGCGTTTGATCTCCTGGGTTTCCTGCGCTGGGGGCAGGCCGAACATTCTGCGGTACTCCCGGGTAAATTGGGACACGCTTTCATAGCCCACGGTAAAGGCAGCATGACTCGCGGTAGAGCCTTCGCAAAGCATCAGGCGGCGCGCTTCGATCAGGCGCAGCTTCTTCTGGAACTGCGGCGGCGACAGGGTGGTAACCTTGCGGAAATGACTGAAGAAGGAGGAGGGGCTCATGCCAGCGGAGGAGGCGAGCTGCTCCACTGTTATCGTCTTGGCGTAATCGGTGCGCAGTACCGACACAGCGCGCGCCACGCGACGCACATGCGCGTCCGGCCAGCCCAGTCGTCTGATCTCGGGCCCGTGTTCGCCCATGAGCAGCCAGTAGTGCATTTCGCGCACCAATTGGGCTTGGAGGATGGGGATCGATTCGGGTTTTTCAAGCAGCTCCATCATGCGCAGGGCCGTGGTGATCAGCTCCTTCTGTGTCGGTTTGGTCTGCACCAGCGGGCCGGCTTTTACCGGGACCGCTTCCATGGCGGTGGTCAGATCAGTTAATACGGTCAGGTCCAGTTCCAGCGCAATGGCCAGGTAAGGCTCCTGTTCGCTCGCCGTCACTATCTGGCTGACGGCAGGCAGGTCCGCAGAGATCAGCATCGAATTGCCGGGCCTCAGCTCCAGAGGCTCCTTGCCAATGGTGACCTGTTTTGCACCCTGCAGTACCAGGCATACCAGTGGCTTCTGAATCGAATGCTGCAGCTCATTCGGCGCAGTCAGTCGCATGGTGGCCAGGCCATCGAACGGAGTGAGCGCCATGCCACCTGCCTCGGCGTGCGCCGCAGCATAGCGATCGACTGCATTGAGTAGGAGATTGTTCATGGCTTGATTCTGGCCCCTCATTCGCCCCTCGGCAATATGCGGTTAGGCGCTTTTGTAGGAATAGGCAAAGCGAAAATAACAACAGGCAACGACGCGATTGCGTGTGAGGCGCAGCATTCCGGCGTACTCATTCACTCAAGGAGTTGCTCATGTCAAAGATAACGCTGGTGACCGGATCGAGCCGGGGCCTTGGCCGCAATACCGCCCTGCATATTGCCAAACAGGGAGGAGACGTGATCGTCACCTATCACAGCCGCCGTGATGAGGCGAACGCAGTGGTCGCGGACATTGAAGCGCTGGGTCGCAGGGCAGTAGCGCTGCAACTGGATACCGGTGAGGTCAGTTCATTCCCTGCATTTGTTGAGCGGCTGCAGCGAGCCTTGCGTGAGATATGGCAGCGCGACAGGCTTGATCACCTGGTCAACAACGCCGGCCATGGTGAGTTCGCTCTTATCTCCGACACGACTGAAAGTCAGTTCGACGCGCTGATGAAGGTGCATGTAAAAGGCGTGTTTTTTCTCACCCAGGCTTTGCTGCCCTTGATTGAGGACGGTGGCCGTATCCTCAACCTGTCTTCAGGGCTGACGCGCGTCACCCTGCCTGGTTTTGGCGCCTATTCCGCAATGAAGGGTGCAGTCGAGGTGCTCAGTCGATATCTGGCGAAAGAGCCGGGCAGCCGCGGTATTACCGTGAATACGGTCGCCCCGGGCGCCATCGAGACTGACTTTATGGGCGGTGCCGTGCGCGATAATCAGGACCTGAACAAGACCTGTGCCGATATGACGGCGCTTGGGCGAGTAGGGGTGCCGGATGACATCGGCCCAATGATCGCCAGCCTGCTGTCCGACAATAACCGTTGGGTTAACGCCCAGCGCATCGAGGTTTCCGGCGGTCAGGGTATCTAACTCGGGTAGGGTCGCCCTTGGTCAAGCCGCCAGGGGCGCCTCGGCTAATTTATGCTTGTTGATCAAAGAGGGTAAACTACCGGGAAGTTGGCCCACAGCCCTCATTCCTCCACCCCGGTAATGTAAATGCTTATATACCTTCTGATCGCCTGCGACCGCCTTGAAGAAAAGCGAGAGAAAAAACTGCGGCAGAATCTGCCGGAGCTGCAAGCGGCGTTGCAGACCTATGCTGATGCGAACGCCGCCAATAATGTCACGCTGATCAATGGGTGTGAGAGCGACGATTGTGAAGACTGGCAGTTGGGTATTACCCAGCCGGTAACCAAGAATATTCATCTCAACTTTCCGGTGGATCTGTTCAACCGCCTGGCTGATCAATTCGGTATTGATTGCGAAGTGGGGTATATCGAGGACGACGCCCGCGAGCCGGTCAGTTATTTCGGCAAGCATGAAGGCAAGGGTGAAGCCTTCCTGATAGCGGAATATCTGGGGTTATAGCCGCGCATGCAGCGTTCTGATGATGGCAAAGCCGGTTTTGTCATCCCTGTTTTGTCATTAACGTATAGGCCGCTGCAGATCGACTAAGCTCAATCGTACAGGTCACTCCGTCACAGGGCTGGAAATGCGCAAACGCTTTAAAAACCTGCTTCGTATCCTTCTCAGCTCCTACGTCACTACCGGCATTTCCGCCGGCCTTGGGCTGCTGTTAATCGCGGCTTCGATGTTTTTCCTTTTCGGGCCGTTGGCCGCATCGGTCGCTACAGTGGGCGCTATTGTCTGTATTCCACCGGACCGCGCCTCCCCACGGCGCAACAAGTTCTTCCACCTGCTGCCCGCTGCGGTGATTGGTTTACCCCTGTTTGCCTGCGTGCAGATACTGCACGACCAGCCCCTATATCTCGGTCTGCTGCTGGTTCCCGCGACTTTCGTGGCCTTTCTGGCTGGCGCATGGGGCAAACAGGGGATACCGATAGTTATCTCGATAATGTTCGCCATGATCTTCTCCATGGCGGTGCCAAGCCAGAGCCATGGCTTGGCCCTGCTGGTCACCTGTGGGTATTTTGCGCTGGGTGCGACCGCCTACCTGTTGTATGCAACAGCGTCCAATACGCTGTTGAATGACCGCTATCGTGCACAGGTTCTGGGCGAGGTCTTTCTGTCGATGGGTGCGCTGATGCGTACCCAGGGCAGCCGGTTCGGCGCCGCGCTGGGTCAGTATCCCGCTCCGCAACCGGGCGAGTTGATGCAAAAACAGGCGGAGCTGGCAGATGAGCTGCAGGCCGCACGCAATATCCTGCTAGAGGCACCGCGTCAGCCGCGCCGGCAACAACTGGCAGCGATGCTGATCAACCTGCTGGAGCTACGCGACCACCTGCTGGCCAGCGAGCTGGATCTGGACGCTGCCGCCGCCAATCCGGATTGTGCCGCCACGTTAGATCAACTGGGCCAGATAATCGGCCAGTTGGCGAAAGCGGTAGAGAACATGGGCGACGCGCTGCTGCGAGGTGGCACGCCGCCGAGCTTTACCGACCGTCGCTCGGAACTGGCAGGTTTGAACTGGAACGTCGCCGGTCACACGCAGCCAGGCACCGACTTTCCGCCGGTATGGCTTCTGCTGCGCGGATTGATCAACCGCGTCGGCAATATCAATGACGAGATCGTCAAGCTGAACCGGCTGGCGCGGGGTGAAGCCGAACCGGATCTGGCTCTGGTACGCACGGCCTGGAAGCTGTTTATCAGCCCCACTGCGTGGTCGTGGCGGCCGTTCCTGTTGCTGTGGCGCTGGGATGCACCGCCGTTGCGCCATGCCCTGCGCGCTGCTCTGGCGGTCGGCACCGGTTATTGCCTTTCCCTGGCCTTGCCGTGGGCAACCCATGGTTACTGGATTCTGCTGACTATCGTCGTGGTATTGCGCGGCAGCCTGTCGCAAACACTGGAGCGCCGCGACGCCCGGGTAGCTGGCACCGTGCTGGGCTGTATTCTGGCCGCCGGCCTGTTGGTCATGAATCCGCCGCTGCTGTTGCTGATGATCATCGTGCCCGTGGCCCAGGCGATATCGCATTCCTTCGCCATCAAGCGCTACCTGATTACCTCGGTGTCCGCCACGGTGCTGAGCTTGACCCTCGCGCATTTGCTCAGCTCTGGCACCAACCTGGAGTTTCATGTGTTCGAGCGCCTGGGCGATACCCTGATAGGCGCGGGCATAGCCTGGGCGTTCAGCTACGTGCTGCCTTCCTGGGAGCGCGGGCAGATCGTGGCGCTGGTCAACCGCACGGTGCTGGCGCAGGCACAGCACGCCAAGATCGCCCTGAGTCGTGGTCAGTTACAGGCGATTGATGATGAGTTTGAGCTCGAGTGGCGACTCTCGCGCAAGGAAGCCTTCGACAGCCTGTCGGCACTGGTGCAGGCAACCCGCCGATCATTGTCAGAACCAAGGGCCGTGCGCCCGGCGCTGGAGTCACTGGAGCAGTTACTCGCCAGGGGCCATCAGCTGCTGGCGCAACTGACAGCGGTTAAAACTCTGCTTATTCGTCGCGGGCGGTTGGAGCACGACGATATCAGCGAGCCGATGCACATCGCCGCACAGAAAATAGACGCTGCCCTGACCGCGCCCCATTCGGACGAGCTGCCGGACGCACCGGTTTATAAAGCCTGGCCGATTGAAAACCCGGCTGCTGACTCGCTTGATTACGATCTGAAGCCCTTGATCCTGCGGCGCTTGAACCTGTCAGTGGATACTGCCATCAAGCTGCGTGAGGCGGCGGATAGGGCGCTTGCAATCAGACGAGCGGAGAAACGTCAGGCCGGGGAGGTTTGATCCCAGGTCACCTGAAAGCGCATCAGCATCACGACCCAGGGTCGATCACAAAACTGTATCCATGCTGCTCGAAGCCGAGCGACTGGTAGAACGTATGGGCGCTGTGGCGTTTCAGGTTAGAAGACAAGGTCAGCTTGTAGCAGCCACTTTTCCGGCATTGCTCCTTGGCGAATTCCATCATCGCCTTGCCGACGCCCTGGCCTTGCATGGCCGGATGGACGGCCACATCCTCGACGACACCGGTGCAGGCGCCAAGATGGCCCAGGTTGTCCATGATCAGTAATGCAAAGGTGCCGACGGCGCCGCTTTCGTTTCTGGCTACATACAGGTGGTAGTTCGGATACGAGCGCATCCGAGCGAAAATGACCTTAGCCTGTTCCAGCGGCAGATGAGCATCATCGTCGATCCCTGCCTGAAGGTAGAGGTCGAGGATGGCGGGAAGGTCCGCTTCGGTAGCGCATTCTATAGTCAGCATATGATTACGGCCGCAGGCGACAAGGTTCGTTCCCACGATGCCTTTATCGACTGGACCGGTCAATCGTCTGCCGCCGGCGGTTTTTACAAGAATCCGGTTTTACCCAGGTATCGACGCCGGGTCCATCCAGAAGGGCTCCCACAGGTGGCCGTCGGGATCAGCCAGGGTACGGCTGTACATGAAACCGTGATCCTGAGCGGGATTGATATCCGCTGTTCCCCCGTTGGCGGCGGCAGTTTTGGTTATGGCGTCTACCGCCTCGCGGCTGTCAAAGGTCAGAGCCAGCATCACCTCGCTAGAGGTTGAAGCTGGGATCGGCCGGCTGGTAAAGGTCCGCCACTTGTCGTGGGTCAACAGCATGACGTGAATCGCCTCACTCCAGACCATGCAGGCGGCGGTCTCGTCGGTAAATTGCGGATTGTTTTCAAAGCCGATGGCGGTGTAAAAAGCCATCGATGCGGCAAGGTCGTTGACGGGGAAATTGATAAAAATCATGCGGGACATGGGTGCACTCCTAGCTTAGGCGGATAGCCGTTGTTCAACGGTCATCTACTAGTCGCACGAGCCCTCTACATTTCGACAAAAGTGCGTGTATCGGAAACTACCGCTGCATTAAACATAATGAGCATTACGCTATCGCTTGCCCGCTCTAGGCAAGTCTGACTCGCCAATACTGCGGACGTCGCCGGTGGTGAGCAATTGCGAGCACCTGAAATCCCGCCGAGGTTGCCCTATACACGACGGATAGTGGAAATCTTTGGAGAGAAACTCTACGAATATCAGGCTTTTGCTCAACCTGCCAGGCTTTCGGCGAGTCGCCAATCAACCTGGCCACGGCTTCGAACTCGTCTATCAAAGCGCCACCCAATCCGGGAACCTTCGACTCGTAATAACCGATCAGTTCCAGGAACTCGGCTTCCGCTGCCGGGTGAAAGAAATAGCTCACTTGAGCAGCGCTTTTGCCTTTTGCATGACCGCTTTAGCGGGAATAGCATGCACTGTACCGTCATCCAGCTCGTTTGCTCTGCGTTGGGCCTCAAGCAGCCAGTCCGAGCGGAGTTCGTCTTCTGAAGGAGAATCCAGGCTAAGCACCAGCCGTTGAATTAACTTGGCTCGTTCCTCTTTTGGAAGGTGCAGCGCCTCATTTTCAATTTTCTGGAGACTCATGAGAAAACCTCGAGTTAGCGTATAAATCAATTTTGGCACGGGTAGGGGATGCGCGCCATGGCAGATTGAGTGTGCTACCCCTAGAGCTCAGAAACTGCTGCGTCTGTTCATCTTTTGATCGAGTGGCGAGACCTCATCTCGACAGGGCGCTGGATGCAATGCTGGCGGCCATCGCATGTGAAACTTTGTGCTGGCTGAGTTTTAGCGCTCATCGGCCCTGCGTCCACGCTTACGGCTTCGCTTTTCGTATGCTTCAGTGTTCAGATAAAGCGTGCTTCGTAATGGACTTAAGGTACGTCGATCATCCTCGTCACTGCGCCGGTCATCTCGATGGTCATATTTACAGTGACAGTTCGACCCTTGGGTGCATTCTGCCAAGGGTAAACTTGGTGTATTGCCTTGGTTTTTCAGAAAAAACGTCCCTTGCAAGTCCTGTGCTGCCAGGCAGGCGTTATTTCCCGGAATAACCTTGGAAGCTTGGAATCTGGTCTGGTTATTACTGACCGCAGCTTTACTGACGAGTCCGCGCGGGTGTTTTTTATCCTTTTTGGGTTGCCTCTTCATTATGGCCAACACACAACAAATAACAGCAATAGCACCTAGTATTAGAAAAACTTCCATAGAGCTCGCCTATCAATTTAATTTGAGTCGCAGTAATTACGATCAGATGAAAATAATGTCGATAGACATCTTCATCTGACTCCCAGCAACACGTGAGCCCTTATAACTCCTCGCCGGGGCTTAAAATATGCGGCGTAGCCAGCGGCTTACCCTTGGTGCTGAACAATGGGTTTGGTCGCCCTTGGCCGCTGAGTTTCCAGACGAGGATTTTCAGCATGAGCTTGCCGACATAGCCGCGTGCGGGCGCTGCATAGAGCTGGCTCTTGGGGATCTGGCCGGTCGCCCCACGCAGATTGACACAAGCGCGCACCGGACCAAGCTTGGCTTCGCGTTCAGGGTCGACGATAAAGCTGTGGATCAACCCGATCATCGGTACCCGAGGCGCCAGGCTATTGCCGATGGGCGTGTTACAGCAGCCGGCATACCAACGATAAAGGCCCTTTTCGCTCAACCGCAGGCAGCGAATCTGCTCCAGCCCCTGTTGAATTTGCAGGCGGGCAGGCGGCAATTGGTATATGTCGGTACCGCCTTGCTCATCGAGTACCTCAGCACCCGCCTTGAGGGCGTGGGCAAAGGCCTGACAGTCCTTGCAGTAACATATAACGCGGGTGCCGTGCGCTGGATTCACTTTGATAGCGCGGCCTTTGATCTGGCCACAACGACACTGTAGTGCCAGGTTATCCATCAGGTTGCTCCTTGCAATTTTACTTGACCCTGACTGCTGCAGTCTTAGCCAGCGCTGTCATCTATACTTATATGCTGAATCACAAGATACTGATACGGCAGTTATAAAAACAGTGGTCCAAATGAGTTGTGCAGCGTTGATACAGGGAGCAGATAATGAATAAAACCAAGCTTTTTGGCGCAATTTTGTTGACCTTGGGTATGACAGCCGATGCCCTCGCAGATAATGACTTCTATGCTGGAGCGAGCATCGGGCAGGCGACCATCGATGCCTGCGACGGTGTCAGCAATTGCGACGATGAAGACACCAGCTGGAAGGTCTTCGGCGGTTGGGAGCTCAATCCTAATGTCGCCTTTGAGGCAGGTTTTGTGGATTTTGGTGAGATCAGCGGAACGATAGGCGGCTCTTCAGTCAGCGCCGAAGTGGACGGCTGGACTCTCGCGGCAAAAGGCACTTGGCCTGTGAACGAGCAGTTCGGCGTCTTCGGCAAATTCGGCGCAATCATGTGGGATGTTGAAGGCGGCGGTGCAGCTTCCGGTGTTAGCGACGATGGCACCGACCTCTTGTATGGGATCGGCGCTCAATACATGTTCACTAACCAGTTCGGTATTGTCGGTGAGTGGGAGTGGTATGACATTGAAAGTGATGTAGACCTTTATTCCGTCGGCGTACTTTTCAAGTTCTAAGTTGCTCGATCAAGCCCAATAAAGAAGGCCCGGTAGGGCCTTCTTTTTGATTACTCGCGCATTATGAAAGCTAGGACCTGATGAATATTTACAGAATCTCGAATAATCATGTCAGGGTCTAAACACAATCAACGTTTAATGTTCATCTGATCCGAATGGCACTTACTTAAGCGCTAAGCACTTGAATTGAAATGGAAAGGCTGGCTCGGGGTCATATGGTGAAAGCGACCAAGCGATCACCCGACAACCCCGGAGCCAGCCTTCCATGCATCCTAGACGTCAAGCTGCCACTCATCAACACCGCCGCATCCGTCACTACGCCAAAGGCACCGATTCGCACGGCTTTTTCAATCTGCTCACCGGGCCTCAGCTACTTGATACGGTGGAATCCCTGCTTCCCGAGCATCGCGAAAGACTGTTCCCTCCGACGCAGACACTGTCCATGTTTCTGGCTCAAGCCATGAGCTCCGACGCCTCGTGTCAAAAGGTCGTGAACGATACGGCCGTTAAACGCCTGGTGTGTGGCTTGAAAAGCTGCAGCACGCATACAGGAGCTTATTGTCGAGCCCGACAGCGATTGCCCGTGGAAATGGTGTCCACTTTGTGCCGTCAGACAGGCCGTATGATGACCAATGCGGCGCCCTTGGCCTGGCAGTGGAAAGGCAGGCCGGTACGCCTGGTCGATGGAACCATGATTTCTATGCCGGATACGCCGGCCAATCAGCAGCGCTATCCTCAACCGCGTAGCCAGAAACCCGGATTGGGGTTTCCTCTGTGCCGATTGGTTGGCATCGTTTGTTTGGCTAGTGGCGCTATTCTGGACGCTGCCATCGGCTGCTATCGCGGGAAGGGAGGAGACGAGCAAACGCTACTTAGAAGTATGCTTTCCACGCTGAATACTGGCGATGTTCTGCTGGGCGATGCGTTTTATGCCACCTATTTCCTGTTATGTGAGCTGCGGCGCCGTCAGATTGATGGTGTATTCGAGCAGCATGGAGCACGCAAGCGCTCGACTGACTTCAGCCAGGGGCAACGTTTGGGGCAAAGAGATCACCTTATTGAGATACCCAAACCGAAGCAAAAACCGAGATGGATGAGCCAGGAGCAGTACGATCAGGCGCCGCCAAGCCTGACGGTGCGGGAGTTGTATTGCGGCGGCAAGGTCTTGGTAACGACTTTGTTGAACGCCAACCACACCCCGAAAGCCGAACTCAACAAGCTCTACCGCAGCCGCTGGCACGTGGAGCTGGATCTACGCAATCTGAAGTGTACGCTGGGAGTAGACATCTTGAGCTGCAAGACGCCCGATATGGCTATCAAGGAGCTCTGGGTTTACCTGTTGGCACACAATCTGATCCGTCTGTTGATGTCCCAGTCAGCGCTACTGAGTGACTGCTTACCACGTGAGCTGAGCTTCAAGCACACCCTGCAAATATGGGGAGCTTGGCGTCAATGTCATGATGAGACTGATGATGTCCAGGTCATCTCCCTGTTGCTGTTGATCGCCGAACAGCGGGTCGGCTCTCGCCCAGGACGAATCGAGCCCAGAGCCATTAAACGACGACCGAAACCCTACTCACTGATGACCCTGCCCAGGCCGCAGGCTCGTAAAAAAGTAGTAGCCAATGGGCATCCAAAGAGGGTTAAGTAAGTGCCATTCTCATCTGATCCCAATTACGTCTACCCATCGGTAAAATCTTCGAGAGAAAGCTATTCAGTTAAGGCTCAGAGTTTCCCCTTGAGTACCATCTGATCGCAAATTGCGACACGGTAATTTCCTCGCGTATCTAGCGGGTATCTGTCCCTAAGATTGTTCTCAGCAAAAATAAAAGCGCGCTTTACTCTATTAACTTTCTCGCCATCATGCTCGTAAAGGCCAGTTAGCGCTTTATATCTGCTTGCACGCTCCTGCTCAGAAACCGTTAAGCTTTTACTGTTTAAACTGCCTGTGTAGCAAGCAAGAGTCACTGCGCCGAGTATGTTATCTTCTGTGGCTATATACCCTCCAAACTTAACTTCTTTTTTTGTTTTGGTGGCAAGGTTTATAGCTTTTTGCATGCTGGACGGCTCTCTACACTCATTTTCTTCAGGTCCTGTTAGATTACCCCCTAAAAGAACATGAACAAGCCCTAGCTGCTTATCAACTTTATAATAACAGCCCGCCTTATTGCCATACTCGTGATCAAAGCTTGGAGGAGGATACCAAGCCAAACTACCCTCTTCATCCATCTTGCGGGCTTGGTCAACTGATTTTGAGTTCCAGCACACCCCGGAGGCAATTGGACCAGAGGCTTCACTCTGCAAATTACCCTTTTCGTCTTTTGTCCAAACACAATCAATGTCAAATTCAGCCAGATTTGTTATTGCATAAGGGCTATCGAGATACATTATTTGAGTCTTAGCCGTTTCGGTTAATGCAATGGCTTGTGTAGCCACAAAAAAAGACAACACAATTAAATATTTTTTCATCGTACAACTCCGCATACACAAGGCCTGAATTCAAAGAATAGGTGCAACGCTTGAAACGATAGGCAGAAAGCCAGCTACCGATACAGTCCAGGCTCTCACGCCTAAGGATTTAAGCGCATATTGCAGCTGACTCAGAGCGAACGTTACCAGATTTAAGCCGGATTAGCTTCTGGCATAGCCTGTCGGGCATTATCAAAAAGATTGGCGTCCAGATCTCGACTTTCAGTCGGGAGGTTAGATGGAACAGCTCTGGAGGCCGTTACCAGGCTGAGGGCAAAAGACAAGACTTGCCCCGGCTTTACGTTGAGTGTTTTCCGAGGAGTTCCTATTTGTCGATTGCTTAACAGCCAAGATGTATTTCGAATCTAACATGCTTAGGAGTACTCTGGTTCCGTAAAGCTTGTCTCGTTGCTGATCAGATACGAAACAAAGGAGGCTCCTGCATGGTCTCGATGGCAAAACTGCCTAGAGTAACGGGCGTTCATAAATGTTCATCTGAACCCGATACCGTAAGGAATCACTCTTAAATACTTTGTTAGCTTTATTCACCGAGAGCTTCATTAAGCCAATTACAAAGTACTCCATGGGTAAATTCAAAGAATGTATTAGCCGAAATAGGCAAATCCTTTGATGACCAAGTCGCTCCCAGAGAGTGACTTGCCAGCCCCAGCATCCCTTTTTCTGTTGGAGGCATGTCCTTTTCGGTTTGATCAGGTGGACGACACAATGGTGCAGGAAACGGAACACCTCCATGCAATGCGCTTGAACGATAATCATAAAGTTGAGTTAAGATCTTTTTAAAATTTGTCTTCGACCACTTTATTTGAGCCCACTCCTTAGGCCTATCATTAGGAGCTTCTGGCATATATTTCAAACAGAACTTAATAAATTTATTAGTAGCGCCAAGCGATTTTTCCATGTGTTGTGCAACTAAGTTGCAAAGCTCTTTGCCACCTTGGGCGTTCAATTCATTATACAAGTCTGGTTTGCTTGCTTTTAATTTTTCAGATGGAAGATAAATTGTTTTGTCCCAGTAATTTGCAGCGGTTTCTAACGCTGAAATAGCCATCAGCCATGCTAACTCGGGCTCACTTTCAACCATCCACAATGCATCTTGATACATCCTTGCGCTGCGAATTAATGCAACGTAGTATTCTTCGTTAAGTTTATGTAAATTGCCGAAGGGGAAGGCGTTAGTAATGTTAACTGTTTTGATTGCCGTTGGTACTATCGGCCTAGTAATTCTAGAGGCAAAACTTGGTGCTACTTTATCGGGAGCACGTGGAGTTCCTAAAGGGTCAGCATTATAGCCACCATATTCTCTAACGACTCCTCCAGCCTTAAGACGAATGCCCAGCATTAATGACATTAGCGCAGCAATTTCATCCGGTGCCCACCCGCCATGATATGAGGAATTATCGGTATCTAGCTCATAGCTGCGATCAGTGGTTAAAAACCACTCTATACGTAGCATCATTGCTTCAACAATCTCACCACTATTTCTGTGCCATGGGACTAAGTTCAATACACTATATGGGACAGGCTCTGCTCGAAACTCACCTGTAATATGGCTATCTGTAAATAACGGTACTTCAAAAATTGAATAAGGTTTTAGGTCATTTTTCTTGCTCAAATGCAGGTTCCAATATGATTGGATACCGCCAGTTTTGTTCAATTTATACTCCGCTATTTAAAAGAAAGCTAACAGTAATTAGACGCGAACGCGTTACTAAAACGCAGCTTAACATCCTAGCATCGAATTCAAATATATCCATAATAATCAGCCTATTACGCCGCTGAATCGCATCCCCCTGTACATTGCAACGCATTTGACATATCTCCGCTATGACCGAACACAGCCGAGTGCACCACACAATCAACCATCGGGTGGAGAGGAAAATGCCAATAGGAATAAAACAGGGCATCCATGCCACCAAAGAGGGGACTGCGTGTGAGCAGTTAATGGCATAGTGCTACGGTTTGGTAGGCGGTTGCAACGATCTTGTTTGTGACTGTATGGGAAAGGTAAACCAACCGGGGCAGGGCGCCCCGGCTTTAGCGCGGTATAGGTTAGGCCCGCCGACGAAACAAAGGCAGCGGCTGATCAGTAGCAGCCTGATAAACCTCAGAGAAGTCCTTGAGGCTTTCCAGCGCTTCCTCAGCATTACGGTCTTCACGGATCACGAAGGCATCAAAGCCGCAGCGTTTCATCAGGAACAGCTGATCGCGAAGCACGTCGCCAATAGCGCGGACTTCGCCTTCGTAGCCGTAGCGGTCACGCAGCAGCCGCGCGTTGGAGTAGCTGCGGCCGTCGCTAAATACCGGGAAGTTCAGGGCGATGACCTGAAAGTGTTCCAGATCGTCGGCAATGGCTTCCACTTCTTCATCGCTGTTCAGCCATACACCCAGGCCGCCGTCGCGGGCTTTCAGGGCGTGGGAATGATCCAGCCATAGGTTCAGCGGCACGATCAGGTCGTCGCAGTTGCTCAGCCCTTCGAGGGTGGTATTGGCTGGCAGCAGGTGCCAGGTTTCGTCGACCAGTGCGTTGCCTTTAATGAGTTGCTGCATAAACACGCTCCTTGAAGGGGGCCATGCCGATCCGCTTGAACGTGTCGATAAACTGTTCTTCCGGGGTGCGGCTTTCCAGGTAGACGTCAACCACCTTGCTGACCACGGCGGGCATTTCGTCAGCGGCGAAGGATGGCCCAAGGATCTGGCCGATGGCAGCGTTGCGGCCGCTGTCGCCACCCAGGGAGACCTGGTAGAACTCAGCGCCTTTCTTGTCCACACCCAGAATACCGATATGGCCGACGTGGTGGTGGCCACAGGCGTTCATACAACCGGAAATGTTCAGGTCCAGATCGCCGATGTCGTGCAGGTAATCCAGATCATCAAAGGTGCGCTGGATGGCCTCGGCAATCGGAATCGACTTGGCGTTGGCCAGCGAGCAGAAGTCGCCGCCAGGGCAGCAGATAACGTCGGTCAGCAGGCCGATATTCGGTGTGGCGAAACCCTGCTCTTTACAGACTTGCCACAGCGTGTACAGATCGCTCTGGCGCACATCGGCCAGGACCAGGTTCTGCTGGTGAGTCACACGCAGTTCACCAAAGCTGAAACGGTCGGCCAGTTCGGCGGCGGCTTCCATCTGTTTGTCGGTGGCGTCACCGGGGGCGACGGCAGTCGGCTTGAGAGACAGGGTGACAGCGGCGTAGCCGGGCACCTTGTGCGCCTGGATATTGCGCATGGCCCAGTTGTTAAAGCCTTTCTCGGCTTCACGCTTGGCCAGGTAGTCAGCATTATCACCGCTGAACTGCTCGTAGGCAGGGGCGCTGAAGTGTTTGGCTACGCGGTGCAGTTCTTCTTCAGTAAGGGTCGCGGGGCCATCTTTGGTGTGCGCCCACTCAGCGTTGACCTTTTCGGCGAACACTTCAGGGGTCAGTGCCTTGACCAGGATCTTGATCCGCGCCTTGTACTTGTTATCCCGGCGGCCATAGCGGTTATAGACACGCAGAATGGCGTCCAGATACGTCAGCAGGTGTTCCCAGGGCAGGAAGGCGTTGATCTCGCTGCCGACCATGGGCGTGCGGCCCAGGCCGCCGCCAACCAGTACGCGAAAGCCCACTTCGCCGGCGTCGTTCTTGACCACATTCAGGCCGATGTCGTGCACGCCGATGGCAGCACGGTCTTCGGTCGCGCCGTTGACGGCGATCTTGAACTTGCGGGGCAGGAAGGCGAATTCCGGGTGGAAGGTCGACCACTGGCGGATGATTTCACACCAGGGGCGCGGATCGACCAGCTCGTCTGCGGCCACGCCGGCAAACTGATCTGTTGTGGTGTTGCGGATGCAGTTGCCGCTGGTCTGAATCGCGTGCATCTGCACTTCAGCCAGGTGGGCAAGAATGTCCGGCACATCTTCCAGCGCGGGCCAGTTGAACTGCACGTTCTGACGGGTGCTGAAGTGCGCGTAGCCCTTGTCGTATTCGCGGGCAATAAAGGCCAGCTTGCGCATCTGTTTGGACGATACCAGGCCGTAGGGGATGGCGACGCGCAGCATGGGTGCGTAACGCTGAACGTAAAGGCCGTTCTGCAGGCGCAGCGGCAGGAATTCAGGATCGCTCAGTTCACCTGCCAGATAGCGGCGGGTCTGGTCGCGGAACTGCTTGACGCGTTCCTCGACGATCCGCTGGTCATACTCGTCGTAAATATACATTCGGACAACCTGTCGTAAGGAAATCAGGCGGCGCGCGGAAAATGCAGCGTAAGCCACCCGATAGGGCAATTAGGTAAGGGCGGAAAGATAGCAAATTTTCAATATGCACAAAAGGAATGTTTATCTATATGTTTATATTCAAATTACACATTCAGCGGATTACATATCGCCCAGGACTATAAAAGCCTCTAGCAGGGTTTGACAGCCAGGTATGGTGCGGCTTAACGTAGGTCTGTCTGAGCTCAAATAACAATTAAAAGGATCGCACATCATGAACGAGCATGATCTTCAGGAAACCTCCAGCACCGACAGCCACCTGGATGCCTTTGCCGCCGTGGCCTTGATACTGATTGCAGTGATCACTGCGGTGATCTGGGTGAGCAATAGCTGAGAGTTGTTGCGTGCGTAGCGATGCTAGCTCTGCATCGATCTGTATGTTCTGAACCCCATTACGAATTACAGGCCAGCCTGAGCCTCAGGCTGGCCTGTGTTGCATCAGGGCTGGCTTATCAAGGCTGGCTCGCAGCCCAGGTTACAGCCCGGCAAGATGCAGCACGCCTTTGACGACCCCGAATATAATCAGCACGAACAGCAGCGTGAAGGCGATGCCCGCGAAAATGAAATGCGAGGGTTTGCCTTTGGTGAAGTCGCGTTCCCGCGCCTTGTTGCTATGTACCCCCAAGGCTGCCCAGAGCACACTGGACAGGGTTTCCCTAAGAGTCATGTTTTCGGGCTTGTCGGGCTTTTCTGAATTGCTCATCGTTGCCTCATTTTTGTGCACGCTTGTACTCGCATAATGGCACAGGGCGGCACAGGGTCAAGTCAAGCCATCAGTTGTCGTAGGACAGGTTCGGTGATAACCAGCGCTCAGTGATGCTCAATTCCTGACCCTTGCGCTCGTTATAGGACTCAACCTGATCTTTGGTAATCTTGCCCACCGCGAAATAACGCGCTTCGGGGTGCGAAAAATACCAGCCGCTGACGGCCGCAGTCGGGAACATGGCAAAGCTCTCGGTCAGGGTGACGCCGCAATTTTTCTCCGGGTCGAGCAGGCTGAACAGAGTTTCCTTTTCGGTATGATCGGGGCAGGCCGGGTAGCCCGGGGCAGGGCGGATGCCCTGGTATTTTTCCCGGATCAGGTCGTCGTTTTCCAGCTTCTCGTCACCGACATAAGCCCAGTAGCGGGTGCGCACTTCGCGGTGCAACCATTCGGCGCAGGCCTCGGCCAGGCGATCGGCCAGGGCCTTGACCATGATCGAGTTGTAGTCGTCTTCCTTGCGCTCGTAGTCCTTGGCCAGTTCTTCCGCGCCGATACCGGCCGTGCAGATAAAGCCGCCAACGTAGTCGCGCTTGCCACTACCGCTGGGCGCGATGTAGTCGGCCAGGCTCTGGCTTGGCTTGTTGTCTGGCTTGATGCCCTGTTGGCGCAGGTGATGCAGCTTGGCGATGGGCTGGTCCTGTTCGTCATACAGGGCGATATCGTCGTGATCAACCTGGTTTGCCGGCCAGAAGCCCAATACCGCCTTGGCGCTGATCAGCTTTTCGTCAATCATGCGCTTGAGCATGGCCTGTGCGTCTTCGAACAGGTTTCTGGCCGCTTCGCCAACGACCTCATCCTCGAGAATGCGCGGATACTTGCCAGCCAGATCCCAGGAGATAAAGAACGGCGTCCAGTCGATGTACTCGGTCAGCGTGGCCAGGTCGATATTGTCCAGCGTGCGGGTGCCGGTGAAGGTCGGCACGGGCGGTTGATAATTGTCCCAATCCAGCTGCAGCTTGTTGGCAATCGCCTGTTCATAGCTCAGGTACTGGGTGCGCGCGCTGCGGTTGGCGGTGCGCTCGCGTACCACTTCGTAGTCGGCGCGGATCTTGGCGATATAGTCCGGTTTGATTTCCTTGGACAGCAGGCTGGTCGCCACGCCTACGGCGCGCGAGGCGTCGGTCACGTAGATCACCGCATCGTTCTTGTAATGCGGCTCGATCTTCACAGCCGTGTGCGCCTTGGAGGTGGTGGCGCCACCAATCATCAACGGCAGGGTAAAGCCCTGGCGCTGCATTTCCTTGGCGACGTGGACCATTTCATCCAGAGACGGGGTAATCAGGCCAGACAGACCGATAATGTCGCACTTTTCTTCAATGGCGGTTTTCAGAATCTTGTCTGCGGGCACCATCACGCCCATGTCGACCACGTCGTAGCCGTTACAGCCCAGCACCACGCCGACGATGTTCTTGCCGATATCGTGCACATCGCCCTTGACCGTGGCCATGAGGATCTTGCCCTTGGCTTCGGGCTTGTCGCCTTTTTCGGCCTCGATAAAGGGGATCAGGTGCGCCACTGCCTGCTTCATCACGCGGGCAGACTTGACTACCTGCGGCAGAAACATCTTGCCGGCACCGAACAGGTCGCCAACGATATTCATGCCGGCCATCAGCGGGCCTTCGATCACTTCGATTGGGCGCGCGCATTGCTGGCGGGCTTCTTCGGTATCGTCGACGATAAAGGCGGTGATGCCCTTGACCAGTGAGTGCTCCAGGCGCTTGTTGACGTCCCAGCCGCGCCACTCTTCGCTTTCGGCTTCCTTGACGCTGCCGTCGCCCTTGTACTCGTCGGCAACCGCCAGCAGTGCGTCAGTACCGCCGGGTGTGCGGTTGAGCACCACGTCTTCAACGATATCGCGCAATTTCTTCGGGATTTCGTCGTAGATTTCCAGCTGGCCAGCGTTGACGATACCCATCGTCAGGCCGTTGCGGATCGCATGCAGCAGGAACACCGAGTGAATCGCCTCGCGGACCGGGTTGTTGCCACGGAACGAGAAGGACACGTTGGACACGCCGCCGGAGGTCAGTGCGTAGGGCAGCTCGTCGCGGATGTAGGCACAGGCCTCGATAAAGTCGACGGCGTAGTTGTTGTGCTCTTCGATACCGGTGGCGATGGCGAAGATGTTCGGGTCGAAGATGATGTCTTCCGGCGGAAAGCCGACTTCATTGACCAAAATGTCGTAGGAGCGTTTGCAGATCTCGCGCTTGCGTGCGGCGGTATCGGCCTGGCCCTGTTCGTCAAAGGCCATGACCACCACGGCGGCGCCATAGCGCTTGCACAGGCGCGCCTGCTGCTTGAACTGCTCGACGCCTTCCTTCATGGAGATCGAGTTGACGATGCCCTTGCCCTGGATGCACTTGAGGCCGGCCTCGATCACTTCCCATTTGGAGGAGTCGATCATGATCGGCACGCGCGAGATGTCCGGTTCGCCGGCAATCAGATTGAGGAAGGTGACCATCGCCTTCTTCGAATCCAGCATGCCTTCGTCCATGTTGATGTCGATGATCTGTGCGCCGGCTTCCACCTGCTGCAGCGCCACTTCCAGGGCTTCGGTGTAGTTGTCTTCACGGATCAGCCGGGCGAAGCGGGCAGAGCCGGTAATGTTGGTGCGCTCACCGACGTTGACGAACAGCGAGCTGCGGTCAATCGTGAACGGCTCAAGGCCGGAAAGACGGCAGGCCTTGGCGATCTCTGGAATCGCGCGTGGCGGGTATTTGGCCACGGCCTTGGCAATCGCTGCAATGTGCGCTGGCGTGGTGCCGCAGCAGCCGCCGACGATGTTCAGAAAGCCGGACTGGGCAAACTCTTCAATGATCGCTGCGGTTTCTTCGGGTGATTCATCGTACTCGCCAAACTCGTTCGGCAGGCCGGCGTTTGGGTGCGCGGAGATATGCGTGGCGGCCTTGTCGGACAGCTCCTCCAGGTAGGGGCGCAGCTCCCGTGCACCGAGGGCGCAGTTAAGGCCGACGGAAATCGGCTTGGCGTGGCATACCGAGTTCCAGAACGCTTCGGTGGTTTGCCCGGACAGGGTGCGGCCGGAGGCGTCGGTGATGGTGCCGGAAATCATGATCGGCAGTTCCACGCCGAGCTGGTCGAACACCTCCTGCACGGCGAAGATCGCCGCCTTAGCGTTCAGCGTATCGAAAATGGTTTCAATCAGAATCAGGTCCGCGCCGCCTTCGATCAGGCCTTTGGTCGAGTTGATATAGTCCTCGACCAGTTGATCAAAGGTCACGTTGCGGTAGCCGGGGTTGTTCACATCAGGCGACAGCGAGCAGGTGCGGCTGGTTGGCCCCAGCACGCCGGCAACAAAGCGCGGGCGATCCGGCGTTTCAGCGGTCTTTGCGTCGCATACGCGGCGGGCCAGGCGTGCGCCTTCCAGATTCAGCTCATAGGCCAGGTCCTGCATGCCATAGTCGGCCTGGGACACGCTGGTGGAGTTGAAGGTGTTGGTTTCAATAATGTCGGCGCCGGCGTCCAGATAGGCTTTTTCCATGGCCGCGATCGCGTCTGGCTGGGTAATTACCAGTAGGTCATTGTTGCCTTTGAGGTCTGAAGGCCAGTCTACGAAGCGTTCACCACGGAAGTCGCTCTCTTCGAATTTGTAGCTCTGGATCATCGTGCCCATGCCGCCATCGAGAATCAGGATGCGCTCGCGCAGGGCGGCATTCAGGGCGTTCAGGCGGGCATTTCGATCAGACATGAGTACTCCGGACAATGACACACGGGTAAGACACACGGAAAAGCCCGCCATTCTAGCAGAAGCACAGCGCACACTGAACGCCCGCTGCGCAGCATCTGTAAGCATGAATGTAAGTGCTGGAAATAACCTAGTGCAAAGGTAGGACTTTATTCGCGGGGTGCAATCCAGTACACTAGCGGCATTAAAGTCATTGAGTATGAGGCAATTCATGGCAGGCATTTTGTTGACCACCGCGGCTCAGGAATACCTGGGCGAGCTGCTGTCCAAGCAGGATACCGACGGTATCGGCATTCGCGTTTTCATTACTCAGCCGGGCACGCCCTACGCTGAAACCTGTATCGCCTACTGCAAGCCCGGTGAAGAAAAGCCCGAAGACCGGATGATCCCGCTGGAGCCGTTCAACGTCTGGCTGGATTCGGTCAGCGAGCCCTTTCTGGAAGATGCGGTAGTGGATTACGCGGTGGACCGTATGGGCGGCCAACTGACCATCAAGGCGCCAAACGCCAAAGTGCCGATGGTTAATGCTGACAGCCCGCTGAACGAGCGTATCAACTATCTGCTGCAGACCGAGATCAATCCCGGCCTGGCCAGCCATGGCGGTGAAGTCAAACTGATCGATGTGGTTGAGGATGGCGTAGCGATTCTGCAGTTTGGCGGCGGTTGCCAGGGCTGCGGCATGGTCGATGTGACCCTGAAAGAAGGCATCGAGAAAACCATGGTCGAGCGGATTCCGGAAATTACCGCCGTGCGTGATGTGACTGACCACACCGTCAAAGAAAACGCCTACTATTAAGGTCTGACCCTTCAGATTTCGCTGAGGCGGCAGATAACCTGGCAATGCGTTTTTTATTGCCGATAAAATCGGTCTGCCACCCCACTAGCGAGGCTCGTCATGGCTGGAGTTCTGGATAGCGTCAACCAACGGACCCGGCTGGTGGGCGAGAACCGCCTGGAAATTCTGCTGTTCAGATTGTCCGGGCATCAGTTGTTCGCGCTTAACGTATTCAAGATTCGCGAAGTAATGCAGTTGCCGCGCTTGACGCAAATGCCCCAACGCGCCGCGCATGTGGCGGGCGTCATCCATCTGCGCGGGCAAACCATTCCTGTTATCGATCTGTCGGGCGCCATCGGTATGCGCCCGCAGCCGGCTGCGCCAGACAGCACCATCATCATCACCGAGTACAACCGCTCCGTGCAGGCGTTTCTGGTCGGCGGCGTCGAGCGCATCATGAATCTCAACTGGGATGCCGTGCAGCCACCACCGCGCGGGGCAGGGCGCTCACACTACCTGACGGCCATTACCCGTCTGGATGACCAGCGCCTGGTGGAAATCATCGACGTGGAGAAGGTGCTCGCTGAAATCGTGCCCTTCAATGCCAAGGTCAGTGAAGGCTTGTTGGATGACGATCTGCTGAACAAGGCGCGGGGGCGTGAGGTATTGCTGGTAGATGACTCGCCCACCGGTATCAACCAGTTACGCGAGACCCTGTCGCAACTGGATCTGAAAATGCACGTGGCTACCGATGGTTTGCGAGCGCTGCATCAATTACAGGCCTGGGCTGATGAGGATGAGCACATCGCCAAGCGGCTGCTGATGGTGATTACCGATGCTGAAATGCCCGAGATGGATGGCTATCGCCTGACCTCGGAAATCCGCAAGGACCCACGTTTGAAGAATCTGTACGTGGTGCTGCATACGTCGCTGTCGGGTAACTTCAACAAGGCCATGGTCGAGAAGGTCGGCTGTGACGGCTTTCTCTCCAAGTTCCAGCCAGATCAACTGGTTGAGGTAGTGCGCGAGCGACTGCGGTTACTCGAGGAATAATCGAGTAACCGCAATCTGTTCTAACGTCGGTCAAGATAGCGCTCGTGCTGCTCCATCACCGGCTGACGAATCCCCAGTTTCTGGCCGTAGATCACCGCATAGCTGAGCACGCTTTGCACGTAGGTGCGTGTCTCATCGAAGGGGATGGTCTCGATCCAGATATCCGATGACAGTGGCGGCATGTCGCGCGTCCACTGGCGTACTCGGCCCGGGCCGGCATTGTACGCAGCCGAGGCCAAAACCCGATTACCCTGGAACTGATTGCTCAACTGCGACAGATAAGCGGTGCCCAGTGCAATATTGCGCTCGGGCAGCAGCACATCATTGGGGTTACGCAGGGGAATGCCATAGCGCTGCGCGGTTTCCCTGGCAGTGCCGGGCATCAGTTGCATCAGGCCCATGGCGCCAGCGTGGGAGCGGGCATCAGCCATAAAGGCGCTTTCCTGCCGGGTGATGGCATACACCCAGGGCGTGCTGACCTGACGCGCCTGTGCCTGAGCGCGGATGGGTTCTTCATAGGCCATCGGGAAGCGGATATCCAGATCGTCCCAATGCTGCGCCTGGCTGATGCCACGGATGGCCGGGAAGTACCATTCCATATCCTTGGCCATTACCGCCTGGGCAATAAGCTCGTCACGATCCAGAAAACGCCCGACGTGGTACCACTCGCGACGCGCATCCACGATCTGCCCGCGGGCAAAGAACTCACGTGCTCGGCGGATGCCGCCGGTATTGCTGACCTTGGTGAAGACCGCAGGGTCTACCTGGGCCGGGGTGTGATTCAGTGCATAGGGCTTGTTGCTGCGTTCGGCGGCCATGAAGCCGTAGAAGTCGCGTTGTTCGGCCAGATCGGCGTACTCGGCAGTCAGCTCGCCGACGTTAGGCTGCGCGAGCTGCTGGCTGCGCAATTTCCAGTAACGCCAGGGGTTCTGTTCGTTCATGCTGTCGGGCATGCTGCTGGTCAGGGTGCGCGCGGTATCGTATTGACCGCTGCGCAGCGCCAAGCGGATGCGCCATTCGCTGATCTGGTCATCCTTCATCGCCGGATCGTTAGCGGCCATAAAGGGCAGGGCGTCTGCGTTGTGCCTGCGCGCCATACGGGTGCCGATGTCACGGGTAATCGCCAGGCGATCTGCTTCCTGGAATGGCAGGTCGCGGTAGTTTGGCCATAAGGCCATCGCAGTAGCTGGGTCATCGCGGCTCATTCGACGCAGAGAAACCGCAGCGATATCTGCCAGTTTTTCAGCCGGTTTGCCGGCGCCAGGGCGGAAGTTGCCAAATTGATTGAGCCCCTGGGGCTTGGTCGCGGTGCTGACGAACAGCTCGGCCAGAGCTTTCTGGCTGGGCATGTAGCGGGTCAGGTAGCTGGCCAAAGCGTCCTGGCGGTACAACAGCGCTTCACGGATGCGCGCCCAGGCCACATCTTCGGTCAGGCCGCCGGCAGCACGCCAGCGGTCAAACAAGGGGTCGCAATCCTTGGGCTGTGAGCGGCCAACGGTCCAGAGCTCCTGGGCACGCTGCATGGCCTCTTCGGTATTGCCTTCACGCCAGCGTTGAAACGCCATCTGGCATTCAAGCCCGGCATTCTGGCTGTCGGCATCGTAGTTGTCGCGGAACTGCCGCCATTCCCCATCGCGGGCCAAGCGCCGTAACCAGTCGTTCTTGAGACGCTGGGCGGTGGGCAGGTCGCCGTGGGCGATAAAGAAATCCTGCATTTCCTGATGACTGACGGCGCTGCCGCGTTGCTGCAGCGCTTCGAGTAATAGATAGGGGTACAGAGGGTAGTCGCGCAACTGGCCTTTGAGCGATTCGTAACGCTGCATTTGCCCACCCTTGAGTGCAGCCATGGCCTGGTCATACTGCTGCCGCTGTTGCAGGGTATCGGCTTGTACGCTCTGGCCGATCAGTAGTGAACTGAAGATGAAGGTGGCAGCTAACTTTATTTTTTTCAATTGCTTGAAGGGCATTGTGCATCCTGACCCGAGGGCCATCAGTAGGTTCGGAAAGGGCGCGGAATCGCTATTGCACGGCTACAATTCTGCACATCCAGATCGCCCGAGTTTAGCGGTTTGTCCACGAGGGGCATAGGGGGCGCAATGCAAAGTAGCAAAGTACGGGCAGGGCACGGCCGCAACAGGTAGAATGCCGGCCTGATTAACCAAAAGGTGTGTTATGGCGCTGCTTTCATTTACCGATGTCTCCCTGGCTTATGGCCTGAATCCACTGCTGTCCAAGGTCGGCTTCCAGCTTGATCGGGGCGAGCGGGTGTGTCTGATTGGCCGCAACGGCGCGGGCAAGTCCAGCCTGTTCAAGCTGCTCAACGGCGAGCAGAACAGCGACGAGGGAGAAATCTGGTATGCGCCCGGCCTGAAAATCGGCCAGCTCCCGCAGGAGCTGCCCAAGGCTGATGATAGCCTGGTGTATGACGTGGTCGCAGCCGGTCTTGCGGGTGTCGGTGATCTGCTGGCGGAATATCACCATCTGGTGCATGGCGAGATGGGCGAGGCCGAGCTTGAGCGGCTGGAGAAAGTCCAGGAGCGACTCGAAGCCAAAGACGGCTGGCGCCTGAATCAACTGGTTGAAACCACGCTGACGCGGCTGGGTCTGCCGGCCGAGAAAAAGATGTCGGAGCTGTCCGGTGGTTGGCGCCGGCGTGTATTGCTGGCCCAGGCGCTGGTCTCAGAGCCCGATGTGCTGCTGCTGGACGAGCCAACCAACCATTTGGACATTCACACCATTGCCTGGCTGGAACAGGTGCTGCTGGATTTCCGTGGCGCCGTGCTGTTCATTACCCACGACCGGCAATTCCTACAGGCCCTGGCCACGCGCATCATGGAGCTGGACCGTGGTCAGTTGATTGATTGGCAGGGCGGTTACCTGAGCTTTCTGGAGCATAAAGAGCAGCAACTGGCGGCAGAAGCCACGGCTAACGCGTTGTTCGACAAGCGTTTGGCCCAGGAAGAAGTGTGGATTCGCCAGGGCATCAAGGCGCGCCGCACCCGTAACGAAGGTCGTGTGCGGGCGTTGAAGGAAATGCGCAATGAGCGCGCCCAGCGCCTGGAGCGTCAGGGCAAGGCCAGTTTCCAGCTGGAAACCGCAGACTCGTCCGGCAAGCGCGTGATCGAACTGGACAAGGTCAGCTTCGCCTGGCCGGGCCTGGTGCCTTTGGTGCGCAATCTGAATCTGAACGTGCTGCGCGGCGACCGTATTGGTCTGATCGGCAACAACGGTTCGGGCAAGACTACTCTGCTCAAACTGCTACTTGGCCAGCTTGAACCTACCAACGGTAGCGTCAAGCATGGCACCAAGCTGGAAGTGGCCTACTTCGACCAGCTACGCGCCCAGCTCGACCTGGAAGCCACTGTGATTGATAACATCTCCGAAGGTCGCGATTTTATCGAGATCAACGGCGAGCGCCGTCACGTGATCAGCTACCTGGGCGACTTCCTGTTCTCGCCAGAGCGTGCGCGTACGCCGGTCAAGGCATTGTCAGGCGGGGAGCGTGCGCGCTTGCTGCTGGCACGGCTGTTCAGCAAACCGGCCAACATGCTGGTGCTGGACGAACCGACCAACGACCTGGATGTGGAAACCCTGGAATTGCTGGAAGAAGTGCTGGCAGGCTTTGACGGCACTGTGCTGATCGTCAGCCACGACCGGGCATTCCTCGATAACGTCGTTACCAGCAGCCTGGTATTTGAAGGCCACGGCAATGTGCGCGAATACGTCGGTGGCTACGCTGACTGGCTGCGCCAGGGCGGCAAGATCGAAATGCTTGCCGAGTGGGATTCCAAGGCGATGGCCGCGGATACGCCCGCCGAAACTGCGCCCGCAGCTTCGCCAGCACCTGCGTCACAGCCTGCAGCTCCGGCCCCGGCCAAGGTCAAGTTGAGCTATAAAATCCAGCGAGAGCTGGACGGCTTGCCCGCCGTGATGGAAAAACTGGAAGCTGAGCTGGCCGCATTGCAGGCCAAGGTCAGTGATCCGGCGTTTTATCAGCAATCCATCGAGAAGACCACCTCGGTACTGGATGCCATGGAGGCCAAGCAGGCAGAGCTCAACAAGGCGATGGAGCGCTGGGCAGAGCTGGAAGATATGGCTGGGGGTTAACCGGCGGAGCTCGGTGTATCCCGCCAAGTCGGCGATCCATGGTGGTTTTCTAAAAAGCGGGACTGTAGTTCATGTGTGTGGGTGTCGTTAGAGTCAAACTCCGAATGGATTCCCGCTTTCGCGGGAATGACGGTGTATGGGCGGCGCTGATTCGAGCGATGGTTCGCAGTAGGGTTCAAGCGAAGGCTTGGACCCTGCAGGGGCTAAGCGATAAAGGCTTTGAGCAGTAAATCGTGCCTCTCAAAACCGTCATCCCCGCAAAGATAGGGAATGGACACCCGGCTCGTCATCCCCGCGAAAGCGGGGATCCATTTTGACTTTGGGTTTGCGTATTTTCAGCAAGAGGCCGCACAGAGGGGCGGCGGTAGGGCGGAAGCTTTCGGCTTGAAGCAGGCCGGTACCGTTAGCCCTTCTTCTTCTTAGCCAAGCGCACAGCAATAACGTCACAAGGCGCGCCATGCAGAACATCGTTGGCGGTTGAGCCGAGCAACAGTGCCAAACCGTGCCGGCCATGACTGCCGACCACGATCAGATCACACTGTTGATCAGTGGCTACACGGTGTATTTCCTGGCGCGGATGGCCGAAGGCGATCTGCATTTGATCGTCGGGCAGGCCGTAGTCGTTGGCGAACAGGGTCATTCGTTCGCGGGCCTGCTCGAATTGCTGCTGTTGCAGCATCGACAGGTCCATGGGCACATCGCCGCCGTAGGCCATGGCCAGGGGTTCCACCACATGCAGTAGCGTCAATCGGGCGTCCAGCGCTTTGGCCAGCGCCATGGCGTGATCGGCAACCGCGCGGCATTCATCTATAAGATCTACGGCGACCAACACGTGAGAGTAGAGCATGCAGGCTTCTCCTGTTTTTAGTTTCGATAGTATCAGTCTTTGCGCCGCAGTCCAGCGTCTTGATGTGCACCCTTTTCGCGGAGCCAAAACGCGGTGAGCTGGATAATCGTGGGTGTGGTGGCAGCCATTCTGGTTGCCAACCTGTTCAAGCTGATGCCGCGCGGGCGCATCATGCACATTCAGCGGTTGCGTGAAGAAGCGCGCAAGCTGGGCTACCGTGTCGAACGCCAACTGAATGCTGACTATAATCCGTTGCTGGAGCACTGTGTGGGTTACCGGCAGTCGTTGCAACGCTGCCCATTGAGTGCCGAATTCAGTTGCCAGCGCACTGAAGCGGGCTGGGACTGGCTGTTGGGCAGCGCGTCAGCATCGGGTGCTGAGCCCGTGTTGGAGGCGCTACCGGAAGGGGTCAGGCGGATTGACCGCCAATCCTTTTCAGTGATGATCTATTGGGTCGAACCGCAAACCCTGGAGCCTTTGACGCAGCTGGATCATGCTCTGGCCCCTTTGCGAACGGTTGCGCCCACCTCCCAAGCAGGCTGAATGCCATGAGTCCTGCTTCTAAAGCCAATTATTGGTTTGTGTTCCAACGCTATGATTACGCTATAAATCGATAATTTTTATCGGATGCTTCCATTGCGGATTCGCCCAGCGACCAGCGCCGCAGATTGACAATCGCGACAATTTGCACGAAGGTGTGCGCACCCGAATCAAACAAGCGTATGAATTATTTCGAGTCCGCTCGCAGTAGTCTATCGCCGGGAACCATCATGACACCCTCCAGGCTTCAGGTTGTTTCAGCCAGTCAGGGAGGTGTTTCTCAAGTGCTTTCATAGCGTGGAGATCAGTTGATGATTTACGAAGGTAAAGCCATCACGGTTCAAGCCCTTGAAGACGGCATCGTCGAGCTCAAGTTCGATCTGCAGGGCGAGTCTGTCAACAAGTTCAATCGTGCCACCCTGGCGGAGCTGCAAGCTGCCGTCGAGGCCATTCAGTCAAACAGCAGCGTCAAAGGCGTCATCGTTTCCAGCGGCAAGGACGTATTCATCGTCGGCGCGGATATCAACGAGTTCGTTGACACCTTCCAGCTTCCCGAAGCTGATCTGGTTGCCGGTAACCTGGAAGCCAACCAGATCTTCAATGCCTTTGAAGACCTCAAAGTGCCGACCGTTGCCGCCATTAATGGCCTGGCGCTGGGCGGTGGTTTCGAAATGTGCCTGGCTTGCGATTACCGCGTTATGGCCGCCAGTGCCAAGGTCGGTCTGCCAGAAGTCAAACTGGGTATCTACCCTGGCTTCGGCGGCACCGTACGTACTCCACGTCTGATCGGTGTTGATAACGCCATCGAGTGGATCTGTGGCGGTTCCGAGAACCGTGCAGACAAGGCCCTGAAAATGGGTGCCGTGGATGCAGTCGTTGAAGACGCCAAGCTGCACGCTGCTGCTCTGGACCTGGTCAAGCGCGCCATCAGTGGCGAGCTGGATTACCTGGCCAAGCGTCAGCCCAAGCTGGAAAAGATCAAGCTCAACACCATCGAACAGATGATGGCGTTTGAAACTGCCAAAGGTTTCGTTGCTGGCCAGGCTGGCCCGAACTACCCAGCCCCGGTTGAAGCGATCAAGACTATCCAGAAAGCCGCAGCCCATGGCCGCGAAAAAGCGCTGGAAATCGAAGCCGCTGGTTTTGCCAAGCTGGCCAAGACTTCTGTTGCTCAGGCGCTGGTTGGTCTGTTCCTGAACGATCAGGCGCTGAAAGGCAAAGCCAAGCAGTACGACAAGCAAGCCGCTGACGTCAAGCTGGCTGCGGTACTGGGTGCGGGCATCATGGGTGGCGGTATCGCTTTCCAGTCTGCCTCCAAAGGCACGCCAATCCTGATGAAGGATATCCGCGAGGAAGGCATTCAGATGGGTCTGGACGAAGCGTCCAAGCTCCTGGGTAGCCGCGTCGCCAAGGGCCGCATGACGGCTGATCAGATGGCCAAGGCCCTGAACGCGATTCGTCCGACCATGTCCTACGGTGATTTCGGCAATGTCGATATCGTTGTTGAAGCCGTAGTAGAAAACCCCAAGGTCAAGCACGCTGTGCTGGCTGAGGTGGAAGGTCACGTGCGTGAGGATGCGATCATCGCTTCCAACACCTCGACCATCTCCATCACTTACCTGGCCCAGGCGCTCAAGCGTCCGGAAAACTTCTGCGGTATGCATTTCTTCAACCCCGTGCACATGATGCCGCTGGTTGAAGTTATCCGTGGCGAGAAGTCCAGCGAGAAGGCGATTGCCACGACCGTTGCTTACGCCAAGAAAATGGGCAAGACCCCGGTTGTGGTCAACGACTGCCCGGGCTTCCTGGTTAACCGCGTACTCTTCCCTTACTTCGGCGGTTTTGCTCGCCTGGTGAACATGGGTGCAGACTTCCAGCGCGTCGACAAAGTCATGGAGAAGTTCGGTTGGCCCATGGGCCCGGCGTACCTGCTTGACGTAGTAGGCCTGGATACCGGTCACCACGGTCGCGACGTGATGGCTGAAGGTTACCCTGATCGTATGGCTGAGAAAGTGCGCACTGCAGCCGACGTGATGTACGAAGAAGGCCGTCTGGGCCAGAAGACCGGCAAGGGCTTCTACGCGTACGAAACAGACAAGAAGGGCAAGCCGAAGAAGGTGGTTGATCCGCAGGCTTATGAGCTGATCAAGCCAGTTGTTCAGGAGAACCGCGAGTTCACTGACGAAGAAATCATCGAGATCATGATGGTTCCGCTGTGCCTTGAGACTGTTCGCTGCCTGGAAGACGGCATTGTCGAAACCGCTGCAGACGCCGACATGGGTCTGATCTACGGTATCGGCTTCCCGCCCTTCCGTGGTGGTGCGCTGCGCTATATCGACACCCTGGGTGTGGCCGAGTTTGTGGCCATTGCAGACAAGTACGCCGAATTTGGTCCCATGTACGCGCCGACTGAAAAGTTGCGTGAAATGGCCAAGAACGGCCAGAAATTCTTCGGTTAACCGCGGAACGCACAGAGCGAGAGTGAATCTATGAGCCTGAATCCGAGAGACGTCGTTATTGTCGACTTCGGCCGCACCCCGATGGGCCGTTCCAAGGGTGGCATGTACCGTAATGTTCGTGCCGAGAACCTGTCCGCTGACCTGATCACCGGTCTGTTGGCACGTAACCCGAAAGTAGATCCCGCAGAAGTGGAAGATGTCATCTGGGGCTGTGTAAACCAGACCCTGGAGCAGGGCTGGAACGTTGCCCGCATGATCTCCCTGCTGACGCCGATCCCGCACACCAGCTCGGCTCAAACCGTGAGCCGCCTGTGTGGTTCGTCCATGAGCGCGCTGCACACTGCCGCCCAGGCGATCCAGACCGGTAACGGTGATGTGTTCGTGGTCGGTGGTGTTGAGCACATGGGCCACGTCGGCATGATGCACGGCGTTGATCCGAACCCAAGCCTGTCGCTGTACGCTGCGAAAGCGTCCGGCATGATGGGTCTGACTGCGGAAATGCTGGGCAAGATGCACGGCATTACCCGTGAGCAGCAGGACCAGTTTGCCCTGCGTTCGCACCAGTTGGCGCACAAGGCAACCATCAACGGCGGCTTCAAGGATGAAATCATCCCGATGCACGGCCACGATGCTGATGGTTTCCTGAAAGTCTTCACTGAAGACGAGACCATCCGTCCCGAGACTACCCTGGAAAGCCTGGCGGCCCTCAAGCCGGCATTCAATCCGAAGGGTGGTACCGTGACAGCCGGTTCTTCTTCACAGATCACTGACGGTGCTTCCTGCATGATCGTGATGTCTGCCGAGCGCGCCAAGGCCCTGGGTCTTGAGCCGATGGCGGTTATCCGTTCCATGGCGGTTGCTGGTGTTGATCCGGCGATCATGGGCTATGGTCCGGTCCCGGCTACGCACAAGGCGCTCAAGCGCGCTGGCATGACCATGGACAACGTCGATTTTGTCGAGCTGAACGAAGCCTTTGCTGCCCAGGCCCTGCCTGTGCTGAAAGACCTCAAACTGCTGGACAAGATGGAAGCCAAGGTCAACCTGCACGGCGGCGCGATCGCCCTGGGTCACCCCTTCGGTTGCTCCGGCGCCCGCATCTCCGGCACCCTGCTGAACGTGATGAAGCAGAATGGCGGTACTGTTGGTGTCTCGACCATGTGTATTGGTCTGGGGCAGGGCATCACTACCGTATTCGAGCGTGTCTGATACGGTTGTGGTGTGACCAGAAACCGGGGCCTTGTGCCCCGGTTTTTGTTTGTGGCTCCGTGCAATTGGCGAACTTTGATTTAAAGGCGATTGTTTGAGATAGGTGTCTGGCGCCGGCGGCCATGGGCCTGTGTTCGGCACGCTACAAGCCGTCCATGGGGCTCGGCGATGGCCATCCCTGGCCATCGACGGCGCTCACACAGGCCCATGGCCGCCGGCGCTGTTGTGCAGCGGAGCTACTGGAAGAAGGTCAAGGTCAAGATTGCATACTGCAGACCGCTTTTCGCAGGATGCACTTTGTTGTCAGCAAAGGGTTCCGAGCGCCGTTGTGTGACCGTCGGTGCACAGGCGACCGCCATGGATGGCGGAAGTGCAGAAAATGCAGGAGCAATTTTCTGCTGGTGCACCGACGAGCCCCAGGGACGGCCTGGAGCGTGTCACGCAACGGCGCTCGGGACCCTGCAGCCCACACAGAAGAGTCAGAATCAAACAAGTCTCGACTTGAATGAATCATCAAAAAATTACGCTAACCTGTTGAGCAAGCTTGATAACAAACGAGGAACACAGCATGTCATTACGCCCAGGCCGCTATCGCCACTATAAAGGAAAGGATTATGAAGTTGTGGGTCTGGCGACCCACTCCGAGACGGAGGAGAAGCTGGTGGTTTATCGCACCCTATACGGTGAGTTTGACCTGTGGGTGCGGCCCCTGGAGATGTTCGTTGGAACGGTGGAGCTTGACGGCGAGCCAACGCCACGCTTTACCTTTATCAGCGAAGACGTGTAGGCTCTGGCTCCTCCGGGCAGTCTGAACATGGCATATATTGCCGCTGCACCTATTATTGCACCGCGTTGAATCGGACGTGGGCAACCCTGAATTGATAGCGCTAGGAATACAGTTACCCATGGGAAAAGCACTGGTCATTGTTGAGTCTCCAGCCAAAGCCAAGACGATCAACAAGTATCTCGGCAATGATTTCATTGTGAAATCAAGCATCGGGCATATCCGCGATTTGCCTACCAGTGGCAGTGGAAAGACCGAAAGCAAACCCAAGGGTACCCGCAAGGCTGCTGCAGCTCCCGAGGTGGACAAGAAGACCAAGGCGCGCATCCAACTGGTCAAGCGTATGGGTGTTGACCCGGACAATGGCTGGAAGGCGCATTACGAGATCCTGCCTGGCAAGGAAAAGGTCATCGAAGAGCTGCGCCGGCTTGCCAAAGATGCTGACACCATCTATCTCGCGACGGATTTGGACCGCGAGGGGGAAGCCATTGCCTGGCACCTGCGGGAATCCATCGGTGGTGATGAAGGTCGTTACAAGCGCGTTGTGTTCAACGAAATTACCAAGAAAGCGATTCAGGAAGCATTCGCCAAGCCTGGCGAGCTCGATCTGAATCGCGTTAATGCCCAGCAGGCCCGTCGTTTTCTCGACCGAGTTGTGGGTTACATGGTCTCGCCGTTGCTGTGGCAGAAGATCGCCCGTGGCTTGTCCGCAGGCCGGGTGCAGTCCGTTGCAGTGAAACTGATCGTGGACCGTGAGCGCGAAATACGCGCCTTTATTCCTGAAGAGTTCTGGGAAGTTCACGCGCTGCTGAATACGCCGCAGGCCCAGTCGATGCGCTTTGAGGTGGCCAAGCAGAACGGTGAAGTCTTCCGCCCGGTCAACAAGGCGCAGACGGATAAAGCCCTGGCGCTGTTGAAAGGTGCGGATTACAGCGTTACCAAGCGCGAAGACAAGCCCACCAGTTCCAAGCCCAACGCGCCTTTTATTACTTCCACGTTGCAACAGGCGGCCAGTACTCGCCTGGGCTTCGGCGTGAAGAAAACCATGATGATGGCCCAGCGGCTGTATGAAGCGGGTTACATCACCTACATGCGTACCGACTCGACCAATCTGTCGGCGGACGCCATCGGCATGGCGCGCGGTTACATCGAAAAGAACTTCGGTGCCAAGTACCTGCCAGAAAAACCCAATATGTACAGCAGCAAGGATGGCGCCCAGGAGGCCCACGAAGCCATCAGGCCTTCAGATGTCAAAATGAAGACCGGTGACCTAAAGGGTATGGAGAAAGACGCTGAGCGGCTCTATGAGCTGATCTGGCGTCAGTTCCTGGCCTGCCAGATGGTGCCTGCGCAATATCTGTCGACACTGATCACGGTGACGGCCGGCGATTTCGAGCTGCGTGCCAAGGGCCGCATTCTCAAGTTCGATGGTTATACCAAGGTTATGCCCCAGCAGGGCAAGGGCGGCGAAGATGAAGTGCTGCCCGACGTCAAGGTCAAGGACGTCATGGCGCTGGAGAAGCTCGATCCCAAGCAGCATTTTACCAAGCCGCCGGCGCGCTATTCCGAAGCCAGCCTGGTCAAGGAGCTGGAGAAGCGTGGCATTGGCCGGCCCTCTACCTACGCCTCGATCATTTCCACGATTCAGGATCGCGGATACGTATCTCAGAACAACCGACGTTTCTATGCCGAAAAGATGGGCGATATCGTTACCGAGCGTCTGGCTGAAAGCTTTCCCAACCTGATGGACTACAGCTTTACCGCGACCATGGAGGAGTCACTGGACGAAGTGGCCCAGGGCGGGGTGATCTGGAAGCAGGTGCTGGATGATTTCTACAAGGATTTCAGTCTCAAGCTGAGCGTTGCCGAGAACGCTGATGAAGGCAAAGGAATGCGCTCCAACGAGCCGACCCTGACCGATATCGCCTGCAAGGAATGTGGCCGGCCAATGATGATCCGTACCGCATCCACTGGCGTGTTCCTGGGTTGCTCCGGCTATGCATTGCCGCCCAAGGAGCGCTGCAAGTCGACCGTCAACCTGGTGCCTGGCAACGAAGTGGCGGCCGATGACGACGAAGGCGAATCACGCGTGCTGCGCAACAAGCGCCGCTGCCCGATCTGCAGCACGGCGATGGATAGCTATCTGGTTGATGAAAAGCGCAAGCTGCATGTGTGCGGCAACAACCCCGACTGCAATGGCTTCGAGATCGAGGAAGGGCAGTTCAAGATCAAGGGTTATGACGGCCCTATCATTGAATGCGACAAGTGCGGCAGTGAAATGCAGCTCAAGACTGGCCGCTTCGGCAAGTATTTTGGCTGTACCAACAGCGAATGCAAGAACACCCGCAAGCTGCTCAAGAGCGGCGAAGCGGCACCACCGAAGATGGACCCGGTGAAGATGCCAGAGCTGAAATGCGAAAAAGTCGACGACGTTTACGTCTTGCGTGATGGCGCCTCGGGTATGTTCCTGGCGGCCAGTCAGTTCCCGAAAAATCGTGAAACGCGGGCGCCGCTGGTCAAGGAATTGCTGCCGCACCGGGAAGAGATTGATCCCAAGTATCACTTCCTGCTCGACGCGCCGGCCAAGGACCCCGATGGTTTGCCGACGGTGATACGTTACAGCCGCAAGACAAAAGAGCAGTATGTACAGAGTGAGGTAGAGGGCAAGCCGAGTGGATGGCGCGCCTTTTATGATGGCAAACGCTGGACCGCGGATGATGGTCGGCCAAAAGCCAAGGCTAAGGCCAAAGGTTGAGGTGATACGTCATGGCCAATGAAGTCTATACCCGCAGCAACCAGGCGCTGTTTTTTGCGCGCCTGGCGATAGAGTCCTGGGCCGAGGCTGCAGAGTCTCAGGCAGTCAACGCGATAAGCCAGGTGCGCTACCACCGTGAGCATGCGCTGTTTCATTTGTACCGCGGTGTACTGGCAGTGGCCCACGAGGTGGCTGACCGCTACCGCTGGCCGCTGATGGATGCGCGGACCGTGGAGCAGGTGCTGACTGTGCAGGTGGCCGAACGCTTCCCTGGTCCTGAGCTGGCAGAGCTGACCGAGTTGGCGCATGCCGGTGACAGTTGGCTGGGTCGCTTGTTGGCAGGCTGGCAGCAATTGCAGTTGCCACCTACGCCGGAGCAGAGCGCGTTACCCGATGAGTCGCTTATTGCCAGCAGCGCGGTAAAGTCGAATCGGGAGTGGGGTCTGGAAGACGCGCGTGAGGCGCATGCAGCCTTGGCTGAGCGCCTGGCTTGTTACCGTGAAGGCATGATGGAGTGGTGAGTGTGTGCTCACTGCGGTAGTGCGTTGTCTGTGGTAAACTGCGCGGCCATTTAACAGGAGCCCAGACAATGCCTTCACCGTTTCTCGAAATAGTGGAATTGGCAAATGGCAAGGTAGCCTTGCGTCGCTCGGATGAAGAAGCCGAGCCGCTGGTGATCATCGAGTTTTCTGCCGATGCGCGCGAATACCTGCAAGGGCACCACATCGAAGTCGCCAAGGCGATGATCAGCGCGGGTATGCAAGTCGCGGGTCAGGTCATGGAAGACGGCGAGCCGCACGACGAACACCGCATTCTGCATTGAGCCGGCTTCGTCACCATTGATAACTAGTTATCACGCCCAGGTCATCACTCCCAGACAGATCTCGCCATCACCCGCCTGGCGAGCTTGAGATCAAGCTGCCAGGCAGGTATCCAGGCGAATGTTCAGACTCCGGCACTGTCCATCACGGGCCGCGCGGGTCAGTAGGTTGTTGGTAATCCCCGCCTGACTGGCATCCGACATCCAGCTTACGACGGTGTGGCTGCAACCAAGGCGTAGCAGTTCACAGCAGAGCTCCAGACTGTTCATGCCGCTTTTGGAACGCACAATCAGAATGCGCTCTGGATCCAGACCGGCACTACGCAGCCACTGGTGACTGACCGCCACGGGTGGGTCGAGCAGTGTCAGCCAGCCGGGCGCTTGAGCCTGGCTCAGATCGCGCAGTACCGGCGCCAACCATTGCAAGCATTGGCCGGGCGCACCGTTCAGGGCTATTTCACTGAAGCCAGTCTCCACTGAGGCATTCCCCACCGCAGCACTTTCCACTGCGGGCCGAGGTGCCTGGATGTTTGCGGCCTTGGTGCTGGTCGGCAGGGCATAACGCGAAGCCATCAGCGCATTGTGAAACAGCTCTGCCTGGACCAGTGCGCCAGTTTGTTGATTAGGACGAGCATAGCGGGTGGACTGCATGTTTAACCCCTTTAGCGGCGGATAACGCCGACACTCAAGCCTTCGATGGTAAGTTCCTGTTCACCCAGATCAACTTCGATCGGGGCAAAGTCCGGATTTTCGGCAAACAGGGACACTTTGCGACCCTGTTTGTGGAAGCGTTTCACAGTGACCTCATCGCCGATCCGGGCGACGACAATCTGCCCGTTGCGCGCAACGGCAGTGCGGTGCACTGCGAGCAGGTCACCGTCGAGAATGCCGATATCGCGCATACTCATGCCTTGCACACGCAGCAGATAATCGGCGCGCGGCTGAAAGAAGCCGGGATCGATCTGGCAGTGATCTTCAATGTTTTCCAGGGCCAGCACCGGGGCGCCCGCGGCCACTCGGCCAATCACAGGAAGGCGATCTTCCGGTGCATCATCATCCTGATCCGGCAGGCGAATGCCGCGTGACGCGCCGGGGATCATCTCGATAGCGCCTTTACGTGCCAGCGCCCGCAAGTGATCTTCCGCTGCGTTGGGCGATTTGAAACCCAGCACCTTGGCGATGTCTACCCGGGTAGGGGGATAGCCATTAGCGTCCATATACTCCTTGATGAAAGCCAATATCTGCTGCTGCCGTGCTGTCAGTTTTTGCATCGGTTCCTACCTGTGTTTTTATACAGTAGCTGTGATTATATACAGTTGTTTAGCTTGAGCAAGCCTATTGCTTGTAAAAGCCCTTTGTTTTACAAAAGAGGCTCAGCTGTTTGATGAAAGGCTCCTGGTGATTCGCCTGCCAAAGGCCATGGCGCTTGACATGCAGTGCGTTTGAAACGTATGTTTCAAACAATTGTTTATTATGGACGCGCGCAAATGGCTCAATCTGAAACGGTAGAACGCATCCTGGATGCCGCTGAGCAGCTGTTTGCGGAGAAGGGCTTTGCCGAAACCTCGTTAAGACTTATCACCAGCAAGGCAGGTGTCAACCTGGCGGCGGTGAATTACCATTTCGGCTCCAAGAAGGCCTTGATTCAGGCCGTGTTCGTACGTTTTCTCAATCCCTTTGTCGCGAGCCTCGAGCAGGAACTTGACCGCCACCAGCGCGAAGGCGGGCTGGACGATCTGAGTCTTGAGCAGTTGCTTGAGATGCTTGTGCGTCAGGCGCTGTCGGTCAAGCCGCGCAGCGGCAATGACCTTTCTACCTTTATGCGTCTGCTCGGCCTGGCTTTCAGTCAGAGCCAGGGACACTTGCGCAAGTATCTCAGTGAGATTTACGGGCGAGTTTTCCAGCGCTACATGCAACTGGTGCTGGCCGCTGCGCCGCAACTGCCTGCCCGCGAGCTGTTCTGGCGGGTGCATTTCATGCTCGGCAGTGCGGCTTTCACCATGTCCAGCCTCAAGGCCCTGCGGGCGATTGCCGAATCCGAGTTCGAAGTGCATACCGGCATTGATGATGTGCTGAAACTGATGGTTCCCTTCCTGGCCGCCGGCATGCGCGCGGGCAGCGGGATGCCTGGTTTATCTTCCGATCCGGTACGCGGGGCGCGCCTGGAACGGGTTTGATGCCGTGCAGCCCATACGCTGGCAATGGCCGGTAGGTAAATGACGCTGGCTTGCCAGCGTTTTTTCTTTCCCGGCTGCCCACCGCCCGTTATTGCATGTTCCTTCCAAAACCTCGATCCGTTATCGTGTGCACTCTTTGAACGGAGTTGCTTATGCTGTTGGATCGCATCCATATCTCATTGAGTGAGCAGCGGCTGCTTGGGTTTGGCGCAGGCACCCTGGTCTGTGAGTATCCTGTTTCCACCGCCCTGAACGGCGCGGGGGAACAGAATGGCTCCGGCTGCACGCCGCGTGGCCGGCACCGGGTGCGTGCGCGTATCGGTGCTGGCCAGCCATCCCATTCGGTATTTATCGGCCGCAGGCCCACCGGCGAGATCTGGACGCCAGAACTCAATGCCCAATACCCCCAGCGTGACTGGATTCTGAGCCGCATCCTCTGGCTTTGCGGTGAGCAGCCGCAGGTCAATCGGGGTGGCGACTGTGATTCCCAACGCCGTTATATCTACATCCACGGCACGGCCGATGACCAGCCCATGGGCGAGCCGCTATCGCATGGCTGCATCCGCATGCGCAATAGTGATGTACTGGCGCTTTTCGATCTGACGCCGGCCGGCTGTCAGGTCATGATTACCGAGCAGCCCTACGCCGCGCTGACTCAAACCCCCTAAGTTGGAGATACCCCTGTTGAACACTGGTTCGCTGATGCTCGATTTCGCCGGCACCACGCTGGATTCCTCTGATCGTCACCTTCTCCGCCAGCCGGAAGTCGGCGGCATGATCCTGTTCGCCCGCAATACCGAATCGCCTCGCCAGGTGCGAGAGCTGATCAATGCGGTCAGGGCTATAAGGCCTGACATGCTGATGGCGATCGATCAGGAGGGCGGCCGCGTACAGCGACTGCGTCGCGACGTGCTCACCTTGCCGGCGCTCGGCAGGATTGCCGCACTGGAGCCCGAACTGGCTGAGCGTGCGGCCTACAGCGCAGCCTGGTTGATGGCGTGGGAGATGTTGGCCTGCGGCATTGATATCAGCTTTGCGCCCGTGCTGGATCTGAATTACGGACGCAGCCAGGTTATTGGTGACCGCTCGCTGGGCGCTGATCCGCAGAAGGTAATACGCTTGGGTCGGGCCTATATTGCCGGCCTGCACGCGGCAGGGATGGCTGCGACCGGCAAGCATTTTCCTGGCCACGGTTGGGCCGAGGCCGACTCGCATTTCGCGCTGCCGGTGGATGAGCGCAGCGAGGAGGCCATACGTGCCAGTGATCTGCAGCCGTTTGCCGGGCTGGCTGCCGAGCTGGACGGCATCATGCCCGCGCATGTGGTTTATCCGGCGATTGATGAGTTGCCAGCCGGGTTTTCCCGGCGGTGGTTGCAGGACATTCTGCGCCAGGAGCTGGGCTTCAAAGGGGTGATATTCAGCGATGATTTGACCATGGCCGGTGCCCATGCCGTGGGCGGCATGCCCCAGCGTGTGGATGCGGCACTGGCGTCGGGCTGCGATATGTTGCTGGTATGCAATGACCGTGCGGCAGCGGAGGAGGCGTTGGTGCACAGCCAGAAACTGGGGATGCAGCCGCCGGCCAATCTCGCCCAGATGCTGGCACGACGTCGCCCGGGTGTGGAGTACAAAGCCAACCCCGAGTGGGCAGCCCATCTCGTACTGATGAAAACCGCGCAGCTGATCTAGCAGGAGTAGATGATGAACGCACTGGCCATTATCGGCGGTAGCGGCTTGACCCGCTTGCCGGGATTCCAGATCACTGGGGAGTCGAGCGCCGATACGCCCTACGGCCCTGCCTCAACCCCGGTCATCAAGGGCCTGATGGCTGGCCGAGAGCTGCTGTTTCTCGCTCGCCATGGTGATCCGCATCGTATCCCCCCGCACCGGGTCAACTGCCGGGCCAATCTGTGGGCCCTTAAGCAGGCAGGGGCGGATGCGGTGCTGGCGGTCAATGCGGTGGGTGGCATTCATCCGGCGATGGGTGTTGGGCATTTCTGCGTGCCGCATCAGGTCATTGATTACACCTGGGGCCGCTCCAGTACCTTTTTCGAAGACGATCTGCAGCAGGTCACCCATATCGATTTTACCCACCCCTATGACGAGAGCTTGCGCCAGCGTGTGATTGGCGTTCTGGCGCGTCTTGGTGTCGCGCACAGCGCCTTTGGTGTCTACGGCGCGACACAGGGTCCGAGATTGGAAAGCGCTGCCGAGATTAGCCGGCTGGAACGTGATGGTTGCGATATTGTGGGCATGACCGGTATGCCGGAGGCGGCGTTGGCCCGCGAGCTTGAGTTGGCCTATGCCAGCCTGTCGCTGGTGGTCAATCCGGCGGCGGGCAAGAGTCAGGAGCTGATTACCATGGCAGCAATCGAGCAGGTGATGCATCAGGGCATGGATCAGGCGCGGGCGGTCATCAGTCAACTGGTGGCGTCCGGCGCCTGAGTCACCGCCCAGGCCGGGGTAGGGAACGGCGCTCAGCTACGGCTGATGCGGATCAGCATGCCCATGCTCTGGTGATCCAGATAATGGGTTTCATCCAGGCGCAGACGACGAATCTGCTTCAAACGCTCGCTGACTATCTCGCCGCTTTGGGTCTGATTGTTGATCCAGGCGGTGACATCCACTTCCAGCAGGCGTTCCCGACCCAGCCGTACCAGCGCTTGCACCGGATAGATGCCACCCATTTCCTGACCCTCATGAATTGCGACCACCAGGTTGCTGTCGTCAGACTGTGTCCAGGCCTGATGCAGCACGACCTTGTAACCCTGTGAGCTCAGTTTGCTGGCATCACTGCTCAGGCGGTGGCGGCTGCTGTCCAGGCTGCGTACGTCACTGCGTGCGGTTTCGCTCAGCAGTGTGGCCTGATCGGCCCAGGCGTAGCTGGGCGCGGTGCCGGGCGTGAGTTGCGCTGATGGCTGGGAGAAGATGACCACTTCCACCTGATAAGCGTTCTGGCTCTGCGCCTGGGCTAACCCCATCCAGCTAAACAGAACAAGAAAGGCCAGCAGGGGCAGGGAGCGGAGAGATGTCATGGGCGTTTTCCTTTGCCTTGGGGAGCGGGTTGTGGTGTTTCCAGCCGGTCTATCAGTGCTTCAATGGTATTCAGGCGCAGTTCCGCCGCGCCCATGGGTGCATTGAAACGGAATAGCGTGGCACCTTCAAGCTTGTAACGATTGGGTTGGTCCTGGATCAGTCGGACCAGAGTCATGGGATCCACGCTGGTATGCGCAGCGAATTCCAGCCGCCCATGTTCCGGCCCCACATCGACCTTGCTGATGCCCAGTGGTTCACAGCGCAACTTCAGCGCCGTAACGCGGAACAGCGTCTTGGCGGCATCGGGCAGCAAGCCGAAGCGGTCGATCATCTCGACCTGCAGATCTTTCAGTGCCTCATCGTCAGCGGCATTGGCGATACGCTTGTAGAGAATTAGCCGGCTGTGTACATCCGGCAAGTAGTCGTCAGGGATCAGTGCCGGCAGGCGCAGATTGATATCCGGGCCACCGCCCAGTGGCGTGTCCAGTTCTGGCTGCTTGCCCTGTTTGATTGCCTTGATGGCCCGCTCGAGCATATCCATGTAAAGGGTAAAACCGATGGCCTGAATCTGGCCGCTCTGACCCTCGCCAAGCAACTCGCCAGCGCCGCGAATTTCCAGGTCATGGGTTGCCAGGGTAAAGCCGGCGCCCAGGTCCTGCGCAGCGGCGATCGCCTCAAGACGTTTTTCGGCATCGCCGGTCAGCTTCTTGCCATGCGGCGTGAGCAGGTAGGCATAGGCCTGGTGGTGGCTACGCCCGACGCGACCACGCAACTGGTGTAGTTGGGCCAGGCCGAACTTGTCGGCGCGTTCGAGAATGATGGTGTTGGCGTTGGGTACGTCGATGCCCGTTTCGATAATGGTGGTGGTCACCAGCACGTTGAAACGGCGGTGATAGAAATCACCCATGACCTGTTCAAGCGCCCGCTCGGGCATCTGCCCATGGCTGATGCCGATGCGCGCTTCGGGAACCAGTTCGGCGAGATCAGCGGCGCATTTTTCAATGGTCGAGACTTCATTGTGCAGGTAGTAAACCTGGCCGCCGCGCAGCAGCTCACGCAGAATCGCTTCCTTGATCACCGGCGCCTGCTGCTGCATGACGAAGGTACGCACTGACAGGCGGCGGGCGGGTGGGGTGGCAATAATCGACAGCTCGCGCATGCCCGACATGGCCATGTTCAGCGTGCGTGGAATAGGCGTGGCGGTCAGCGTCAGTACATCGACCTCGCTGCGCAGGGCCTTGAGCTGTTCCTTCTGGCGCACGCCGAAGCGGTGTTCTTCGTCGATGATCATCAGGCCCAAGTCCTTGAACTGGATATCGCCCTGCAGCAGCTTGTGCGTGCCGATCATGATATCGACCTTGCCGGCGGCCAGATCCTCGGCGGCAGCCTTGATTTCCTTGGTCGATTTGAAGCGCGACATGACCTCGACCTTGACTGGCCACTCGGCGAAACGGTCACGGAAGCTGTTGTAGTGCTGCTGGGCGAGCAGGGTAGTGGGCACAAGTACCGCGACCTGCTTGCCGCCATGCACGGCGAGGAAAGCGGCGCGCATCGCCACTTCGGTCTTGCCGAAGCCCACGTCGCCGCAGACCAGGCGATCCATGGGCTGGGGTTTGACCATGTCCTCGACCACCGCCTGGATTGCCGCTTCCTGGTCAGCGGTTTCCTCGAACGGGAAGGCTTCGGAGAACAGTTGATAATCGCGCTCAGGCGCGCTGAAGCTGAAGCCCTTGCGTGCGCCACGGCGGGCATATACATCGAGCAATTCAGCGGCGACGTCACGGACCTTCTCGGCGGCTTTGCGCTTGGCCTTCTGCCAATGCTCGGAGCCAAGGCGGTGCAGGGGCGCGTTGTCGTCTTCGCCGCCGGTATAACGGGCAATCAGGTGCAGATTGGCCACGGGCACATAGAGCTTGGCGTCATCGGCGTAGGCCAGGGTCAGAAATTCGGCCTGCTGGTCCTCAACGGTCAGGTTGACCAGGCCCAGGAAGCGCCCGACGCCGTGATCGATATGCACCACGGGCGCGCCTTCACGCAGCTCGGTAAGGTTGCGGATCACCGCATCGCCCAGGTCCGTGGCCTTGCCGCGGCGACGGCGCTGCATGACGCGCTGACCAAACAGCAGGTTCTCGGTGATCAGCGCGACGGCCGGGAAGCCGCACAGCATGCTCTGATCAATGCCGGCGATAATCACCGCCAGCGGCGCCTTGGCGGCGACAAATTCGGGCCAGCTGTCGACGCTCGCGGGTTTGAGATCAATGCGCGCAAGCAACTCCAGCAGCGCTTCACGACGCCCGGCGCTCTCGACCACGAACAGCACCTTGCCCTCGAAACCCTGGATAAAGCTTTGCAACGCGGTCAGGGGCTGATCCAGGCGGTTGTCGATGGCCAGTTCTGGGTTCGGCTGGCCGTTGAAGTTGGTCGTGCCGGCTTTGGCCGGCAGCGCTTCCTGATGGCAGATGATCCGCGGGAAGCGCTTGATCTGCGCAAAGCAGTCTTCGACGCTGAGGAACAGGCTGGCAGGGGCCAGCAGCGGGCGAGTCTTGTCTACCCGCTGGTCTTCATAGCGATGCCGCACGTCCTGCCAGAAATGCTCGGCGCTGCCCTCGATATCGGGCAGGCTGAACAGCAGGGTATTGTCTGGCAGGTAATCAAACAGGCTGCTCAGTTCATCGAAAAACAGCGGCAGATAGTATTCGATGCCCGGTGGCACCATGCCTTCGCTGAGATCCTGATACACCGGGCAGCGCCGGTAGTCGACGTCAAAATGCTCACGAAAGCGCGCGCGAAAGCCCGTCAGTGCCGATTTATCCAGCGGAAACTCTTTGGCTGGCAGCAGCTGAATGCTCTCGACCTTGTCAACCGAACGCTGGGTATCCGGATCAAAGGTGCGCAGCGTTTCGATTTCATCATCGAACAGGTCGATGCGGATCGGGTCCGGGCTGCCCATCGGGAACAGATCCAGCAACGCGCCGCGCACGGCGTAGTCGCCATGCTCGTAGACAGTGTCGACGCAGCGGTAGCCCGCTGCATCCAGGTTCAAGCGCATGCGCTCGATATCCAGCTTCTGCCCGACTTCCAGCATCAGGACCGAGCCGCCGAGAAAATTGCGCGGCGCCAGGCGGTGCAGCAGCGTGGTCATCGGTACCACGAGAATGCCCTGGGTAACCTGCGGCAGCAGGTGCAGGGTTTTCAGGCGCTGGGAAATGATGTCCTGGTGTGGTGAAAAGCGGTCGTAGGGCAGGGTTTCCCAGTCAGGGAAGCTCAGCACCGGCAATTCAGGCGCAAAGAAGCGCAGCTCCTGCTCGAGCTGATCAGCCGAGGCGGTATCGCGGGTAATGACCAGGCTCAGGCCGACATGCTCGGCGGCGGCTTCGGCAATCGCCAGGGCGCGGGCGGCGCCGGCCAGATTGCCCCAGGCGCTTCTGGCCTGGTCACGGACGACCGGGGGAACGGAAAGCAGGCGCGTATTAGCGGGCATGAAACGAGGGTCTCTGTGCAAAAAGCCGATAGTGTACCCCTGTCTGCGGGACTGTGCCGCAGTCATGTGGTTTTCGCATGATGATTGCCTCTGCGCGCCAACCGCCGCATAATATTGGCCCTTTAGAGCCCAAGACCCGGAAGGAACAGCCGTGAACCAAGCCCAATACGAGCAATGCCTGGAAAACTGGACGGATCGTGAATCCACTGCCGAAGCGATGATTCCGCTGATCGGCCGCCTGTACCGTGAACATAATGTGGTGACCTCCATTTATGGTCGGGGTCTGGTCAACCGCTCTGTTATCAGCATTCTGAAGTCGCACCGTTTTGCCCGTCAGATCGACGATACTGAACTGTCGGTGCACGATACCTTTCCGGTGATCACTGCGCTGCTGGGCTTGAACCTGGGGCCGGCGTCGATTGATCTGGCGCGCCTGGTGGATAAATTCCGCAAGTCGGCCGGTGATGATCTGGACGCCTTCCTGCGTGAAGAGCTGGCGAGTGTCATTGGCCACAAGGGTGAGCGTCGCCAGGGCCGCGATGTGGTTCTGTACGGTTTTGGCCGTATTGGTCGTTTGCTGGCACGGATCATGGTCGAGAAGGCCGGTGCCGGCGATGGCCTGCGTCTACGTGCCATTGTTGTGCGCAAGGGTGCCACCAACGACCTGTCCAAGCGCGCCAGCCTGCTGCGTCGCGACTCGGTGCACGGCTCGTTCCAGGGCACTATCAAGATCGATGAAGAAAACAATACCCTGACCGCTAACGGCACTGTCATCCAGGTGATTTACGCCAGCGACCCTACCAGCGTGGATTACACCAAATACGGCATCCAGAATGCCCTGATCGTCGATAACACCGGCGTATGGCGTGATGCGGAAGGCCTGTCCCAGCATCTGAAATGCCCTGGCGCTGCCCAGGTGGTACTGACTGCCCCGGGCAAGGGCGATATCAAGAATATCGTGCATGGCATCAACCATGCGGCTATTACCCCCGAAGACAAGATCGTTTCGGCGGCGTCCTGTACTACCAACGCTATCGTGCCGATCCTCAAGGCGATCAACGACAAGTACGGTATTGCCAACGGCCACGTTGAAACCGTTCACTCCTACACCAACGACCAGAACCTGATCGATAACTTCCACAAGGGTAATCGCCGGGGCCGTAGTGCCGCGCTGAACATGGTTATTACCGAGACTGGTGCTGCCAAGGCTGTGGCCAAGGCGCTGCCGGAACTGGAAGGCAAGCTGAGCGGTAATGCTATTCGGGTTCCTACCCCGAACGTGTCGATGGCGATTCTGAACCTGAACCTGAACACCGCGACCAACCGTGAAGAGGTTAACGAATACCTGCGTTATATGGCGCTGCATTCGGACCTGCACAAGCAGATCGACTTCACCAACTCCCAGGAAGTGGTTTCTACCGACTTTGTCGGTTCACGTCACGCGGGTGTGGTGGATGCCGAGGCAACCATCTGTAACGATACCCGGCTGATCCTGTACGTGTGGTACGACAACGAGTTCGGCTACAGCTGCCAGGTAGTACGTATTCTGGAAGATATGGCTCAGGTCAATCCGCCGGCATTCCCGGAATATTGATCTTGCTGTAGTTCACAGCATTACCAGAAAAGGCGCTCCGGCGCCTTTTTTGTTTGCCCGGCGAAGCCGGCAAACCCGTCCACCTGAAAGAAGGTGGAGTCACCCCGACCGAGGGGAAGACAATCTGAATGGCAAGGGCGTCACTGGCCAACGGTGGGGTCTGAAGGAA
>Ga0163216_100577_pt1 | contig 50955 bp, 43 predicted proteins | sample SynspAceP_FD_167610 | JGI IMG/M metagenome (GOLD analysis project Ga0163216, IMG submission 167610) | Saline lake microbial communities from Ace Lake in Antarctica - Synechococcus sp. Ace-P (Illumina Assembly) | ecosystem: Environmental > Aquatic > Non-marine Saline and Alkaline > Saline ...
TGCCCGATGTGCCAGCAATGTAATTCGCGTCATACCGCTCACCGGCATTGCCGATATTGTTGAGAATGACACCGCCGCCCTTGGCTTTCATTTTTGCATAATACAAGCGGCACATATCGATATAGCCGAGAACTTTCAACTCCCAGCCCTTGCGCCATGTTTCACCATCAATACTGAACAAATCGCCACCCGGAATGACACCGGCATTGTTTACCAATATGTCGACATCGCCGACATCAGCGGCCAGACGCTCTGCGGCTTCCGGCTCTGTCAGATCGGTCGCATGAGCCGTTGCAGAGACACCAAACTCCTCGCGAAGCCGCTTGGCCAGAGCTTCCAGCACTTCGCCGCGACGCGCAGCCAGATGCAGATTGACGCCCTCTTGCGCAAATCCAATGGCCAGACCTTCGCCAATTCCTTGCGATGCCCCTGTAATCAGTGCGGTTCGTCCGGTTAAGTTCAGATCCATAAGATGCCCTTCTCCACAATCTTCGTTCTGTTTGGGGTCGTCATTCTGTTTGGTTGCCTAATCCGTGAACACTTCGCTCAAATTAAGTGCAAAATCCACGAATATCGATCAAATTTAATACCTAAATTGGTATTTTGGTATTTATCACTTGTCAATTTTAAAATTAACGTGAACCATAACGGTGCACATAACACTTTCAAAATACCAAAAATAAATTTAGGTATTGAGAACTCCTTGAAGAAAGAGGTTGAAAATGGTCTGGCACATTGGAAGAAAATCAATTCAAACGCTTTTTGCAGCGTCCTTTGCATTAGCGTTGACACCGGCTATCGCGGATGACTTTCCCGCTGATCCGATTACAATCATCGTAAACTGGCCGGCAGGCGGCGGTCAGGACACATCAGCAAGGCTGATTGCCGAATGGGCTTCTAAGAAAGCCGACGTTCCCATTGTTGTTTCAAACGTAACGGGCGCAGGTGGTGCAAATGGCATTCGTCACGCAGCCGAAGCAGACCCCACCGGCTACACAATCGGTATTATGGGATCCAGTTTTGTCGCCAGAGGATATCTGAACGCGAATGCAACTCCTATCGGTGACGTGTCTCCACTTGTCTTCTTTGGCCCCGACCCCGGAGCGCTTGAAGTGCGCGCCGATGCCGGGATCAACAGCGTAGAGGAATACATCGCCAAGCTGAAAGCTGAACCCGGCAGCATTATAAACGGCAATGATGCACCTGGCGGCTCATCGCATATTGTCGCCTCGGTTTTTGAAAGCACGTTTGGCGTCGAAATGACCAAGGTCCCGTATCAGGGCTATGCGCCAACTGTGGCGGCCATTATCTCAGGTGAAGTGCAGTCGGCAACATTGCCGGTTCATCAATTGGTTGATCAGCACAAAGCCGGAGACGTGAAGATACTGGCAGTGGCAGCCGAAGCCCGGCATTTCCTCGTTCCGGATGTTCCGACATTCAAGGAACTCGGCTTCGACTTCGTTGCTGGTGACTGGCGCGCTCTGTTTGCTCCCAATGGTGTTCCCGAAGACCGTATGGCCTATCTGGAAACGCTCTTCATGGAAACCATGTCCGATCCGGCATTTCAGGAAGCGGCTCAAAAAGCGGGTTTCATGGTGACACCCATGCCAGCAGACGCAACCAAAGACTGGATTCTGGCGCATGACGAAGCTGTTTATCCAATTTTGCTTGATGCCGGTCTGGTAAAAGCAAACATGAAGTAATCTGTATCTTTCGGCCCGGGTGGCTTCTTGTCTCCCGGGCCGCTTCACCTGAGCGGAGCATGCATGCAAACAGATCCAGTTACGGATGAGACAACAGACACCGGCCCCCTTGCTGAGACCCATAATTTTGCGTCCGACATTGCTGTAGCGGCATTTTTCCTGATCTGGGCCATTGTCGGCTGGACGTCTTTGTTGAGTGATAAAAACCTGTTCAGTGATCTATATGCAGGCGCTGACCCCGGCCCCACACTGCTGCCGATTATCGTACTGTCTGTGCTGTCTCTGGGAGGCGCTGCTCTTGCAGCAGGCGCATTTTTAAACCGCAGACCTGCAACAAAATCAGTGGATACGGCTCAAAAACTGCCAAAAGGTTTCAAACTGGCACTGGCACTGTTTGCCTCCATCGCCAGTTTTCCGTTTTTCATGACACATATCGGTTATCTGCCCACCACCTTCGTCTTCGTATTTGTGTGGGCCTTCGGTCTGGCACACGACCCAATGCAGGCGCCACTGCGTAATGGCATGATCGCGGCGTTGGCGGCAGGCATCACAACGCTGCTCATCTACGCTTGCTTCGACCTCTTGATTGGCGTGCGGTTTCCGTGATGGTTGGTGATTTCCGTGTTTGATGTCTTTTTTGCTTCTATCGCCCATATCGGCTCGACACCATCTTTGATCGGCTTGTCGCTGACCAGCGTTCTGATTGGCATCGTACTTGGCGCGTTACCGGGCGTCAGTTCTACAATGGCGCTCGCAATATTGCTGCCATTCAGCTACGCAATGCCGCCGGAATCTGCCATCATATTTCTGATCGGCATCTTCTCTGCCAGCGTTTTCGGCGGCTCGATTTCGGCAATCCTGATCAATATTCCAGGCACGCCCGGCGCGATTGTGACCCAGTTTGACGGTTATCCGATGGCACGGTCAGGACGCGCTGGAGAAGCCCTGAGCTATGCCTTGCTCGCCTCGACAATTGGCGGGTTGCTTGGCCTTTTGGTGCTGTCAGTCGTAGCACCCCTGATTGCAGCAGCTGCCATTCAATTCCGCAGCCCCGAATTTGCCATGGCCGCCGTCTTTGGCCTTACAATGCTGGCCTATGCCTCCCCGGGATCAACTTTCAAAGGTGTGCTTGTGGGCTGTATCGGCCTGCTGATTGGTATGGTTGGGTTTGACAAGCTGACAGATGCACCCCGCTTCGACTTTGGAACAAAGGTTCTGCAGAACGGCATTGATATCGTCCCTCTGACCGTTGGAATTTTCGGTTTTTCAGAAGTCCTGATCAATATCTCGGACAGAAGCCGGGGCATTGAACGACCGCCAAGCTTCGGCCGTATCCTGCCGCCGATCGCCAAAATCGTCAGGCTTGGCACAACCATGTTTCGTGGGTCCATGATTGGCGCCTTCATTGGCGCAATTCCGGCAGCCGGGTCTGCCATTGCCGTAGCGCTTGCCTACACGCAGGAACAGCGCTTTTCCAAGGAACCGGAGACATTTGGCAAGGGCGCGCCTGCCGGTATCGTGGCACCTGAAGCTGCCAACAACGCCTGCGTTGCCGGAGCATTGATCCCCATGATGACCCTTGGCGTACCTGGCGACACAATGACTGCGGTGCTCATGGGCGCCCTGCTCCTGCACGGCATGCGGCCCGGCCCGCTTCTGTTTGCAGAACACCCGGAATTTGTCGGAACCGTTTATGGGTCCCTGTTTTTTGCCATCGGCCTGACGTTGATTTTCGGCTTTGTCGCGATTGCACTGATCGTCCAGCTTATGAAAATGCCAAGGCATATTCTCATGCTGGTGATTGCCGTGCTGTGCGTCTGCGGTTCATTCGCGGTGCGCAACACCATGAGCGACGTCTATGTGATGATGTTCTTTGGCGCGGTAGGCTATTGCCTGCACATGCTGAAATTACCCGCTGCCCCCATTGCCTTTGGCCTGATACTTGGCCCATTACTTGAAGAAAATATCCGCCGCAGTCTGATCATCAGCCGCGGTTCATGGTCGGTCTTCCTGGAGCGACCCATTTCTCTCATTTTGGTGCTGTTGTCAGCAGCAGCCCTGCTCTATCCTGTCTTTGACTGGTGGCGCAGACGCGCCAAACAATGAAGTGCATTATCCAATGGAAACAATTTCACTTTCTGCAAAAATCGCTCAACAGCTTGAGTCAGAGGTTCTATCAGGCCATCGCGCCTTGGGAGAACGTCTCGATGAGCGCGAGCTTGCCGAACAGTTCAACGCCTCACGCACACCCGTGCGCGAAGCATTGCAGCGTCTGGCCGCCTCAGGTCTTGTGCAGATCAATGGTCGACATGGAACCCACATTGCAAAATTGACGCTGACCCAATTGCTGGATGGCTTCCGCGTGATCAGCGAGTTGGAGGCCATTGCTGCCGAACAGGCCGCAGGCCGAATTACGGCAAAACAACTGGCAACATTGTGGGAATACCAATCAAGTTGTGAAGCAGCTCACGCTGACCATGATGTTGACGCCTTCTGCCGGGCCAATGATTTGCTGCATTCAGCCATACTGGATGCATCCGGAAACAGCATGTTGCAAGAACAGATGCGCGTAGGCCGGGTCTTGTCGCCCTATCGACGCCACATCACCCATCAGCCCGGCCGAATTGCAACCTCCATTGAGGAGCACAACGCCTTCCTCACAGCAATTGGCGCAGGCGATGGCACAATTGCAGCCCAACACATGCGCAGCCACGTGAATGCGCTGGCAAATGGCCTGTCAGATTTCCTGTATTTTCTCGATCAGACTGGACGCAGTCAGATCCTGGCTTAAATCAGCCGTCATTTTGGAAAGTTGAATAGCTCTGAGCCTTTATCGGTTTGAAACGCGAGTTAATCGTCCCCTAACACCTAGCCCACCGGCATTGTTTTATGACGGACATCTTACTTCCCTTTTCAGGCACCTGATTGCAGAATGTAATGTGTCAAAATCGATTTGGATGGAAATCAACGATGGCCTTAGTCGACAGGATAAACGCCAACGTAGAAAAACACGCACTGGCTGCACAAGCTAGCCAATATGACCGCGCAGTTGCCATCACCGCAATTGCGCGTGCACGTGCCCTCATTGAAGAAGTTGGTGCAAATTCTGACGGCGGGAACCTAGGTGCCGAACTTCATTCAGCACTTGTCGAGTTACATGCAAATTATAATGATCCAGATGGTATTTATACGAATGGCAAAGGCGTTTTGGGCAGCCTCCTTGGTGACATTGAAATTGAATTGAACAACATAACGCTATGATTGATGCGATGACCTAAACCTGCTTCGAAATTGCTGTGCCGTATCATCTGGTGATGATGCACATCCCTAAATCTGGACTATTGCCGAGATGGATAAATTCCCTGGAATGCGATGCAATATAGTAGTGTGAGACTGGGCGGACCTGCGTATTTTTCTATATCGCCTTTGGCTGCATTAACGACATCAGAACCTGCGGCACTGCCGATTGTGCGAGGTGACAACCCTGGCCCTTCACCTCTGTGAATCGGAACGCGCCCCCGGAGATCTGGCAGACCGAATGTTGTGCGCCCATCTCCGCCATACATTGTCCCATAAAGAGAAAACAGCGCATCATTTGTTGATATAGCCACCAATTGTCCGTTTGCTTCGGCCCAACCCCGTGGGCAGAAATTGCTGCCCGTAATCATGACCTGACCGAGGAAAGGCTCCGCTTTGGCCCCGGTACAAGAAACAAATATGGATGCCGTGATTGCACCAACCATCAATACCGTCTGGCGAAGTTTCAAAATGACCATGCGTGCACTGGATTTCCCAACCTTTTGGCGACTAAAACGCGGTCCACCGGACTTCACAGTACCAGAGTAAGCTCTGTCAATTTTCATAGTACGCTCCAACTTCAACTCCTCGATGGGAAGGTGCCCGACAAAGCAATGCAATAGGTCATTGCAAGATGCGGTATGCCTATCTGCATTTTGTCTGCACCACGAGCAACCATACTGGTTTCATGACCGAATCTCTGCCCCAATCTATTACGGTGTCGTAAATGCGATGGAGCCCGACCGCGTAAATCCGGCAGGGCAAAAGTTGTCCGTCCATCGCCACCATAGTTAGTTCCATAAAGTGAAAACAGCGCAGTATTCTGAGCGATACTTATCACCTGCCCATCCGCTTGCGCCCAGCCTCTTGGACAGAAATCAAATCCCACTAATATGACCTCACCAATCTGTGGATCGAACAAATCACCTGAAAAGGTGTCATCTGCTGGCAACGAAATAACAGTTTGAGCTGCAGTCGTTGGCCAGAAACCGGCTATACCAGTCGCGTCGCTAAACAGTTGCAGCTGATCAATTGCAAAAGATGCAACCGGTGCACAAATACTTTTCTGGATATCTCTGACTTGTGGAAACTGGATGCCCAAAGCAAGCAATCCGGCAAATATCATCACCGAAACAGATGCAACCCGTCCACCAATGGCTCGCGATGAAAGAAACCCCGGTTTCGATAGCAACCAAATGGAAACCAGCAAAAACAAGGCAACGCCAAGCGCAACCCCGATGAAGGCACCAGAAAGTTCAAGCGCACTCTCGAAAAGACCAAACACGACACCCGGCAGAAACGCAGCAAGCACCAAAGCAAGCAAACAAAACGCAATCGTAATGATGCCCCACCCGGCTTTGTCAGAACGGGATGTCCCATCCGCAGCTGCACGTTTTGTCTCGACAACTGAAGGGGATTCACGCCGCCTTGTCGTATCGTTTTCGCCAAATGAAGAGGTGGGTTCCACCGTCATTTGCGCGACACTAAACAACTCGGTTTTGGGTTCAACCTCCTGCATCAAACTGACATGCAGATTGATGCAGCCATCTGCAGGCATCACTACATTGCGCGTGCCTGCTGGTGTCTGAACGGTAAGAACATAATCCCCACGTTTGGCAAATATACCTTCGACATCAGGACGGATGGCGACGACATGGGCGGGGTGCAGTTTTTTATCTGCCGGCATTCTTACTGTAGTGGTTTTCTGCGCGCGACTCATCACCCAAATATGGCGGCATTTCTGAAAAAGGTCAAAGCATCTGGACCGCGAACACCATGCTCAACGCAACCGTCAGCACTCGGTATATGCGCGAAATATTCCGCGACTGCGACACAGTCAGAAAAATGAGTGGGAATGTCGATACCGTGAATCAATTGAAGCTCCGGCAGAGCTCAACCCTGAGGCGCAACTAGCCTCGCAAGCTTGCCATATCTTATGAGAGCACGTCATTGGGAACCGGTGATCAGATCGTCGGCGGCAATCCGATAATGGGTCTCGAAAACCTCATCTGCACGCAGCGAAAAACTCGTCAGAACACCTTGTTTCGCAATGGGGTTATCGCAGGTCGCAATGGCTGCCCCAAGATCAAAGGCTGAACAGACTGGCTCCAGACCCAGCGCAGTATGGCGACCCAACCATGGGGCCTGTTGCCGGCCACAATTGCTGTACCAAATGAGAAGGCTGGGAAAGTGCTCGGCATTCCAACTCAGCGTGGCACGATAGCCACCAGCATGGTTTTTGAGGGATACGCGCCCTTCATCAACACCGACGAGTTGAAGCAAATCCTCTCCAGGCTGTTCAAAGGGAACGCTGCTTGCATCCATTGCTTGTCCCGTATGGTCAGGCGCATCCGTTATGTTTGTGAAGACCGCATTGGGCGCAAAGATATCTCCTTCCGGCTCCAAAGATCCGGGATAGCTGCGGATCTGCTTGGCATGCGGGGGCATGATGCTTGCTGAGCCTGCCAAAGGGGGCAGAGCGAATGTCGGGTGCAAACCAAGTGGCAACTGACAATTTGCGCGCGGTGTTATGCGCAAGACGAGATTTACAGCAGTTGCGTCGGGATCGGGTATGACATCTCGCTCAACACGGGCGATGGGATGATCATTAGGATAATCCAGTGAAAGGCAAAGCCGGTCACCACCCTCAGCTTCCCAATTCCATTCGCAATTGGAGCTCTCGCCATGTGGCGGAGGATTGCCTGGTAACGGTAAGCGCCGCCCCATGGAATCTGACCACTCTAGTGCCAAATTCTCTGGCTCATCTGCGCCAAAAGGAACGCACGGCCATTCGCCGCGAAGACGGTGCAAAATTGGCGGTAAAGATGACAGTTCAACATCACTGATCGTGCCATCTTCAGCCCAGGGAGCGATATGAAGCGGTTCAACCATTCGGCCACTTGGCAGATCGAACCGAACCGGCCCAAGCATGGCACCCAAACGCTGGACCCTTAGCGATCCATGGGCCCAACGCAGTGTCCGCGTTTCATCCATGACGCGTCAGAACTTGCCAAATTCGAGATAAGCATCAACAGGATCGGTGCCTGACAGAATAGCTGCACGGACCTTGTCCTCGGCGCTGATCACCTCTTCAACTTCCGTAATCACCGCCTCCACGATGCCTTGCGGAATAATCACGACACCATCAAAATCGGCAATCACAAAATCACCGCGTTCAATCACCACATCACCGATGGTGATCGGTTGATCAATCCCATCAGGCACCCATTTGGCGACGATGTCGCGTGGGGTCCGAAACCGGCAAAACACCGGAAAGCCAATCGAGCGAATGAAGCTGTTATCACGTGATCCGCCATCAACAATGTAGCCAAGAACACCACGCACTTTCAGCGTTTCAGCTGACAATTCACCCATCAGCGCCAAGCGCTCCGAGTTTGGTTGACACAGCACAACATGGCCAGCCGGCGCACTTGACAAAAACTGGACCCATGGCAGCAGATAATCGACCTTTTCATCGTGCCGATTGGCATCAAATGCAACACCCTTGAGCGTAGAAATCGGGCCGGCAACACGGGTCTCATTATCAAGTCCGACAATGGAATGGGGCAGCACGCAGTTTTCCAGTCCGCGCGCGCGCATCACATCATAGACAGCGCCGCTATAGCAGGCATTCAGACGCTCGGTTAGCTTGGCAATATCCATAATTTTTATTCCTTAAAGCTTGAAACGGTTTTCCGGCAGGCCACGCGTCTGCGTCTCTATTGCAAACAAGCTGCCGGCCAGTCGGTCACTCTCGGCCTTGGCAACGCTGGCCGTGGTGACATAGAGCAAGGATAGGTCAGGGCCGCCAAAACAGCAGGTCGTAATGTTTTTCACGGGCATCTCGATCACTCGATCTACGGTGCCATCCGGCGCAATCCGGACGATGCACGATCCACCAAAGCGACAGTTCCACAGGAAACCATCCACATCGATGGTCGAGCCATCGGGCAGTCCCCGCTCAATGCCTGCGCAATGCGGCGTTCCTGCACCAATTGTGCTTGTTGCGATGTCAAACGGATAAGCCCGGATTTCATTCTTCAGCGTATCGCCAAAATAAAAGGTGGAATGATCAGGCGACCAGCAAAGCGTGTTGGCAATCCCGATCCCGGCCTCGAGCTCATCCAGTTCGCCGCCGGCTTGATAGCGAAACAGCTTGCCCAGGCCATCTTTAACCTCAAGGTTCTCGCCATTTGGTCCGACATTGTTCCCCATGGAGCCAATCCAGAACACGCCGTTCGGGTCTGTGCGACTATCATTAAAACGCACGCCCGGCGCGCCGGGCAATTGCACATCCAGATCTTCGCGAACATCCGCTTCGACATCAAGCAGGATCAACTTTGAGCCCAGCGCAACAAGCAGAACGCCCTCACCTGTGGTCAGCGACAAGGCGACAACTGGCTCATCAAACAGATGGCTGGTTACGGCGCGGCTGGTGACATCCATATGGTGTATGAGAAAACGGTTGATATCCACCCAGTAAACGCGGTTCTCATCAGCAGACCAAGTAGCCGCCTCCCCGCATACATCCCCGGTTGGGGCAACACATTGAATTTTGCCTATCATTCGTGTCTCCCAATTGCGTCCAAACGCTAGTGCTTCACAGCCGATCGGTCGAGAGCGTGGTTCAGCAGAACCGCACCAATGATCAATCCGCCACGCACCACCAACTGCCAATATTCACTGACATTCAACAGCGTCATGCCGTTGACGATAATGCCAAGGAACAAAACGCCGATCAGCGTGCCACGCACTGTGCCCTTGCCACCGAACAGGCTGGTGCCGCCGATGATGACCGCAGAGATGACATCCAGCTCCCATCCACGCGCTGCACTGGCGCTGCCCGACAGGATTTGGGATGCTATCAGAACGCCGGCGATGGCCGTGAGCACACCAGTGATACCGAGCGCTAGGGTTTTGGTCTTCCAGACATCAATGCCCGAAAGGCGCGCAGCTTCAAGGTTGCCACCGACAGCATAGAGTGCGCGGCCAAAGCTTGTATAATTCATGAGGAAATACACAAAGCCGAAAACAGCTGCAAAAATGTAGACAGGGAAAGGGATCCCGAAAAGAATACCAGCACCCAGGAAATTGAACTGGAATGGGAAACTGGTGATCGGGAATCCATCTGTGATGAGGTTGGCCGCGCCAGATAGTACCGTCAGCAGACCCAGTGTCGTGATGAAGGTCGGCATATTAAAATGCTGGCGCACCTTGCCGGTCAGAACACCTACGAGGAACAGGATCACCATTGCTGTAATTGCGCCAATGGTTATGGCTGGCCACGGACCCAGAAAATCGGTCAATGCACGCGCAACCCAAGCTGTTACACAGCCAGAAAAAGCCACCCCTGATCCGACCGACAGGTCAATCTCACCGGAGACAATGACCATCGTCATGCCAAAAGCAATGATGCCCTGCATGGTAATGTTGCGCAACACGTTCATCTGATTGTCGAGCGTGGCAAAGCCTGGCGCTACGAACATCAAATAGGTGTACATGCAGACCAGAATGATCTCCATCGGGTAGCGGCGGAACAACGAAAGCGCCATCAAAGGCCCTCCATGCAAGCGGTGTAAAGTTCAGTTAATGTGGTCTTGGAAGGGTCAATCTCGCCAAGAAGGCGCCCCTCTTTCATGACCAATATGCGGTCGCAGACTTCCAGCATCTCTTCCAGTTCAGTGGAGACAAAGATGGACGAAAGACCAGTGGCAGCCTGCTCCCAAATGATCTGGAAAATCTGTTGTTTTGCGTGAACGTCGACACCGCGGCTGGGCTCGTCAAAGAACATGATCTTTGGATCGGTGTTGAGCCAATTGCCGATGACAACCTTTTGCTGGTTGCCGCCTGACAGCGAAGAAACCGGCAATGCGGGGCTATCGACCTTGATATGCAATTGTTCGATTTGCTTGGCAACGCCAGGCGCCTCAACAGCCTTGGTTATGATGCCACGCGGGGCCAGCTTGGACAGGCTGGCCATCGACAGATTGTTATGAATTGAATGCGCTTGTACCAGCCCGCCTTCCTTGCGGTTTTCCGGTGTGTAACCCAGACCAAGATCAACCATGCTGCCCGGCGCCGGCGTTTCGACCACTTGTCCATCCATGACGATCTCACCTGCATCATGCGGGTCGGCACCAAAGATGGCGCGCAGCACTTCGGTACGTCCTGCCCCCAGCATCCCGGCAATGCCCAGAACCTCGCCACGGCGCAAATCAAACGTGATGTCCTCGAAAGCTGGCGCGCGGGTGAGACCCTTCACTTGCAGGATCGGATTCTCTTTTGAAATATCAGTATTACGTGCAGGCCGTGTGGCGCGGGCAACGTCACCAAACATCATATCAACCACGGTATCGAGCGACGATGCTGCCATCTCGATAGAGCCAACATGCTTGCCATCGCGCAACACAGTCACGGTGTCAGCAATCTCTGCAAGCTCGGACATGCGGTGAGAAATATACATCATCGTCACACCCTGATCTTTCAGGTTGCGCAGCAGGCCAAACAACATTTCCACCTCTTTGGTGGCGAGTGCCGATGTTGGCTCATCCAACAACAAAAGCGTGGGATTGAATGACATCGCCTTGGCAATCTCAACGGTTTGTTGCTGGCCAACGCTCAAGCGCGAAATGGTTGCCTTTGGATCTATATCCAGGCCCATACGGGCAAACAGCTCCTCAGTTTGGCGGCGCGCCTGCCCCCAGCTGATCCTGTTAATGCCAAGGGTGTTCGTCCGTGGCAGCCGTCCAAGAAAAATATTCTCTGTGACCGAAAGATCAGGCACCAGGCTAAGTTCCTGGTGAACAGTCACTATATTGGCCTCAAAAGCATCCTGAGGTGATTTGAAGTCAGCCTGTTGGCCGTTAAACATCATGGTGCCGCTGGTGGGCTGGGTAACGCCAGACAGCATCTTCACCAGTGTGGACTTGCCAGAACCATTTTTGCCCATCAGCGCATGGATGCGCGAAGGTTCAAACGTGTGGCTGAAATCGTCGAGCGCGACGACGTTGCCATACACTTTGGTCAGGCCCTGGGTTTCTACAATAGCGGACATGGCAGATTATCTGGACACTTCTTGCTGGTCTGAAAAGTAGCGGGGCAGCTTGCACTGCCCCGCTTGGGTTAGATCTCTGGGAAAGACCTACTTCAGGGAGCCGAGATACTCCTGAAACTTTTCAACCGCCGGGCGATCAGTACGCGAAAGGCCAAGCACTGGAACGATGACCGCTGCTTCAACAGCCTCTTTCTTGATCGCAGAAATTGCTGCCTCAACGGCCATCTGTCCCATCACATATGGCTGCTGCGCAGTGACTGCCTGCAGCACATTGTCACCATCCAGAAGGAAGCCAACCAGTTGCTCTGTACCATCCACACCGAAGACAAAGATTTCTCCGGCTTTGCCCGCATTGCGCACAGCTTGCACAGCACCGACAGTGCCACCTTCATTAGCTGCGTAGATGACATTGAGGTCAGGATTGGCAGTGATGATATCGCCTGCAACCTGGATCGCCTTTTCTGCCAACCAGGCATCCTGCTGGGAGACAATGTTCAGACTATTGCCGACTTCAGCTTTCTCGATGAAACCATCAACACGGTCAGCAGAAATTTCTGGCAGCAACGCTTTAAAGCCAAGCGTTGCAACATTTGCCTTGCCGCCAAGCTCATTGGCGATGAAGTCAGCTGCGAGCATACCGGTAGAGTTGCCCAAATCACGCTGTGCAGAATTGAGGTAGGAAACCGGGATCGACGCATCATCAACATTCGAATTGTAAGTCACAATGTGGATGCCACGGTCACGGGCGCGCATCAGAGCTGGAATGGACGCTACGGCAGAAACAGGTGAGATGACAATCGCATCTACGCCGCGCGCAATATATGTGTCGATCAGGCTGATTTCCTGCTGAGGTTCGCTCTTGGAATTGCCTTCCAGAAGCTCAATGCCGGCAGCATCTGCGGCAGCGTTCATGCCCAACTGGATGGTGCGGAAAAACTGATCCTGCTGGAACACAACCGCCGCAATAGTGATATCATCCTGTGCTGTTGCCGAGGCGGTTACGCCTACGGCCATCGTTGCGGCAAGAGCCAGCCCCGAAAGGGTTTTCTTGAGTGTCATGAATAATCCTCCTAGTGGTGTTCTGCCCGTTTATCGGGCGCTATGTTGGCCTGTGGCGTTGAAATTGACTGTGTCACAGGCGAATTCATTGGACCTTGGATCAGGCATCCGGTGCCGCCTCCTCAGTATTTTGGGCATCCACCGAACGGTCGATGAACCCAAGTCCGTGATCGAGATGATTTGACATCCAGTACTGGAAGCCGAGCCGGTCGCGTTTCTCCAGCGCATCCAAAATGTGTGTGTGTGTGTCGTATGTGCCCTGCAAGCCATGAGATTCCTTGCCGGTTTCCATCAGCTTCACAATGATAGGTTTCATCGTCGTGTAGACATTGAGCACAGTCTGATTGTCTGCCAGTTCCAGCAGTGCAGCATGGAAGCCAAAGTCCCGCTCTGCAGCTTCCACCTTGGACGGCGCATCCAGGATCTCCTGGTTCAGCTTGCGGAAGCGCGCAATATCAGCGTCGGTAACGGACGAAAAGATCGCATCAGCTGACCCCACCTCAATAAGGCGGCGGAAGCCCTGAATATCCAGAAAGGTCTCGCGCGAAATCGAGAGCTGAAACGAGAACAGATCAAGCACCGCATCCATGTGGCGATTGACGATAACAGCACCGATTTTAGGGCGCACATCAACCACGCCATAGGCCTTCAGGATACGAACAGCTTCGCGTACCGTATTGCGAGCCGCAGCAAACTTTTCACCAAGCTCTCGCTCCGAGGGAAGCGTATCACCAACCGTTAAACTGTTTGACTGGATATAGCCTTTGATTTGTTGGACCAGATTATCCACAGCGCTGCCATCGCCCGGCTCTCGACTGGGCTCATTTCCGGCTGTACCGGGTAAAGGTGGAATCGTCTGGGTCACGTCTGAAACGCCTATTTGTTGGTCCAGTTAGTAAATACTCGAAACGCGGCTTGATGCAAGCCTCTTCGCAACAAAAAATTTTATCATTTAATATCAGCTATTTAAGCACAAATTACAACTTATAGCCCTGACTTCCTCCACAAAAAATGGAAATCTGAAGATAATTTCCTTGATATTGTTGGACCAGATTGAAAAGATACATCCAAAGAAGTTGAAAACCGAGGGAGGCGGCAAATGCCGCGCGCCATGACAGGCATACAAACAACTACAGCCACACAACTAAGTAAGGGCAGCCAAACAAGGCCGGGCCTAAGTCAAACCTGGCGCTGGTATGGGCCAGATGATCCCGTAACTTTGGGCGATATTCGGCAGGCCGGAGCGCAAGGTGTGGTAACAGCTTTGCATGAAACCTATGACGGTCAGGCATGGACCTCTGATGCGATTGCGCAGCGCAAACGGATCATTGAAGAAGCTGGCCTCACATGGTCGGTTGTTGAAAGCATCCCTATCCATCCATCAATCAAACTGGGCGGTGATGAAGCGGCCCATTATACCGATGCCTTTGCAACATCGATGGAACGCCTGGCCGAGCAAGGCATGGCAACCATCTGCTATAATTTCATGCCGGTGGTGGACTGGACCCGAACCGACCTTCTCTACCCTCTGAACCATAGCGGACTGACGCTGCGCTTCGATGCAGTGGAATTTGCGGCGTATGATTGCTTCATACTGGAACGAGATGGTGCCATTTCGGACTATTCTTCAGAAATCGTGGAATTAGCGCGCGCTCGCGCTTCAAAGCTGACCCCAGAAGCCATCACAACGTTGGAGCAAACCATCATTGCCGGCCTTCCCGGTTCTGAACTCTCGCACACGAGAGAAGGCATTCGCGCAAAAATTGCAGCCTTTGATCACATTGACGAAGCAGCAATGCTCGAAAACCTGATAAACTTCCTGAAAGTTGTTGTTCCCCGGGCTGAAGCTTGTGGTGCACGACTTTGCATCCATCCTGATGATCCGCCATTTCCCCTGTTTGGATTGCCGCGGGTGGTGAGCACTGCCGCAGACTATCAGACATTGATGGATGCCGTTCCCTCCCCGTCTAATGGCATAACACTGTGTGCAGGCTCGTTTGGTTCCAGGCCTGACAATGACGTTCCAGCGTTGGTCCAACAGTTTGCAGATCGTATTCATTTCGTGCACTTGCGGAATGTGAAACGTGAGGCTCAGTTTGGTGTGCATGGATCGTTTTATGAATCAGATCATCTGGCTGGCGATGTTGATATGGTCGAAGTTATCAAACGGCTGATGGCGGAGCAGCGTCGTCGCCAGGCAGAGGGCCGAGACGACTGGCACATTCCCATGCGACCAGACCACGGACCATTACTCCTGGATGATATGCACAAGAAGACCAACCCTGGTTACTCTGCAATCGGGCGCCTGAAAGGTCTGGCAGAGTTGCGCGGTGTGATGACCACACTTGAGCATCAACGCAGTGGCTGAAAATCGTGTTGATCTGCCTGACAAAACCATTTTTACAAATGCCGCTGATGCGGGCATTCGCAGGCCTGTCACCCTGCATTTGCTGGCTGGCGGCATCACGATGTAGCGGGACATTTTCATGAAGATTGGCCTTGGCCTTTATCGTCAGATGCTCAATGAGCGGCACTACAAATTTGCCCAGCAATTGGGCGTTACACATATTGTGGCGCATCTGGAGGACTATTTTTCCGCCAACCCTCAGCTTGCTGATGGTGCGCATGATACCTCACTGACCAGTGGGTCCTGGGGCATCGGCCAGTCCGGCGACTGGACCGAAACGATGTTTCGCACATTGATTGATGATCTGGCACGCCACGGTTTAAAGCTCGCGGCAATTGAAAATTTCGCCGTACAGCATTGGCATGATGTGCTACTCGATGGACCCAAACGCGATGAGCAAATGGAGCATCTCAAACGGATTGTGCGTGCAGCTGGTGCAGCTGGCGTTCCCTGTATCGGCTATAATTTCTCGGTGCCAGGCGTCTGGGGCTGGACACGCGGCCCCTATGCACGCGGTGGCGCAATGTCGGTCGGGTTCAACTTGAATGATATTGATCCTGACAAGCCAATACCCGAAGGCATGGTTTGGAATATGGCTTATCGCGACAAGATCGGGCCAGGTCTGCAAGCGGTTGTGAGCCATGAACAGATTTGGGATCGTTATCAGCGTTTTCTCGATGAGATTCTTCCCGTGGCGGAAGAAGCAGGCGTCATTCTTGCAGCGCATCCTGACGATCCGCCAGTTGAGAGCTTGCGCATGAGTGCCAAGCTGATCAACTCACATCATGCCTATCGGCGTGCCTTTGCCGCCAACTCCTCTCCCAACAACCGCGCTGAATTATGCTTGGGTTGCTTGCAGGAAATGACGGATGGTGATGTTTACGAGACCGTGGCCAAATTCGCGCAGGAAAACCGCATCGGCTACATCCATTTTCGCAATGTGCGCGGTAAGGTGCCAAACTATCACGAGGTCTTCATTGATGAAGGCGACATTGATCTGGCGCGCATTATCAAGTTGCTCAAAGAGAATGATTATCAAGGTGTTCTGATCCCCGATCACACACCGGAACTAGAATGTGATGCACCCTGGCATGCTGGCAAAGCCTTTGCTGTTGGGTATATGAAGGCGCTTGTCGCCGCGCACGGATAAGGAAAGCAAGAATGGAACAGGAATTTGCAGGCAAAGTAGCGCTCGTCTCCGGGTCCAGCGGCATTGGGCTAGGCGCAGCATTGCGACTGGCCAACGGCGGCGCAAAAGTGTTTGTGTGCGGCATTGATGATGCCCACAATCAGGCAGCTGAAGAGGCCGCATCAGGCCTTGATATGACGATTTCAAAAGTGGATGTGGCTGATGAGGCGCAGGTCTCAAATTGGATTACGAACATTGGCAAGACTGAGGGCGGGATCGATATTCTTGTCAACGCTGCCGCCATCCAGACCTATGGCGATCTCACCACCACTGACAGCGCACACTGGGACAAGGTGATGTCCATCAATTTGCGCTCCTGCTTCCTCTCCTCACACCACGCCTATCCGTTTATGAAAGCGCGCGGTGGTGGCTCGATTGTGCACGTATCGTCCGTTCAAGGTCACGCCAATCAAAACGGCGTGCTGGCTTACGCCACAACCAAGGGCGCCATACATGCAATGACCCGCGCAATGGCCGTGGATTGCGCAAAACATAAGGTGCGGGTGAACTCCGTCAGCCCGGGATCTGTCTGCACACCATTGCTCGAATTTGCAGCGCAGGAAGTTGTCGGCCCAGGCAATGACATCGAGCCTGCCATAGCGGAATTTGGTGCAGCTCACCCCATCGGCCGCGTCGGCACGGTGGAAGAAACCAGCGAGCTGATCGCTTTTCTAACCAGCGACCGCTCGGGCTTTTGCACCGGTGGCGACTATCTGGTTGATGGCGGCTTGCTGGCCCATCTGGGCGTTTAAGCCGACCAGAACGTCGCCGGGCTCATTGCATGTGTTGCCCGACCTCAGCGCCAGGCGGGGCCACGACCCGTTTTCTGGCATCGCGTGTCGCAACGGCGCTGTCGATGTGCCAGTTCATAAGCACATTCAGCAAGTCCTGTTTGTGATCAGCCGAGTTCGAATCGTCCCAAAGATTGGTTTTTTCATTGGGATCAGAGACAAGGTCAAACAATTGACCGTAATCTTCACCCTGGAAGTGAACAAGTTTATGTGTGCTTGATCTGACCATTGTCAGGAATGTGGCACCCGTCAGGTTCACGTCCCCGCCCTGCTCGCAAAACACATGTGACCGCCCGGCAAAAGCCTCTCCGTTCAACGCCGGATTCAATGAGATCGCCTCCAAGCTGTGATCGGGTTCGACACCTGCCCATTCCAGAATGGTGGGGCCAAGGTCAAACAGCTGGACAAGCTCATCGACTTCACGACCACCCGAAAAATGGGCGGGTGCGGAAATGATAAGCGGAACCCGCGTCACTTCTTCATAGGGCGCCCATTTCTGGCTAAGCCCGTGATCTCCAAGGCAGTCTCCATGGTCAGATGTAAAGATAATAATAGAATTATCGAGCCGACCACGTGCCTCAAGGGTGTCCAGAATCTCTCCGACCTGGCGGTCTATCATTTCCACATTTGCGTAGTAATGCGCCCGCATTCTGTGCATCTCATCGCGGGTCGGCTCCAGCTTCCAGGAAACGGAGTCGTGATCGAAATCAACATCATGGTGCCGCTTTTCAACGAATGGCGGTGGGAGATCGTCAAGCTCTGCCTGAGTGACATCCGGCAGTGGCACGTCACGATTGAGGTATTTCTCGGCATAGTCAGGCGTGGGGTCATAGGGAGGATGGGGACCGGGAAACCCTACGACCAGAAACAGCGGCTTCTCCACGGGTTTTGTCTCGAGCCACCATTTGGTGGTGCTGCCAATGAAATTATCTGAATGCAACTCGGGCTTCAAATCCCATGTAAAGGCCCCCAGCCGGTCTTTGTAATCGGACCGCTTGCGATACTCTTCACGCTGCTGCTTCTTGAGGCCATGCGATGCAAGCGCCTTGTCCCACTCATCGAAGAAGTAGCGCCCTTCCATGAACCGATCCTTGTTTTCTACCACGTAGCGTTCATCAAATCCCGCAGGTGCGTCATAAGGAATCGTGTGCATTTTACCCACATTGACGGTCTGATACCCGGCACGGGCCAAATCCGAAACCCAGGTCCGCGACCAGGGTTGGCCATTGGCAATCACACCGTTCGTATGAGGGTAGTAGCCTGTGAAAAGGCTTGCCCGACATGGCACGCAGCTTGGTGCTGTCACATGGCAATTTGTGAAAGACACCCCCCGCTCAGCCAGACGATCAATATTCGGCGTGTCCATGTGGTCATAGCCCAACGCGCGGATGGTATCATACCGCTGCTGATCGGTAATTATCATGATGATGTCAGGTTTGTCGGACACAAAAGGCTCCTTCAAGTTATAAATTCAATTCGAAAAATCGCTTGGCCAAAACGTCCAGATGCGCTTCCATGGCCGTCTTCGCCACATCAGGTTGCCCTCGTTTGATCGCTTGGTAGATCGCAAGGTGATCCTCAACCGAACGGATGCGGTTCTGCGGCGTGCGTGTTTTGTCGTACCAGGTGTTCCAAAGCGCGCTCTGTCGCATTTTCCATAAATGCGCCACATAAGTTTCAAAAACAGAATTTCCTGAAGCCTGCGCAATCAAAGAGTGAAATTCGGCATCTGCCGCATCAAACCGCGGTATGTCTGAAATCGCGCTTTCCATTCGCTCGATTGACTGCTTGATCTCTGTCAACACCTCTTCGGTGCCGCGCAAGGCTGCACTGAAGGCAGTTTGCGCCTCAATGCTGCGCCTGGCTTCCAGCACGTCCCAAGGGCCAATTTCATCGACTTGCGCCAGTTCACCATAGGTATGGTCGCGCAGATTTTCAGGCAGGACAAAAACACCTGCCCCGCCTCTGATTTCAACAAAGTGCATTATTTCCAACGCCAACAAGGCCTCCCGCACCACGGTGCGGCTGGCTTCAAGCTGAACCGACAATTCCCTTTCAGGCGGCAGTCGATCCCCTGTTTTGTAAGTTCCATCATTTATTTGCTGAGCAAGGCTGCGTGCTATCTTCAAATAGCGACGTGAAGTGGCGGGCAAATCAAGCATCACTTCATCTCTTCTTTTCTGGCAGGTTTAAATCGGGCAACAACCGCCGGCCACGCGACGGTCAGGACAGCTAATACCAAGAATAGCAATGCGTAGGGCCGGGAAAGGATTTCAGTTACATCGCCGTCCGTCATCATGAGTGAGGCGCGCAGTTGCTCTTCTGCAATCGGGCTCAGGACAAAGCCAATGACAAATGGCCCAAGCGGAACACGCGCCGCTTCCAGGCCCAGCCCGATGACCCCGAATGCGACCATGACCCAGACATCTGTGAAATTGGAATTGACCGCATAGGACCCAACGACACAGAAGACGAGGACGACGCTCAGCAAAGCCGAGCGCGGGATACGAACCACCTGCGCAATATATTTCACGGCCCCCCACATCATCAAAAGCATAATGACATTGGCCACCAGATAAGCCGCGATAATGCCATAAGCGACCTCGGGAGCATTTTGAAAAAGCAGCGGTCCAGGTTGTAGATTGTGAATGGTCAGGGCACCGATCAAAATTGCCTCTGTGACACTGCCGGGAATGCCCATGGTGATCAGCGGGATCAGAGCGCCACCAATCGAGGCGTTGTTCGCAGCTTCCCCAGCCACAACGCCCGGCTCGTGCCCCTTGCCAAACTTCTCAGGCTCCTTCGAGACTTGCTTTGCTGTTGAATAGGAAACCAGAGCTGCAATATTTGCGCCGATGCCGGGTAAAAGCCCTATCCATGTCCCTATGACCGAAGACCGGATCATGTTGAGCCCGTGCGTTTTAACATCAGAACCGAAAATGGGCAGACGCTTCTGTGGAACAGGCACCTTTTGAGTCATCGGCGGCGCACAGGCGTCCCGGATAACCTGGCTGATTGCGAAAGCTCCGATAAGAACGGGCAACAAACCAAAGCCGGTCAAAAGCGCGGAGTTGCCAAAGGTCAGACGTGCCTGTCCGATTGAACTGTCAATGCCCGGGATGGCAAACGCCATCCCCAGCGCGGCCGCCAACAGCCCCTTCGCCAATGATCCCTGAGCCAGGACCGCCAGCATGACCAGGGCCATGACAACAAGCGCGAAATATTCCCACGGTCCAAACTGCAGTGCAAACTCTGCCAGCGCAGGTGACATACCGGCCAGGAAGAACCATGAGATGATACCGCCCACAACCGAGGCCATAATTCCGAGCGCAAGCGCGCGTTCAGCCTTGTTTTGCTGTGCCATTGGATAGCCGTCAAACGTGGTCACAATCGAGGCTGGCGTACCAGGCATCCTGAGCAGGATTGCAGTGATCAGTCCTCCGGAAATGCCCCCGACATATTCTCCGATCAGCAAAGTCACTGCCGCGACCGGGTCCATATGAAATGTCAATGGAAGCGTGAGTGCGATCAACATTGAAGCCGTCAGGCCGGGGATGGCGCCAACAACGATGCCCAACGCGGTGCCCAACACCAGAAACAAGATGTTTTGCAACTCAAACAGCTGTATGAATGCGTCAAGCATTTCTAACCGATCTCAATTCCAAGGAACCGCGAAAAGACCGTGGAAATCAGGACGGCAACAATCAGCCCCAGAGCCCCATGGATAACAATTGAACGCGCTGAAAACCTGTGCATCGCGGTTCCCGTTACGGTCACAAAAAGTGTTGTGGCAATCAAAAACGGAAGTTGCAGAACATCCAGCGCAAAAACGTAGACAATCAGTGCCGCGAGAACAATCAATCCGCGGTAAGGCGAATTTGGCGTCGTTTCAATATCAACCGTGGATGTCTTTGGTTGGCGCAGCTTCGCGACCGCCTGCAACGCCACGGCCGCAGATAAAACAATCAGCAGAAATCCGAGGATGCGAGGCATCGCAGCCGACCCCAATGGTTCAAACCGAGGCGGCGGCAACGACGATGCGCCAATGAACAGGATCAGGCTGCCAATGAGCACAAGCGCGCAACAAATCAGATCGCCAATTGCTTCACGTTGTGTTTGAGACTGCGACACGCGTTACCCTAATTTCTGAATCCGAAATGCGGGGCCGGCACCGTTACAGGAGCCGACCCCACTCGGGAGGATCAATCTACTGGATTGTTTCCGCGACCTTCTTAAGTCGGACCAGCACGTTTTCAGCGTCGGCGCGCGCATCAGCGCCACTCATCCAATATGGCTCAAGCGTGTTGTTGCGGAAATAGTCGGCAATTTCCGGATCATTGATGGCAGCCTCCAACGCTGCTGACAAAGCTTCTGCCGCCGCATCAGGCGTGTCTGCCGGTGCAAGCCACCAATTGGGATTGGTCCATGAAACATCATAGCCCGCCTCTGTCGCAGTCGGTACATCTGGCATTTCCGGCAACCGTTCGCGTCCGAAATAGACAAGAGCTTTCAGCCCGTCGCCCTGAGCCAGATACTCAGACGCCGCAAACAGTGCGATATCTGCATTTCCGCCAAGAAGCAGCCGCAGCCGGTCTGAGCCACTATTTGCAGTCACATAGCGGGTCTCAAATCCGGCCGCGTTTGCGAACATACCACCTACAAAATGTGGAATGGTCCCAATACCGACCGCTTCGACCAGACTGCGCGGATTGGCTTTGAGGTGATCGACAAGCTGCTCGATGGTGTTGAACTCACTGTCGGCTTTGACTGCCCAGACCGGGCTGCCGCCTCCGGTGTAGCCCAGCGAGCGGAAATCGCTCATATCGAAATCACCAAGCTCCATCGCCATGGCAATCAACGCCTGATGGTGCCAGTGAATGATCGTATGGCCATCAGTATCGCCGCGCCGCATCTGAGCGACAGCATTTGCCCCTGCCCCACCATCAGCGTTCACGACCGCCATGGACGGAGACAGCAATCCCTTTTCCTGTATTTTTTCCGAGATGAGCCGTGCCACCACATCGGTCCGGCCACCCGGTTTGAAAGGAACAATAATCTTGATCGACTTCGAGGGGAACTCTTCGGCTTGAGCTTGTCCGGCTGAGTTTGGTCCAACCAATCCCAACCCGTAAACCAATCCTGCGGTTGCCAAAAGTGTGCAAAAGCCTCTCCGAAGAGTGCGCTTGTTAGATAGATAGTACATAGGACCTCCCATTTTGTCCGAACATGATGCTTGCTATGAATTGGTCCAATCACTACCATTCAAATTCATATTTTGTCCAGACCAATTTTATAGGGAATAGAAATGGTAGAACCAATTTCTGATCTGCGGCCCAACATAATCATGGTTATGACAGATCAACATGCAGCCCGGATCATGGGGTGTGCTGGTGATGAATCCGCGATCACGCCTGCTCTCGATGCCTTTGCAGCGCAGGCAACCCGGTTCGAGAATTGCTATTGTTCATCGCCGCTTTGCGTTCCCTCACGAATGGCTTTCCTGACGGGCCTTCAGCCACACCAAAGTGGTGTCCTGAACAACGACACCTATCTGGCCTCGGATATCCCGACGATTGCCCACGCGCTCGGCGCAAAAGGCTATGATTGCCATTTGGTCGGACGGATGCACTTCAATGGCCCGGATCAGACCCATGGGTTTGCCAAACGTCCGATTGGCGATATCGGAGCAAGTTATCCGGGCGGGAAACCACCTGATATCGGGACACTGACCCAAGGAAGGGGCAACAAGGGACCCGAATTGGAGTTTTCCGGCTGCGGCGAGACGTCCTACCAGGCCTATGACCACGCTGTGGTCGAGCAGGCGCTCGATACACTCGCAGAGCTGAAGAGCGCCCATGCGTCGGGCGGTAAACCCTTTTTTCTGCTGATCAGCCTGTTCTGTCCGCACCCGCCTTACATCGCCCGGCGTTCCGATTTTGAGCCGTTTGAAGGGAAATTGCCGCCCCCTGAACTGCCGACACCCGAAACAGACCACCCCGCAATTGCCACATGGCGGAAAGTTGGAGGAACCGCATCAATCTCACAAAGCGCCATTTCAACCAGTCGAGCGGCGTATTACGGACTGGTCTCGATGATCGATCGGCTGTTCGGCCAGATAGAAGCCAATATTAGCGCAGACGACAATACGGTCACGATCTACGCATCTGATCATGGCGAATGCCTTGGTGAACGTGGCCTTTGGTGGAAAAGCGTCATGTTTGATGAAAGCGCAAAAGTCCCGATGATCATCCGGGGGCCCGGGTTTGAAGCGGACAGAACTGACACAAGGGTCACAAGCCTGATGGACCTGTCAGCCACAATCCTTGCCCTCGCCGGGACGTCTCTTACCGAGCATACCGGAACAGATCTGCGCAGCTCTGCCACTTGGTCAAACACGATCTACAGCGAATATTATGGTGGCCTGATGAACATCAAGCTGGCAGATGTCCGGCATCGCATGATCCGTCGGGGACATCATAAACTCATCTACTATGACGGGTTTGACCCGCAACTGTTTGATCTCGAACATGATCCAAAAGAATTGAACGATCTCGTTAACGACCCGGCTTATTCCGGTGTATTGGCTGACCTCACACACCTCATCCTGCAAAATTGGGATCCCGCCGAGATCGCCCGGAAACAAATCACAAATGCGACCAGAATGCGCACGATCAAGATTTGGGTCCGCGAAAGCCGACCACCTGAGCCCATGCGCTGGACCGACCCCAGGCCAGAACGCAACGCTTACGAGTAAGCCTTTAGAGAAACTCTCATCTCGATCAGAAATTACTTCAAACTGGCTTGAGCGTGGGACACATAGCAGGGCTGAAACAGGCTAACTCCAAATCGCGGGTGTTTCAGGGGAGCAGGTCACAGCCGATAATCCTGACTGTTGACAGTGGCAAATTACTCTGCAATCTGCAGCTGGCGAGAAGTATTTTTTCAGACAACCAGTGGTGATCCTGTCATGAAGTTTAAAGTTGCGATTTTGTTGACGGCATCTATGTGCTTGTCCTTTTCAGCGTCCAGCGAGATCTACGCGTCGGAAAGAACAAAGAGAGTATGCGCGAAAAACATGGCAAACACTTCGCTGCATAAAGGCAACTACGCGTTCGCTTTAAGCGCAGATCGAGAACATTGTGGGTGGTCTTGGAATGCACATTCCGAAAAATATTCAAAGATCCTCGCATTGAGAAACTGCGAAAAAAGGGGCGAAGATTGTAAGATTGTTCACAGCGGATGCAAACCAAACTTTGGAAAGAAATGCAGCAAGTGATGATTGGTATGACTTCGATGCTGGGATGATCTCCCTTCCTGAAGTATTTCAATTCTGCCCACTTCGTACGGACATTCGGGACCAGACCAATAGCCTCATGTCCATCGTCTGACACTTTATCGAGAGCGGCTTTGCATCGTCATGGATGACAACAAGTTTTTCAAATTCGTCTGGCGCATCAATGCTATGGCGCTTGCGTTAATTTTGATTTTGGGTATGGCAATGTTGGCTTGGCAATTGTTGCTTAGCGACGTTTTCAAGCGCCAGCATGCAATCGACACAGTAAACATAGATCAAGCCGACAACACCATCGTGGAAACGCTGGAAATCTCGGTTGTGGAACGCGTAACAGGGCACGATCTCTTTCGTGTAAGTCTAGAGTCAGAACAGCAGTACAGACATCAGCGCGCTTCCAAAGAAACGCGGCAAACTGACGTGAACACTGGATTTTACGATCCAACCACAGGGGAAATCATATGGCTTTTCCCAACTTCAAAACAACTGATAACCAGTGTAGATGCACTTTACCAAAATCCTGAAAAACAAGACCATGACGACAGCGCAGTGGTACTGATGTATCTTGTCACTTTCGTCGATCAAGATTCCTCTAACGACCAGCGGTTGTCAAATTCGGACGAAAAGTCGGTTTTAGCCGTTGAGCCGAACGGAAAGAATGGAAATATAATACTCTCGGGCCTCAAAAGCGATCCAATAGTGTGGCCCTCAAGCACCGACCAATATACTATTTTTTTCACGACCCAAGACGGGCAGCAGTCAGTTACCTACGATCCAAAAGCTATGACACTCGGAGTAATCCGCACTATTGCAGTTCCCTAATGTCCCTAGTGGCTTTATGTTGACCGGGTGTAAACACTGCAAATAGTGGCCAAAACTGTTAATTAGCATTTTGGTTTTGCGCATTATATTCAGGGCAAGAAAATTGGCTGGGGAACCTGGATTCGAACCAGGACTGACGGAGTCAGAGTCCGTAGGTCTACCGTTAACCTATTCCCCATTATACCAATGTCTGTGCTTTGCTTGAAAGCTGAGGGGCAATTAGCATCGCTGGCTTGGCATTTCAAGGCTTATCGTATGGCTTCAAGCGTTTCCACAAGAGCGATAGACAGTTTGTCAGTGATCTCGGTCACATGGCTGTCGTCGATGATGAAAGGCGGTGCCAGCAGAATATGGTCTCCGGCCTGTCCATCTATAGTGCCGCCCATGGGATAACACATCAGTCCGGCTTGCATCGCAGATGATTTAAGGCGGGCATGGACGCGCTTTGACGGGTTGAAGGCAGCTTTTGTGTCCCGGTCTTCAACCAGCTCCAAACCCATAAACAGGCCCCTGCCCCTGATATCCCCCACATTGGGGTGCGCGCCGAACCTGTTGGTTAGAGACGCCTTCAGCGCCTCACCGCGCTGGCGGACAGCTGGAAGCAGGTTTTGCGCTTCGACTTCATGCATCACCGCCAACGCCCCGGCACAGGCTGTTGGATGGCCGAGATAGGTGTGACCGTGCTGGAAGAAACCGGTTCCCGCAGCCAGCGTGTCGAAAATGCCATCAGAGACCAGAAGTGCGCCAATCGGCTGATATCCAGCACCCAGGCCTTTTGCAATGGCAATCATGTCCGGTTCGACACCATCATGATTGCAGGCGAACAGATGGCCGGTGCGGCCCATACCGCACATCACTTCATCCAGGATCAGCAGAATGTCATATTTCTCGCAGATCGCACGGATGCGTTTGAAATAGCCATCAACAGATGGAACAGCGCCCATCGTGGCACCGACCACCGGTTCAGCCACGAAAGCGGCCACGCTCTGTGCACCCAGTTCCAGAATTTTCTCTTCCAGCTGGTTGGCGACCCTTTGCCCGTAGTCAGACTCGGTTTCATCGTCCCGCTGGCCGCGATAGGTGTAGCAGGGATCAATGTGATGCATGGAATCGCTTAACAATGGCGCAAACTGCGCCCGGCGCCAGCGATTGCCGCCAGTGGCCAAGGCACCCAGCGTATTGCCGTGATAGCTTTGCCAGCGACCAATGATCTGAGATTTTTCCGGCTTGCCAGCCTCAACGAAATATTGCCGCGCCAGCTTGAGTGCAGCTTCCATGGCCTCTGATCCGCCGGAGACGAAATAGACCCGGTTCAGATCTCCGGGCGCGCGTGTTGCGAGGAACTCGGCCAATTCTTCCGCCGGTTCAGAGGTAAAGAAGCTGGTATGGGCATAGGCCAGACTTCCAACCTGTTTTTGAATAGCGGCGATGACATTTGGGTTGGAATGGCCAAGACAGGAAACCGCAGCACCACCGCAGGCATCCAGAATGCGCGTACCATCCTGCGCGATCAGATAAACACCATCTCCACCAACAGCCACTGGCAAATCAGCTGCACAGTTACGTGGAAACACATAACGAGATTTCATCGGAGTTTTGCTCTTTTAAAAGGGGCTAGTTGCGAACGACCAGCACGCTCTGACTTGCATGGCGGACGACTCGGGCAGCATTGGGGCCAAGAAGATAATCACTGAGTTCTGGCCGGTGCGAGGCAAGCACAATCACGTCACAGGACAACTTCTTCGCTGCGCGTAGAATTTCAGCATAGATGGTGCCATGAAGCACATGCGGATGTACATTCACATCTTCTGGCACATGTTTGCGCACCCAATCGGCCAGCTTGTGGCCAAAATCAGCGAGAGCTTCCTCTTCATAACCCTCCTTGAAGTAACTCTCGACAATCGACATTCCAAAATCAGGCAGCACAGAAACGACGTGCAATTCTGCATCCTTGTCACGCGCCATTTCAACAGCGGCAGGCAGTGCTTTTATCCAACTGGCTTCCGAGGACAGATCAATCGGCAGAAGAATAGATTTGAACATGAGACTTGCCTTTATCAAAAAGCCGGCTTGGTTTGACGCCGACGCTGCAACATCACCACAACGCCAAACAACAACAGGGCCGGAATATAGAAGATCTCTTGCGGCCAGCGATCTGCCGGACGTTGAACGCTGGCAATCTGCACAGGGTCGTCTCCATAGAAATCAAAATCAGCCAGGGAATCACCTGCAGAGGAACCGAAGGTCGGTTCATCCAAATTCACTGCATCCCCGTCTTCAATGAGCAACAGACCCAACGCATCAATGCGTGACCGCGCATCACCCTCACCTTCAATATTCATCAGCAGAGTGGTTTCCGCCGTATCGCCGGTATCAATGTCCGGCCCGGCAATACGCAGACGTAACCGGTCACCCGGCTGTGCTGCGCCCACGGCTTCTACAAATCTGCTGGCTGGCAACTCGTCAAACGGGCTTTGGAATGTATCCAGCCAGACATTTGGCAGGAAAATTGTGAGGGCCACGACCAGCAATGCTGCTGATTCATAGAATTTGGATCTGGCCAGGAAGTAGCCTTGCGTTGCCGCCGCAAAAAGCAGCATGGCAAAGGTGGCCAGCACAAATATCCAAATGGCCTGCAAAATGCCCGCGGTGGTGCCAAGATCGACGCCATACAAGATAAGCGCCGGATTGTAGATAAACAGGAATGGCAGCGCCACAGTTCGCATGGAATAGAAGAAGGCGGTGAAGCCTGTCTTGATGGGATCACCACCGGACACGGCAGCTGCGGCAAAACTTGCCAGCCCCACCGGCGGCGTCACATCGGCCATGATACCGAAATAGAACACGAACAGATGGGCCGCAATCAAGGGTACAATCAGGCCTTCCTGTGCACCAAGACTGACCACAACACTGGCCATCAAGGAAGACACAACAATGTAGTTGGCAGTCGTTGGCAAACCCATGCCAAGGATCAATGAAAAAATGCCCACCAAAATCAGCATGATGATCAGAACGCCACCGGACAATTGCTCCACAAGACCGGCCAGTTCGGTTCCGATAGGTGTCTTGGTAACGGTGGCCACAATAATACCGGCAGCGGCCGTTGCCACGCCAATACCAATCATGTTTCTGGCCCCGGCAATCAGCCCTTCTTTCAGATCCGCAATGCCTTCAGAAATTTGCCCACCAAAATCAGAGCCACCTCTGAACAGTGCCTTGAGTGGCTTTTGCGTGATGATGATGAACAGCATCAGCGAGGTTGCAAAAAAGGCAGACTTGGCTGGCGACTGTTGTTCAACCATCAGGAACCAGACCAGCACAACGATTGGAAGAATGTAATGAAGCCCGGTTGGATAGACGTCTGCCACTGTTGGCACGACAATCTCTTTCGCGTTGGGATCGTCGACCTCCAGATCGGGCCGCCGTGATGCGACAAACACCAGGCCAACATAAACCGCCAGCAAACCCGCCATCATGATAGTCGAGGCTGCTCCCGCCATATTGGCCTGCAGAAACCGCACCACATAAATGAGCACGGTGAACATGGCACCAAATACAGCAAAGCCGATAAGAAACTTTACGATCATGCCCACAAAGCTTTTGCTTTCCCCCAGGGCCGGCATGTCTTTCTTGAGCGCTTCAAGGTGCACAATGTAGACCAGCGCGATGTAGGAAATGACCGCCGGGATGAAGGCATGTTTGATGACCTCCACATAGGGAATGCCGATAAACTCAACCATCAGAAAGGCTGCAGCGCCCATTACGGGCGGCATAAGCTGACCATTGACCGACGAGGCAACTTCCACTGAACCGGCCTGTTCTGCGGTAAAACCAACGCGTTTCATAAGCGGAATAGTGAACGTCCCGGTCGTTACCACATTGGCAATGGAAGACCCGGAGATAAGTCCGGTCATAGCCGAACCAACAACGGCCGCCTTGGCGGGACCGCCCCGCAGATGGCCAAGACCGGCAAATGCCAATTTAATGAAATAATTGCCAGCTCCCGCCTTATCCAGCATGGAGCCGAACAGCACGAACAGAAACACAAAGGCGGTCGACACGCCAAGCGGGATGCCAAACACGCCAGCCGTATCAAGCCACTGCGCATTGATTATAGCGGTGAAGGATAGTCCTTCATGGGAAATCAAATCCGGGATCAACCAACCCTGCCCCATATAGGCATAGAGTAGAAACAGCGAACCAACGATGGTCAGCGCTGGCCCCAATGCCCTGCGGGCAGCCTCCAACAGCACCAGAATACCAATAGAGCCGATGACAATTTGTGTTGTGGTGGGCAGGCCAGACCGCGCGGTGAGCGCCAGAGTGCTGGAAAAGGCAAAGATATACAGCGTGCAGCCACCGCCGATAATGGCGAGAATCCAATCATAAATCGGAATGTGACCACGTGGTGATTTCTTGAAAGCCGGATAGGCCAGGAAGGCCAGTACAATGGCAAATGTCAGATGGATGGGGCGGGTTTGGGATGCATTCAGGACCGGAAGGTATTGACCAAACCACAATTGCGGTTGAGCAATCCAAAGCTGAAACAGAGACCAGAGAAGAGCCAGTCCGGAAATAAGCCAGGCAACGTTTTGGTTGGTCGGCGCACGGGCGCCGGCATCAGAACTGGCAACAAGATCTTGCAGCTCTTCATCCGTGAATTGTCTGCCTGATACCTGTTCTTCAGTTACCTGACTTTCTTGAGCCTGATTTTTTAAAGATTGATTGCTGCTGTTCTGATCGCTCACGATGTGGCCCCGCTAAAACATGTGCAATTCGATCATCATCACCCGCGCAGGTCAACAATGAATTACTAGTGCAGCGCTAAGTTGCGCTGCACTATATTGTTTTAATCCATCAAACCGGCTTCTTTGTAATAGCGCTCAGCTCCAGGATGGAGTGGGGCAGACAAGCCTGCACTAGCCATTTGTTCCGGATCCAGATTGGCAAATGCGGGATGCAGGCTACGGAACTGATCGATGTTTTCAAACACCGCTTTCACAATTTCATAGACAACATCATCTGGAACGTCAGTTGAGCTAACAAAGGTTGCACCAACACCAAATGTGTTAATGTCCTCATCATTGCCACGATACATGCCACCTGGAATGACCGCGGAACGATAGTAGGAATTGTCTGCGATCAATTTTGCAGTTGCATCATTTTCAACAGTCACAAGAACTGAATCACACGATGTCGTGGCTTCCTGAATTGAACCGGATGGATGGCCAACCGTGTAAACCATGGCGTCAATGTTATTATCGCACAGCGCCTGAGACTGTTCGGCAGCCTGAAGCTCCGAGGACAATGAGAAGTCACCCATGGTCCAGCCCATGGCTTCCATCAGGACTTCCATGGTGCCACGCTGGCCTGAGCCTGGGTTACCAACATTCACGCGCTTGCCTTTAAGGTCTTCAAATGTGCTGATGCCCGCATCAGCCCGCGCCACAACGGTGAAGGGTTCCGGATGCACCGAAAATACTGCACGCAGTCCTTCAAAAGCGCCCTGCTCTTCGAAACGTGATGTGCCATTATAGGCATGGAACTGCCAGTCGGACTGGGCGACACCGAATTCAAGCTCACCGCCACGTACAGCGTTGATGTTGAAGACTGAGCCACCGGTACTTTCCACCCCGCAGCGGATACCATGTTCCTTGCGGTTTCTGTTGACCAGCCTGCAAATCGCGCCACCCGTTGGATAGTAGACGCCAGTAACGCCTCCTGTACCGATTGAAACGAATTGTTGTTCCTGCGCAATTGCAGTGCCGCCAATAAGGCTTGTTGAGAGTAAGGCTACCGAAAGATTAAAGAAACTTTTTTTCATGGAAATTCCTATTGCTATGGTCAGTTTTTACCCAAATACAGTTTGCAGTTGTAATTTCATCACTTAAACCTCACAGACACATACCTGCTCTGTCAATCATCTTTAAGTTGCTTTTGGTGCTTTTTCAAACAGTGCAAGGCAATTCGATTTCATCGTGATATTTTTAATAATTACAACTCAGAGGAATAAGAACCATCACGAAGCCCTCCGAAGTTCAACCCAAGAATGAGTTACGATTGCGTAACTTCGGTTCAAAGTCTTGGTTCTGTCTGCCTAACCGCCCAAAAAGACATTTGTGAGGCTTCTGGGCTTGAGATGAATGCAAATGCACGCCCTGCTTGCATAGCAGGTCTACCGCCTTTCTTCTGCTCCACGCTAAAGTCAGTTGAACGCCTATGCGACATCCTCGTGGAATTCCTGTGGCTGAAAATGCCTGAAAGACCGCGCCCTTACACTCTCAATAGCACTTGGCAAATCTCCGGCTGATACCGGTTTGGCATAGTAATATCCTTGAGCCAGGTGAAACCCCAGCTCTTTGACTTTCTCATGCTGCTCGTAGGTCTCAACACCTTCAGCCACCACCTTATAATCGAGCGATCTACCCAACTCGATCAAAGAACTGACAATCGCCTGATCTTCCGAATCTTCAACGATGTTGCTGACAAAAGTTCGCGCAATCTTGAGAAAGGTGTATGGCAATTCCTTCAAATGCGTGATTGAGGAATACCCGGTTCCGAAATCGTCCAGAACGACTTCACATCCCATTTCACGGAGTTCATAAAGCTTGTCGAAAAGCGCCTTGGAATTTGTGCCAAAAATGGTCTTCTCTGTCACTTCAATCGCCAGCTCTTTCGGTGACAGGCCATGCCGTGCAAGAGAACTGACGATATCGAGGATGAAACCGCTGCGCAGCAAATTTGCTGCATTCACGTTAAAGCCAACCCGCTCGAACGGCACATTGGCCTCTTTCCAAAGGGCCATGTCTCTGGTGACCTTGTCGATCATCTGGCAACCGATCAGCTCACAAATCTCCCGATCTTCAAATACGTCCGAAAAATCGGATGCACAGATAATGCCTTTCTGAGGATGTTGCCATCGCACAAGTGCTTCAACTCCTGCAACGCGGCCAGTTTGGGTACAAACCACCGGCTGATAGAATGGCACCATTTGTGACGATTTGAGACCGGCGCGAAACTCATTGAACAGCACCTGTCGTTGGTTAAAATTCGCTTTCATCGCGGGGCGGTATTCGCGCGCTGTGGACTTGCCTTTATCCTTTGCGTCGTAAAGTGCCAAGTCTGCATTCCGCATCAATTCAGAAAGCTCACTTCCGTCCCGCGGAAAACGTGCAATTCCAACACTGAAAGACACATCAAAGGCTTCTTCGCTGCCGTCCATGTCGACCTGAAAGGAAGATGAAAAGTCAAAACCATCAAACTTGATTTCGTCTTCGGCAGCATTTTGAAACGACACGATAGCAAGCTCATCACCACCCAGCCGTGCGACCATACTGTCTGATGAGACCTGCGCTTTCAGCATCTCTGCTATTTGACGCAAAACCTGATCACCTACGTGATGTCCATAAAAGTCATTAATTTTCTTGAAGTTATCAATATCAATGAGGAACAGCGCGCCATTATGACCTTCTGATATTGCCTCCTCCAGCCGGCTCGGGACGGTCTCCTGAAATGCGTTGCGATTTGACAAACCGGTCAAGACGTCATGATGCGCCAGAAAATGTGCCTTAGCATCAGACTTGCGCCGGGCACGCAGGTTTTCAAAATGCCGGGCGGCCGGATAACCAAAAGAAAGAAGCAGCAGAAGCAGAATGGTACCGCCGACAACATACATGACGGCCTGATTGCGCTTGGCGGGCTCTTCCATGTCGACGAGCAGCCTCAGGGCCAACTTTGTTTCGTCACCACGCTGGATGCGATGATAGACTTCTGCGACAGAATGATCGGACAAGGCTGTACTGTTTTGCGGAAGCGATACCTGATGTAGTTCTGCATTCCAGACCAACGAAACAGATCGTTCGTTGATAGGCAAAAAACTGCCCCACTCATTTAAGCCTGCATTGCCACTCTGACTTCCAAGCCTGGAATAAGTCAAAAGATAATGGACATCCATCAGACTGCTGTTGCGTTCTGCTACAAACCGACTATCTGCCGCGCGTGCGTGTCTGCTGTGGTTGATAGAGTCTCCCTCATTTTGCTCATTAGATGCATGGGTGGCAGAACCTTCATCCGTGGGCTGAGCAGCAGAAGGAGCGTCAGATTTGCCGTTTTCAAAATGGGACAGGTTTGTAAATGTGGCAACGCAGCCACAGTCGGCATCGATGAAGTCGATTTGAAAGATTTTTCCAACAGCAAATAATTCGGAGACCGCGTCGACCACAACACCAAGCCTGGCATTGGAGATAGTTATCGCTTCTGCATACCCCGACAAGGTCGGCAAACCATCACCGAGCCGGTTATCCAGATAGTGGGACCAGTCACGACCAATCCCGCTGGCCTGTTGCGTCAGCATTAACTTGAGCGAATGGTCTACTGCCAGCTTTGCCACCAAAAGGAAGCAAAGGCCTGACGCCACAATGATCGCAATGGTTTTTGTTGTTATGTGCTTCATCATCCACCTTACACGCGGGCGGATTATGATGATAATTTCTTAAGTTCAGACCAATTGATATCGCAAACAAGACATTGTTATTATATGTAAAACTTGAAATAAACGCCTCGAGCCTGGGCTCAATTGGGAGATTGAACCCAGGCCCTGATTTGAAGAAAACGCATCAAGCGGAAAACCCTGGAATTTCTATGACCATAAGTATTTACATTGATGCAGATGCTTGTCCGGTCAAGGATGAAATTTACAAGGTGGCTTTTCGCTACAATGTGCCTGTTTGGGTTGTCAGCAACAGCTTCATGCGCATACCGGACCATCCACTTGTCAGCCGCATGATTGTAAGCGCTGGGCCGGATGTGGCTGATGATTACATCGCAGAACGAGCTGACGAAAATTCTGTGGTCATTACGGCCGATATATTGCTCGCAGAGCGGTGTTTGAACTCAAACGCTATTGTCATCAGCCCCAGTGGAAAGCCATTTACAGAGAACTCAATTGGCAGTGCTGTGGCAACACGCGCATTGATGGAAGGCCTGCGCTCAACGGGCGATATCACTGGTGGACCTCCGCCGTTTTCAAAAGCAGATCGTTCCAGATTTTTGTCAGCAATGGATCAGGCGCTGGTTCGGTTGAAACGGAAAAACTGATGAGCCACCGCTTTACCTTTTAAGCCGTTTTGCCGGTTAAAATGCCAGACGCAGCAACCCCAGCGAAGCAAGGCCGATCAGCAGCCAAAGTGCCAGAGCCTTGAAGGATTCCGGGCTGGAGCGCACAAATTTTCGACTGCCCAGAAACACACCTATGGCCATGGGAACCAGAAAAATCACGAATCGCGTCATCACATCGCCGGTAATAATACCTGATCCAAACGTAAAAGCTGTCGCATAGATATTGCCAAGCAGCAGAAATGCCACGATGGACGCGCGTGTCACGGCTGCAGAAGCCGAGTTCGCGAGCATCAGCAGCACCACCGGCAAACCACCCACTGCACTAACCCCGTTCACAGCTCCGGATATAATTCCGGATCCAAAAATCGACACTGCGTAATTCGCCGCACGGACCACGAAACCGCGCAGCAGCGCAAAGCTGATGACCAGAATGATGACGGAAATTATGATCCTGACCAACGCCTGGTCCACATGGATCAAGGCGTACAAGCCCAGTGGAGCGCCAACCACGTAGCCCAAAAGCAGCCAACCCAGAAGTCTTCGGTCAACCGAACGCCACACCGCAGGCAGCATGCCCACACTGGCAGCTATCTCCAGCATGAACACGAAGGGGATGACTTCGACCGGTGGAAGAACCAAAGTCAGGCTGGCCACCACAAGCGCAGAAAATCCAAAACCGCAATAGCCCCGGATCAAACCGGCTATGAACACTGCGGAAAGGCAATAGGTCAGCATTCCCAGGCTCAAATTGCCAATGACTGTGTCCACAATACCCCCCGGGCCCATTGGGTCCACTGGACCCCTAATCCGTGCAGCCTTCAGAATAATTCAATCGGGTACAGGTCCCTAAGCACCTATCGCATAATCTTCCATGGGCGGACAGGAACAAACAAGATTTCTGTCGCCGTGAACATTGTCCACGCGTGACACCGGCATCCAGTATTTCGTAGCTGTATCGACACCTTTTGGATAGGCGGCAATTTTGCGGCTATAGGGGTGGCTCCACGCATCCGCGGTCACCTCTTCTGCTGTATGTGGCGCATTGTGCAGTGGGTTATCGTCCTGGGGCCATTCACCCCGCTCAATGCAGGCAGCCTCTTCGCGAATTGCAATCATGGCATCAACGAAACGGTCAATTTCTGACAAAGGTTCGGACTCTGTCGGCTCGACCATCAATGTCCCGGCGACAGGCCAGGACATCGTCGGGGCATGAAAACCGTAATCTATCAATCGCTTGGCGACATCATCGACCGTCACACCAGCGCTTTCCTTCAGTGGCCGCACGTCAATAATGCATTCATGGGCGACCCGGTTATTCTTGCCAGTGAATAGGATCGGATAATGATCTTTAAGCCGCTCGGCAATGTAGTTGGCATTCAAAATTGCAATCTCACTGGCGGTCTTCAGACCATTGCCGCCCAGCATACGGATATACATCCATGAAATTGGCAATATTGATGCAGAGCCATCTGGCGCCGCAGACACAGCACCGTTTGAGCCCAATGCTACATGACCTGGCAAATGTGGAACAAGTTGCCTTGCAACGCCAATCGGGCCAACACCTGGTCCGCCACCGCCATGTGGAATACAGAATGTCTTGTGCAAGTTCATGTGGCAGACATCGGCACCCAAATCTCCGGGCCTGGCCAGTCCCACCAGCGCGTTCAAATTGGCCCCGTCCAAATAGACCTGACCACCATGTTCGTGCACCTTCGCGCAGATTTCCCGAATTTCGGCTTCGAACACACCATGCGTGGACGGATATGTAATCATCAGAGCTGCAAGATTGTCCGAGTGCTGCTCGGCCTTCGCTGTAAGATCAGCAAGATCCACATCACCCTCATCATTACAGCGCACGACTACCACATTGTAACCAGCCATTTGAGCTGATGCCGGATTGGTGCCATGGGCCGATGATGGGATCAGGCAAATGTTGCGGTGCCCCTGTCCGTTCGCCTCATGATAGCCACGAATGGCGAGCAGCCCGGCAAATTCGCCCTGACTGCCTGCATTGGGTTGCAAACTGACTTTCGCAAATCCAGTGAGCTCTGACAGCCAACGATCCAGATCATCGATCATGATTGCATAGCCGCGACGATGGGCAGCAGGAGATAGCGGATGGATATTTCCGGTTTTCGCCCAGGTCACCGGCATCATTTCCGCTGCTGAATTCAGCTTCATTGTGCACGAACCCAGAGGGATCATGGCACGGTCAAGCGCCAGATCCTTATCCATCAGCTTACGCAACAACCGCATCATCTCGGTTTCCGACCGGCAGCTGTGGAAAATATCCTGAGACAGAAATTTTTCGTTCTCGCGTTCCGCAGTTAGCGCGCTGCTCGCCGCAGAGGAAACTTTGACACCAAACAAGCCACAAAGCATCTCCAGATCAGCTTCCGAAGACGTTTCATCAAAGGCGATCGATATCGTGTCAGAATTGACTTTACGCAGCAGATAGCCAAGCTTTTCCGCTTCATCACACAAGGCTTGCGCCCTGGTGGTGCTGCTTACTGTCACCGTATCAAAATAGTGACTGGAACCGGTGGTATAGCCGCCCTGCTGCAAGGATGTCGTAAGCCGGTTGGCCAATGCATGAACCCGTTTTGCAATGGCAGCCAGGCCAACCGGCCCGTGCCAAATGGCGTAGGCTGCAGCCATATTGGCGAGAAGTGCCTGTGCGGTGCAAATGTTGGACGTCGCTTTCTCACGCCGAATGTGCTGCTCCCGTGTCTGCAGCGCCAGCCGATAAGCGGGGCGACCATGCGCATCAATGGACTCACCAATCAAACGGCCCGGCACAAGCCGGGTCAAAGCCGATGATGCTGCCATATAGGCTGCGTGCGGCCCGCCATTGCCCAGAGGCACGCCGAAGCGCTGCATGGAACCGACACAGATATCTGCGCCCCACTGCCCCGGCGGTTGCAACAACACCAGAGACAACGGATCTGCTGATACAATGACAAGAGCGCCAACGGCCTTTGCCGCGTCCACAATCCGTGCCGGATCGCTCAGCGCGCCTTCAGTATCTGGGAGCTGCAGAATAACGGCCGCCACATCGCCATCCATCTCACCATCATCTACGGTAAACCCGATCGTTGCCGCACGAGTATTCAGGACATCAAGCGTCTGTGGATGCAATTTGCTGGCGATGACAATTCGGTGTCGCTTCTGCCTGTGATGGCGAAACGCCATACCAGCAGCTTCTGCCACCGCAGTTGCCTCATCAAGAAGTGAAGCATTGGCAATTGGCAATCCAGTCAACTCAGCCACAAGTGTTTGAAAATGAAACAACATTTCCAAACGACCTTGAGATATCTCCGGTTGATACGGCGTGTAGGATGTATACCAGCCCGGGGTTTCAAGCAGGTTTCTCTGAATCACCGGTGGCACATGTGTGCCATGATACCCCTGCCCGATCATGGATTTGGCAACGATGTTCTGCTCCATCTTGCCGAAGAGTTCAGCAAGCGCCGCTTCTTCCCCAATACCATCTGGAATATTCAGAGTGCCCTCCATCCGGATTTTGGATGGGACGGTCTGCCCGATCATCGCCTCCAAAGAGGTCATACCCAATGTGTTGAGCATGGAACGCTGATCCTGAACACCAGGTCCAATATGACGCGCGAGAAATGGGCTGTCTGTCATTGTAAAATTCTCCGGGAGGGTCTGTAGGGCTATAGGATCAGGAAATCTGGGCGGTATAGGAGGCTAAATCCAGCAATTGCTCTAACTCATCCGGTTTGGAGAGCTTCATTTTGTAAAGCCAACCGGCCCCCTCAGCATCTGCATTGACCAGAGCGGCTTCATTGGCGAGTGTTTCATTGATCTCGACAATTTCTCCCGATGCAGGGGCATATACATCAGATGCCGCCTTAACGGACTCCACAACCACCACATCATCACCTTGTCCTACACTCGTGCCAGTCGTCGGCAGATCAACAAAGACAAGATCGCCCAACTGCTCCTGCGCGTGATTGGTAATTCCTACGGTCGCAATGTCACCCTCGACGCGCAGCCATTCGTGCTCTTCGGTGTAGTAAGTTGTGCTCATTTGTATGTCTTCCTTTGCAAGGTAAATTATCGTTTGTACTGATGTGCAACAAAAGGCAGCTTTGCCCTCTGCATGGGAATTTTCTTGCCGCGAACTTCAGCAAATATGGGCATATCTGCAGCAGAAACAGCAATCAGCCCCAAGGCCACGCCGCTCTCAATTGAAGGGCCATAACCGCCTGATGTCACAACACCAATTTCAGAACCGGCTTCATCCAGAAGGAGCGCACCTGCCCGCACTGGCATGCGCCCCTCAGGCACCAGCCCCACCCGCATGCGGTTGCGCCCGGCGCTGATCTTGTCTGACAGCGCCTTTGCGCCGATAAAGGTCCCATCATTGCGCAGTTCCTTGGGAATTGCCCAGATTAACCCGGCTTCATGGGGACTGATGGTGTCGGAAAGGTCCTGGCCGTAAAGAGAGAGCCCCGCTTCCAGTCGCAAACTGTCTCGCGCACCCAGACCAACTGCTATGACACGCTCGTCGCTCAACAAAGCTCGGGCAAATGCATCACATTCCGTCTCGGGCATCGCAATCTCAAAACCGTCTTCGCCCGTATAACCACTTCTGGACAGGAACCAGCCCGGTTTTGGTTCAATGCCTGTCATGAAGTCCATCTGAGATACGGCAAAACCATGATCTGCCAGCACAGCCTCAGCCTGAGGTCCCTGCAACGCCAGAAAACCGCGCGGTATCACATTGACGGATACGTCAAACGCTTCCGCATGCGCCCTGATATGAGCGACATCCTTTTCCGCGCAGCCTGCATTAGCGACCACGAGATATCGCAGATCATCCAACCGGGCGATAATCAAATCATCAATAATTCCAGCAGCATCGTCCAAAAAGAACGTATAGCGGGATGCATTGATTCCCTGCTCACTAGCCACATAGGGGCAAAGACGCTCGATCAATGCAGATGCCTGACGGCCCGTAATCTCCACATGCACCATATGCGAAATATCGAACAATCCAGCAGAAGTCCGCGTATGCAAATGCTCTTTCATCAACCCCAAAGGGTAGAACAACGGCATATCATAGCCCGCGAACGCACCCATTTTGGCGCCTTCGGCAATATGTAGATCATATAGAGGGGTCTGTTTCATATGGGCTCCCGACATCAAACAACAGAAATCGTCCACTGCAAAATTGCAATGGCCGACCCCTCTGTCTAAAGCCTGAGAGACTTGCACAACCGTTTGTCGACAATGATATGCCGACAGATAATTGTACTTACACCTTCGGCGCGAACCAACCAGTTCGACTTTCCAGAGTGCTTTTCCGACAACGGTCCTTTTGCCTGAGAGATTATGGGCATTTTCACCTTCGGCGGCATCGATCCTGACTGGTCAAAACTGACTGATCAAGGCTGATAACCCTCTCCCGTTGTCGGCCCGGACTCGTCCGGACAGCACAGCAAGCCTAGCTCAAAAACAAATCCATGTCATCATCGGCAATGGTTGAAAGTTATAATCGACTGAAATAACTTGGTGCCAACCGGTTAAAACACCAGAATGACCATACCAATTGAACGTGTTCAAACTGGCATTCGCATCGAGAAGCGACTGCTGGAAGGGATGGCGCTGCATTGTTTTGATGGCAAACAGCCATTTTCACAGCAGACCTTGCTGAAAATCGAGCAATTGAAAGCGGTTTACGACCTCGATCCAACTGCCTCCGACAGTCATATACTGCAGGAGACAAATCTCCCTCAGTCTTCCTGAACCGCTCTCAAATAGTTCAGCAGATCGGTCAAATCATCCACAGACAGTTCAAATGTCGGCATGTCAGGGTGTCCGACATATATCCCCTCGGCAAAGGCCTCCGCGAGATTCTCAACCGGATATAGCCGGGCTATATAACGAAACGGCACAGCTTCGGGATGTGTGCTCGTGCCCTCCGAGCCGACTTCGTGGCAAGTTGCGCATCTGTCCTGTGCCAGTTTCTGACCTCTGAGCACAGATTTCAACTCGTCATTGTTCAAATGCGACGCAGTGACCGCAGGCAACGCCAGCAAGCCAGCGAAGAGTGCCGCCAGGCAAGTCACACGTGTAGAGCTTTCAATCCATCCCATATTCTGGCCCGTCCTTCTGGTTGACATTCAGTTGGTGTGGGCACCCAGACCTGAATCAAAACGCCCACAAACAAAAGACCCCGCCTTGTCGGGCGGGGCCTTGATGCAGATCAAAATGTCAGAAAAGGCCGTTAGGCAATCAGACCTTAATGGTCGTGATCATGGTCATGTTTGTGACCTTCTTCTTCATCATCAGCGTTTAGCTCTTCCTTTGTCACGGTCTTGTCCGTCACATTGGCAAGCTCAAGCAGATAGTCGACAACTTTTTCTTCAAACAGTGGCGCACGCAGACTGGCCATTGCTTCAGGGTTGTTCCGATAATAATCAAATGCCTGCTGTTCCTGACCCGGGAACTGGCGGATCTGCTCGATCAATGCCCGCTGCAGCTCTTCATCCGTAATCTGAACCTTATTGTTGTCGCCAATTTCAGCCAGCACCAGACCGAGACGAACACGGCGCTCGGCAATTTTCTGATAGTCAGCCCGAGCTTCTTCTTCAGTTGTGTCTTCGTCTTCGAAGGATTTGCCATGTTGTTCAATATCATGGGTAACCTGACGCCAGATATTTTCAAATTCCTGCTCAACCAGAGTTGGCGGCAATTCGAAGGCGTGCATTTCGTCAAGTTGATCCAGAAGCTGACGCTTCACTTTCTGGCGGGTAACACCACCATACTGGCCTTCAACCTGCTGACGAACAGCTTCGCGGAGTTTTTCAATAGATTCCAAACCCAGACGCGTTGCAAACTCATCGTCCAGCACCACGTCCCCAGGCGCTGCAACATCGCGTACAGTCACTTCGAACTCGGCATCCTGCCCCTTAAGCATTTCTGCCTGATAATCGTCGGGAAACTTGACCTTGATGGTTTTCTCGTCACCGGCTTTTGCGCCGATCAGTTGTTCTTCAAAGCCGGGGATGAATTGACCTGATCCGAGCACCAGCATCGCATTATCATCCTGTCCGCCTTCAAACGGCTCGCCATCCAGCTTGCCAAGATAGGCAATTGTCAGGCGGTCCTTGTCTTCAGCAGATCCGGTCTTGGTTTCGTAAGGACGATTGCTCTCGCCGATTTCCTGAAGGCGCTCATCGATTTCCGCTTCGGAAACATCCACAACGGGACGCTCAATCGTCAGCTTGCCGTAGTCCAGATCTTCAATGGCAGGCACGATTTCGTAGGAAATCTTATAGGCAAGATCAGCGTCGCCACTCAGAATTTTATCTGCAGCGCCTTCTTCTTCAGGCAGCTCGATCTTCGGCTGCATGGCAGGTTTTTCCGACCGGTCAGAGATGGCCTTTTGAGAAGACTGGTTCAACTCTTCCTGCAAGATGTCACTCATGATGGACTTGCCATACATCTGACGCAGATGCGCAACAGGCACCTTACCTTTGCGGAAGCCTTTAAGCTGAACCTGATCTTTCAGTTCATCCAGTTTCGCTTCCATGCGATCTTTCATGTGCGACGCCGGAACCACAATGTCCAGTTCGCGCTTCAAGCCTTCGTTCAGGGTTTCACTAACCTGCATCTTTGTCGTCCTGACGTTTAATTGGCCAACTGCCCAATTCCGGTTCAGCGGCATTATACTATTGTTTCAAACCTGGATGCTCACACGCCTTGATGATCACATGCATTGATGACCACATTAAACGCGTGACCACATTGAACTGGTGCGGGCGGAGGGACTTGAACCCCCACAGCTTGCGCCACAAGAACCTAAATCTTGCGTGTCTACCAATTCCACCACGCCCGCATTAAGCAAATTCAACCGGTCAGCATCTCAAAGGGATACCAATTTGATCGCGCCTCTATATCAAGCTGTCCGATTGGGTCAACCAAAACCCGCCAAAACCGTGCTTAATTCCCGTTAATCTGCAAACGGAACAAAGTTCACACGTATAAACCAGATACCTCACCCGGCGCGTGCGCAATATTTAACCACCAAAACAGCAAATGCACATTATTTAACCAGACGTGTGCACAAATATACAGCAACCGGCTAATTTAAGACCATTTCATGGCAACGAACCAGCTTCCAATTTACTGGATGCCGCCATTTTCCGTGACTGATTAACGATTTTTCTGCTAACAAGAAATTGGCATGGTTTTTGCTAATATCCCAGCATCGGCACACAGTGATCCCTTCCGATCTGAGGAACACATGAAATGTCATTAGGCTGAGTATTGAGGAAGCGCATGAAAAAGATTGAAGCTATCATCAAACCTTTCAAACTTGATGAGGTCAAAGAAGCTTTGCAGGAAGTCGGCCTTCAGGGAATTACGGTCTTGGAAGCTAAAGGATTTGGACGTCAAAAAGGACATACTGAGCTTTATCGGGGCGCAGAATATGTTGTTGATTTCCTGCCCAAGGTCAAAATTGAACTGTTTGTGCCGGATGACATGCTGGAACGCGCGGTGGATGCCATTCGCGATGCAGCCCAAACAGGCAGGATCGGTGACGGCAAGATTTTCATCAGTGATGTCCAGAATGCAATCCGTATTCGGACTGGCGAAGTCGGCGACGAAGCGGTTTAAAAAAACAACTAAATTTTCTGGGGCTTTTCTGATAAAGCCCCTCCTCGTCAACAGTTTAAAAAAATTTCCAAAGGGAAGCGTTCTATGGCAACCGAAAATGACATTCTGAAACAGATCAAAGATGACGACATCCAATACGTCGATCTGCGTTTCACCGATCCGCGGGGAAAAATGCAGCACGTAACGATGGACGCATCTGTCGTTGATGAAGATATGTTCGCCGATGGCGTTATGTTCGATGGATCCTCCATCGCCGGCTGGAAAGCCATTAATGAATCTGACATGACACTGATGCCTGATGCATCAACGGCTGCCAAAGACCCGTTCTTCCAGGCGCCAACCCTGGCGATCTTCTGCGATATTCTGGATCCGATCAGCGGCGAAGGCTATAATCGCGATCCACGCATGACCGCCAAGAAAGCCGAAGCCTACGTCAAATCGTCCGGCACCGGCGACACTGTATATGTTGGCCCTGAAGCCGAATTCTTCGTGTTTGACGATGTACGGTTTTCCACAGACCCCTATAACACCGGGTTCTTGCTCGACAGCTCTGAACTGCCCGTAAATTCCTACTCGGAATATGAAGGCGGCAATATGGGTCACCGGCCACGGACCAAAGGTGGTTACTTCCCGGTTCCACCAGTGGATTCCGGTCAGGACTGGCGCGGCGACATGCTGCAGAAGATGAAAGAAATGGGCGTGGTTGTTGAAAAGCACCACCACGAAGTGGCTTCTGCACAGCACGAACTGGGCCTGGTCTTCCAGACATTGACTAAAATGGCCGACCACCAGCAGATCTACAAATATGTAGTCCATCAGGTAGCTCATGCATGGGGCAAAACGGCCACATTCATGCCAAAACCGGTGTTTGGTGACAATGGCACAGGCATGCACTGCCATCAGTCCATCTGGAAAGACGGCAATCCGCTGTTTGCTGGCAATCTCTATGCTGATCTGTCGGAAGAGTGCCTGTTCTATATTGGCGGCATTCTGAAGCACGCAAAAGCGATCAATGCGTTCACGAACCCATCGACCAACTCCTACAAGCGTTTGGTTCCAGGTTATGAAGCGCCGGTTCTGCTGGCCTACTCAGCACGCAACCGTTCAGCTTCCTGTCGCATTCCGTTCAGTGCATCGCCAAAAGGCAAGCGCGTTGAAATCAGGTTCCCTGATCCAACAGCCAACCCGTACCTTGCCTTCACTGCTCTGCTGATGGCTGGCCTTGATGGTATCAAGAACAAGCTGCACCCGGGCGAAGCCATGGATAAGGATCTTTATGATCTGCCACCAGCAGAACTTGCGGAAATCCCAACTGTAGCTGGCTCCCTGCGGGAAGCTCTGGAATGCCTAGACGCTGACCGAGACTTCCTGAAAGCCGGTGGCGTTATGGATGATGATCAGATCGACTCCTATATTGACCTGAAAATGGAAGAAAACATCCGTTACGAACACACACCGCATCCGGTTGAGTTCGACATGTATTATTCTGTATAAAAGCTGCCAGAGAAATAAATTGAAAGGCGTCCTGCGGGGCGCCTTTTTTTTAACAAATCTCTCAACGCGCCAACGGTTCAAGACCATTGAATCTGACCATCTCAGGCCAACTTCAGCAAACTGGTTACATTCATCAGCTGTGGAGATCCCAGACGTCTGTTGATCACAACAGGAATGCAATCAGTCAATAATTTAGAATAATGAAAGTTCGATCCGTATGTATTACGATATATAAAATAGCAGGAAGAAGAATAAAAACGGCATGCCAAATATAATCGGCAAGAATATCTTAAATTCAATTGCTCGAAAAACTGCTTCATGAGCAGATTTATAATTAACAGCAGCTGGCGAAGCTAATGCAGTACTAGCTTCGCCAGATGATGTGGACTTGTCGCCCATATGATCCTCGACACAATACCTGACCAGATCTGAATGTAACATCGCGCATTAAAGTAAACTTTTGGTTGCCAAAACCAGATCATGAGCTTTTTTTGAATTTTTTTTCGCTGACCGCCAATTCCATCCACCGGCCATCAGCAACTCATGATCAGCTCGGAAACGCTAATCCGCAGAGATGCAACAAAAATTGCTCCAATTTGAATGCCGCCGCCACTTTTTGTTCTATCTTTGTCTATAGTTGAGCGATCGAATCACCATGGGACCACCACAGGATATGAGTAACGCAGAGGATCTTTTTGGCAGCGGCACACGTCCAGCTGCCCCCTCACCGACCAAGACACCACCTCAGTCCGCTCCCAAAAAGACGGCTCCGAAAGCTCGAGCGACCGGAAACTTCAGTGATCCTGAAGCCTACACTGCAGCCGACATTGAAGTGCTGGAAGGTCTGGAACCGGTTCGCAAGCGTCCCGGCATGTATATTGGCGGAACTGATGAGAAAGCGCTCCATCACCTGTTCTCTGAAGTCATTGATAACTCAATGGATGAGGCCATCGCTGGTCACGCCAATTGGATTGAAGTGAGTTGTAACGCCGACGGGTCTCTCAGCATCACCGACAATGGCCGTGGCATCCCAGTTGATCCACACCCGAAATTCAAAGACCGCTCCGCTTTGGAAGTCATCATGACCACATTGCATGCCGGCGGTAAATTTGACTCCAAGGTTTATGAAACCTCCGGCGGCCTGCATGGCGTCGGCATTTCTGTCGTCAATGCCCTGTCAGACGTATTGGAAGTCGAAGTTGCCCGAAACAGGAAGCTATACAGGCAAACCTTCTCCCGTGGTCATGCGACCAGCCGTCTTGAGGATTTGGGCGATATCCAGAACCGCCGTGGCACCAAAATTACATTTCACCCCGATGCCGAAATCTTTGGGCCTTCAGCCAGTTTCAAACCGGCGATCCTTTTCAAGATGGCGCGGGCGAAAGCCTATTTGTTTGGTGGCGTTGAAATCCGTTGGCGTTGCGATCCAAGCCTTCTGGGCGAAAAGGACACGACACCACAGCAAGGCGTTTATCACTTCCCAGGCGGTTTGAAAGACTATCTGGAAGACCAGATGGATACCAAACATCGTGTGACCGATGAGATATTTTCCGGTCAGGCTGGTCGTCGTGGTGGTCACGGATCCGTCGAATGGGCCTTGAGCTGGTTTGCCGGCGATGGATTTGTACAATCCTACTGCAACACGGTTCCCACCGGCGATGGCGGAACCCATGAAAGTGGTCTGAGAACTGCCTTGCTGCGCGGTCTGAAGGCCTATGCAGAACTCACAGGCAACAAGCGGGCCTCTGTCATAACGTCAGACGATGTGATGACATCCTCAGCGGCCATGCTGTCAGTCTTTGTACGCGAGCCCGAATTTGTCGGCCAGACAAAGGACAAGCTTGCCACAGCGGAAGCGACAAAAATCGTGGAAGGCGCAATACGTGATGCATTTGATCACTGGCTGACCGGTTCGCCTTCCCAGGCCTCCAAATTGCTGGAATGGGTCGTAGATCGTGCTGAAGAGCGTCTGCGCCGCCGCCAGGAAAAAGAAATCAACCGCAAAAGCGCGACGCGGAAGCTACGCCTCCCCGGCAAATTGGCGGATTGTTCCGGCAGTGCCGCTTCTGGCTCAGAGCTCTTTATTGTGGAGGGCGACTCAGCTGGAGGGTCAGCCAAACAGGCACGTAATCGAAAGAACCAGGCGGTTCTGCCGCTTCGTGGCAAAATTCTCAATGTTGCCAATGCAGGGCGCGAAAAGCTGGCCGCCAATCAGCAATTGTCAGACCTCGGCCAGGCGCTTGGCACCGGTCTGCGCAGCAATTACCGCTCCAGCGAATTACGGTATGATAAAATCGTGATCATGACGGATGCGGATGTCGATGGAGCTCATATCGCCGCTCTGCTGATTACGTTTTTCTATCGTGAAATGCCGGACCTAATTGAAGACGGACACCTTTATCTCGCTGTGCCACCGCTCTACCGCATCAGCCAGGGTGGAAAGACACTTTATGCGCGCGACGATGCGCATAAGGATGAATTGCTTGAATCAGAATTCAATGCCCGTGGAAAAATCGATATTGGCCGCTTTAAGGGTCTTGGCGAAATGATGCCTGCTCAGCTAAAAGAAACGACAATGAATCCCAAAACGCGGACGATGTTGAAAGTTCGCATCGAAGACAGCGAAGTTCAGCTGACAAAGGACTCCGTCGAGCAACTCATGGGCAACAAACCAGAGGCTCGGTTTACCTTTATTCAGGAAAATGCTGAATTCGCCGGCGATTTGGATATATAAGCCTAACAATCACCCGTGTGAGCCCCATCTCCTGTGGCTGACTTAGTAAAAAAAATAAATGACGGCGCATAGATGAAGTTTAAAAAGACATTTTTTGCAGCAGCATGCCTAGCCATATTGCCATTATCCTTAACGACCCCTCACTACGCAACAGCGTCAGAAAGCGTCCAGAGTGCTCTGGCAAGCCTTGCGCCTTCCGTTCGGTTCGTTCAATCGGCAGGCAAATGGCGTGGACCAAATGGGCAAATCGGAACGCATCGCGTTGTTTTGCTGGCTAATCCTGACGAAACACAATCCCTTTATATTCAATGGGTTCCACTGAATAAAGGCGGTCAGGACTCGGCACCCTACGCGTTGGAAATCGATGAGATCAGCAAGCTGAATCAGGAAATCATCGGCCTCTCAGCACAGGTCGGTGTGAGAGGGGAACTGAGTGTTTATCTGGAAGCAGAGCCCACAGATGACCCAAATGCCCCCTATGGTTATGAGCTGTTTTTAAAGGATCGAAAAACCTATTCATTCGGTGGGGCAAGTAACTGATAGTTCTTAGATTTGTTGACATTCCCGGCTGTTACCCTATGTTGTCGGAAACAATGGACTGACGCTTTTGGCGTCGCAACAGATTGGTTCGAAACCCATCTCTGAAAAGCCCCAAATGACATTTGACGAACTTGGACTAAGCCCAAAAGTGCTCGCTGCAGTGGAGCGTGTTGGTTACACAGAACCGACACCCATTCAAGCGGGAGCGATTCCTTACGTTTTGCAAAAGCGCGACGTATTGGGAACAGCACAGACCGGGACCGGGAAAACAGCCAGTTTTACCCTGCCAATGCTGACATTGCTGGAAAAAGGCCGCGCACGTGCGCGCATGCCTCGGACCCTCATTTTAGAGCCGACACGCGAATTGGCGGCACAGGTCGAAGAAAACTTCAAGATTTATGGCTCAGGCCATAAGTTGAATGTTGCTCTTCTGATCGGCGGCGTTTCCTTTGACGAGCAGGAAAAAAAGCTGATGCGTGGCGCTGATGTGCTTATTGCTACGCCTGGTCGCCTGCTGGACCATTTTGAACGCGGCAAACTACTTCTGACCGGCGTGGATATTCTGGTTATTGATGAAGCCGATCGCATGCTGGACATGGGGTTCATTCCCGATATTGAGCGTATCTGCAAGTTGATCCCGTTCACACGACAGACCCTGTTCTTTTCAGCAACCATGCCGAATGAGATTCAGAAACTGGCTGACCAGTTTCTGCACAACCCTGCTCGGGTAGAGGTTGCCGCACGATCATCGGCAGCCCTCACAGTGACACAAAATGTTGTTCATTGCGGATCTAAGCCAGCCGAAAAACGTGCAGCGCTCCGGCATTTGATTGACAATGCCGCCGATCTCCAGAACGCGATCATATTCTGCAATCGCAAACGTGACGTGGCCACCGTGGCTCGTTCGCTTGAACGCCATGGTTATAATGCAGGTGCTTTGCACGGCGATATGGATCAGCACGCACGCATGAAAATGCTCGCATCATTCAAGGATTTGAGCACAAAGCTGCTCGTTGCAAGTGATGTAGCAGCCCGTGGCCTGGATATTCCGGAAGTCAGCCACGTGTTCAACTTTGATGTACCGACACATGCGGAAGACTATGTCCATCGGATTGGTCGAACAGGCCGTGCGGGTCGCAGCGGAGCGGCTTACACGCTTGTATCCAAATCTGATCAGAAATACCTTGATGCCGTCGAAAAGCTCATCGGCAAGCCCCTGATTAAAGTGTCCGAGAAATCGGCTGGAGTGCCACACGACGCACAAAAAGACGATGCGGAAGCTGACACAGATAACCGATCAGAACAGTCCGAAACCAGGAAGCCACGACGCTCTGAAAGAAAACCTAGACGAGCCGCCACAAAACCACAACCTGTGGATGAAAAGGTGAGCGAACCCACACGTGGTGCTGGAAAAACGACAGAGCCAGCAAAGTCGGAAGAGTCTCAGAGGACGCGCAATCCCAAGGGCACGAACCGCCGCAAACAGACGGCAAATGATAATGTGCCGTTTGCGGAAGCTGATCACGTACCAGCATTTCTGCTTCGCTCGGTAAGCCTCAACTAGAAGGTGTATATCTTCTTAACGCCGCCGAACAAATTTGCTGGATTAACCCAGTCTTAAGCGTATCGTCATAGCAATTGGTCTTGTTTATTTGGACGACCGGTTGAATTATGGCTGAGCATGAAGATTTTCGTCGCACTTTGGTGCATGGCGAAGCGGCACTGAAGCAGATCAAACGCTGCGAAGTTCCTGCGTTCCCGCGCCACTACGAGCTTTGGTACACCTACTCCGCTGGTTTCGACCAGAAACTCAACACAGCCATCAACGAAATTCTCCGCTCGCGTGGCAAAGTCACACTCGAAGAAACCACCTATTTGTATGACACCTTTTTTTCCCCCTTCCGTCTGGGCGACAAGCTTGATCAGTTCGGCAGTAACTTCAGCGATCAGATTGAAACAATGCTCGGCAGCATCGATCAGAGCATGGAAGTCAACGAGGACTATTCAACAACCCTGTCAGAACTTTCCAGCGAACTTGGCGCGGCCAAAAATGCAGGGGCGGTCAAGACCGTTGTTCATCAACTTGTGAAAGCAACTGCCGTTGTTCGTGCGTCTCACAAAGAGATGGAAGACAAATTAAAAGAGTCCCAATCACAGGTTGCTGAATTGAAGGACAATCTGGAAGCGGCACGGTTTGAAAACCTCACCGATGAGTTGACTGGCCTTGGCAATCGTCGCTTATTTGACCAGACCATGTCGCGCAAAGTACAGGCCAGTTCAGGTATTGGCACGACCTTCTGCCTGATCATGCTGGACATCGATCATTTCAAACAGTTCAACGATACTTGGGGCCACCAAACGGGTGATCAGGTCCTGAGACTTGTCGGTATGACAATAAAGAACTCCATCTCGGCACTCGACATTGCCGCCCGCTACGGTGGTGAGGAATTCGCAGTCATTATGCCTGACACCACGCTGGATGAGGCAATCATGCAGGCAGACCATATCCGTGAAGCGATTAAGGACAGGAAACTCCTGAAGCGATCCACAGGCGAAAAGCTTGGCAATGTCACAGTATCAGCCGGCGTCGCCCGCTACGAACATGACGACACTGCAGTGACACTGATTGAACGGGCTGATGCAGCACTGTATTCTGCAAAACGTGCCGGTAGAAATTGCGTCATGTCCGAAAAGGGTGACTTCGACTGAGCAGCCCCACTTGAGTGGTCCATGTTGAAAGTTAGTGCATGATTGGCCTTTGGTCCATCGTTACGATGGCCTCTGGCGCAGGTGGGCGGTAACCCAATG
>Ga0163216_100582_pt1 | contig 49984 bp, 46 predicted proteins | sample SynspAceP_FD_167610 | JGI IMG/M metagenome (GOLD analysis project Ga0163216, IMG submission 167610) | Saline lake microbial communities from Ace Lake in Antarctica - Synechococcus sp. Ace-P (Illumina Assembly) | ecosystem: Environmental > Aquatic > Non-marine Saline and Alkaline > Saline ...
ATCAGCCTAGCTTTCTTTTTGGCTAAAGAAGTCGTGGTAGGGCCGAGATATTTTTCAAATAAAGCCAAGGTGGATTTTTGAATCGCTAACATCTTTCCCGCAGCAATAATCTGCGTATCGGGTGTGACAACCGCCTGCAAATCAATTAATTGTTGTTCTAGTAAGGCCGTGGTTTTAGGAATTTTAATCAGCACAAGATCACATGGACTATCAATACGATCCAAACTATCTGCAAAACGTATATTGCTAGCGCCCAGCTCATTGCTAGCTAAGTTCATCAAACAGGACTGCTGGGCTACAAAGGAATCACTTATCCACGTTGTTGGGTAGTCGGCAAACCAACACGCCAGTGTGCCAAAGTCATCATTGTAGATGCGCAGGCGAGTCGAAGCATTAAGGCTCGATAAAGATTGAACATATTCTATGATGTATTCGTCAGCGGCATCCCAAGCTTGCCAGCTTGGATGCTGCAAGTCTGGCGGATAGCGAAGAAGCTTCAGGCTCTTGTCGATAAGCGTTAAACTGGCTTTCATGAATTATTTTACCTCTAAGGAGTCTCTTAGGTATGCAACAAGAACTCTTTGATATGCTAGGACCGGACGAAGGCATTCAACTCAATATGGTGGATGCAGATGTGCACTATTATCCAAGTTTTTTGCTTCCTGACCAAGCACTACATTACTTTAATGCGCTGAAACACAAATTAGAGTGGCGCGAAGAGCAAATTCAATTGTACGGTAAGTTATTTAAAGTGCCACGTTTACAGGCATGGTATGGCGACAGCGAAGCCAGTTATTGTTATTCTAATTTGAGCATGCAGCCAAACAGCTGGACAGATCCTCTACTTCAGCTCAAATCATTATGTGAACAAAAAGCGCGGCATACTTACAATTCAGTTCTAGCTAATTTATATCGAGATGGTCAAGACAGCATGGGCATGCACTCTGATGACGAGCCTGAACTGGGTGCTGAGCCTTGTATTGCATCCTTAAGTTTGGGCCAAGAGCGTATCTTGGTTTTTTCTCATAAAGGTAGCAAGGATAAATTTCGTTTGCCCTTGGCTTCAGGTAGTCTATTGATTATGCGAGGAAAAACTCAAAAATATTGGCAACATGGCATTGCTAAAACCAAACGGCCTTTACAAGCAAGAGTTAATCTAACTTTTCGAACCATTTTAAAATAGGTCGATTTTGTTGAATGTTAGAATCTCAATAAATAACTCGCTATGGCTCAATGGCTTAGCGTCAAATTAAGAAAAATGACGAAAAACAGATTTTTTTAGTGAGAAAATAGGACTAGATTTAGTGTGTAGGCCACCCATAGCCAAATCCACTAGTACGCCTTTTTTATCTGCTTAAGCGTCAGGGAGAAAATATGAACATCCAAAACAATATTGAAAAAAAGCTGTTAGCGCACTTTGAGCCTGCACATCTGGAAGTGATTAATGAGAGCTTTATGCACAATGTGCCAAGCGGTTCAGAGAGTCATTTCAAGGTTGTATTGGTAACACCTAAATTTGCTGGCGAGCGTTTGATAAATCGGCATCGGGCGGTGAATGCCGTATTAAAAGAAGAGTTGGCTCAGCATATCCACGCCTTGGCTTTACATACTTATACTCATGATGAATGGCATCACCTTTTTGGTGCCGTACCCGATTCGCCCAATTGCCTCGGCGGCATGCGGATACCTGCATAGTCAATCCAAATATAAACCTTATCTGAGCAATTTGGTCAGATAAGGTTGAGCATTTTGTGTATCCCCCTTCCTTTTATGTATAATTTTTGTTAAAAATCCTCCTATTAATTTTGGCTAGCGCCCTCTCATCTCTGATAAAAAGAAGATTGATTGAAGGATTCGCTCGATTCATGGATATCGAATAATTGTCATGTCTTCAATAAATGCTAGTTTTTGGCAAGCGCATATTGATGCCTTGCATCTTCGTTTGTGTCAGTTAGTCAGTTGGTTCACCCTGTTTATGGTACTACTAACTTTTTTAATTGTTGTACTGCGATATGGCTTCAATCTTGGTTGGATTGCCATGCAAGAATCCCTTATGTATATGCATGCCATGGTTTTTTTATTGGGCGCGGCGCATACCTTGCGGGTAAATGAACATGTTCGAGTGGATATATTTTATCGCCGCTTTAGTAAAAAGAATAAAGCACTCGTCGATATCGCTGGCGCACTAGTGCTTTTAATGCCGGTAAACTTTTTTATTTTATGGATGAGCTGGGACTATGTCAGCTCTGCTTGGGATCTGTTAGAGCGCTCCCCAGAAGCAGGTGGTCTTCCTCTTGTTTTCGCCCTTAAGTCACTTATTTTACTCTTTTGCATCACCATGAATCTGCAAGGTTTGGCTGAGTTGCTGCGTAACCTCATGAATTTGGGTCAAGGGCATGCTCAATGATTGAATTTATCCCACTTTTTATGTTTGCTGCTGTATGCCTTGTATTGCTTTTGGGTTATCCCGTTGCTTATTCGTTAGCCGGTACTGCATTAATCTTTGCCTTAGTTGGTTTAGCAACAGGACATTTCGATGAGGCCTATTTACATGCTATGCCCAGTCGTTTTTATGGGATTATGACTAATCAAACGCTCATCGCTGTGCCACTTTTTGTATTTATGGGGGTGATGTTAGAAAAGTCTAAGGTCGCTGAAAACTTGCTGTCTGCCATGACTCAGCTATTTGGACAATATCGCGGCGGCTTAGCTATTTCAGTGATTGTAGTCGGCGCCTTATTAGCCGCAAGCACAGGTATTGTGGGGGCTACGGTAGTGACTATGGGCTTACTCTCTTTGCCTTCTATGTTAAAACAAGGCTATGCCCCTAGTTTTGCTGCGGGTAGTATTTGTGCAACGGGTACATTAGGCCAAATTATCCCGCCCTCTATTGCGCTTGTGCTATTGGGTGATGTGTTATCCAACGCTTATCAACAAGCTCAGCTAAGCATGGGCAACTTTTCGCCCGATTCTGTCTCTGTTGGCGATTTGTTTGTGGGGGCGATTATCCCCGGCGGTATATTAGTTGCGCTGTATCTCATCTATGTATTATTGGTGACTTGGCTGCAGCCACATAAAGTACCTAAAGCGGCGCCAGATATCGTGCAAGGGACAAATATTTTCATGGCGCTAATGCCCCCCTTAGTTTTAATCTTGTTGGTGTTAGGCTCTATTTTAGGTGGGTTTGCAACACCCACTGAAGCGGCTGGAGTGGGGGCTATGGGGGCCTTGGTGCTTGCTCTGCTGCAGCGTCAATTGAGTATGGTCAAGCTGAAAGAAGTGATGCTGAGTACTACAAAAGTTACCTCTATGGTGTTTTTGATTTTAATTGGCGCTTCAGTTTTTTCATTGGTATTTCGAGGTTTTGGCGGCGAAGAGTTGATTGCTGATGTGTTTAACCAGTTACCAGGTGGGGTATTTGCCGCAGTATTATTAGTTATGGTTGTCATATTCTTATTGGGATTTATTCTCGATTTTATTGAAATCACCTTTGTGGTTGTGCCGCTAGTGGCCCCAGTTCTGCTCGCGATGGGAGTTGATCCTATTTGGTTGGGTATTATGATTGCGATTAATTTACAGACCTCATTTTTGACTCCGCCTTTTGGTTTTGCCTTATTTTATTTGCGTGGTGTGGCCCCAAAATCTGTGTTGACATCCGACATCTATCGCGGCGTTATCCCCTTTATTTCTATCCAACTTTTGCTATTAATCGCCCTAGCTATATGGCCTAATTTGGCCACTTGGTTACCCCATTATCTATATGGATAAATTCAATGTTAAATAAACAACTTCGTTCTAACTTAACTTTACTTGGTTTTATTTCAGTCTTGGGCCTGAGCCTAATATTGCAAGGTTGTGGCAAGGAGCAAGCTGATACCCAAAGTGCGCAAGTACAACAACGATATGAATGGAAGTTAGTCACCTCATGGCCGAAGAATTTTCCCGGTTTAGGCAAAGCGCCAGAAACCTTTGCTAAAGAGGTTGAACGCATGTCGGGCGGTCGGCTAAAAATCAAAGTCTATGGTGACGGTGAGTTGGTACCCGGCTTTGAGGTGTTTGATGCGGTAGCAGGTGGAACCGCCCAAATGGGTCACGCCGCCGCTTATTATTGGAAAGGTAAGGCCCCGGCAGCGCAGATTTTTACTGCGATTCCCTTTGGCATGAATGCACAGGAGATGAATGGTTGGTTTTATTACGGTGGTGGGCTAGCGCTATGGCGAGAAGTGTATGAGCCCTTTGGTCTCATTCCTTTTCCTGGCGGCAATACTGGTGTGCAGATGGCGGGATGGTTTAAAAAAGAAATCACCAGCCTAGATGACATGAAAGGCTTAAAGATGCGCATACCTGGTTTGGGCGGTGAAGTACTCAAAAAAGTAGGCGGAATTCCTGTCGCACTTACCGGCGGTGACCTATTCACCTCCTTGCAATCGGGAGCCATTGACGCCACTGAATGGGTTGGCCCTTATAATGATCTTGCCTTCGGTTTATATAAGGCGGCTGACTATTATTATTACTCTGGCTGGCATGAACCCGGCGCGGCTTTGGAATTTATTGTTAACAAAGCTGCTTTTGAAACCTTACCACAGGACTTACAAGCTATCATTGAAGTCGCTACTCAAGCCGTTAATCAAGATATGTTAGCCGAATACACAGCACGTAATAACGAAGCTATGCAAACTTTAGTAAATAAACACGGGGTTAATATGCAGCCTCTTCCCAATGACGTTATGCAAGGTTTGCGCAAAGCGTCGCTCGAGGTTATGCAGGAGCAAGCAGCGGCAGACCCGATGTTTAAAAAAGTATATGAGTCGTATATGACGTTCCAGACTAAAGTGGCGCAATATCACAAAATATCTGAATTTGAATATTATAAAAATCGCTCCAATGAGCAGCCATAAAGTCTAGCACTAAGGTAGATGGGAAAATGAGTGACTCTTAAACATGAGGCCTTAGTGGAAATCGATTTTTTTATCATTGTTTTTCGACTGTATTTGCAGCGGGTGAATAATTTTTAGTAGAAATAGTCTTGATTACTAATATATTCACCCTTTTTAAGCTGTTCAGATCTGTTTTTTGCATGTGAAGGGGTAAACTAGTGTTAGTTAAAAATAGTAGGAAAAAAACATGATTATTAAGCCTAAGATCCGTGGCTTTATTTGTACTAATGCACATCCTCTGGGTTGTGCCGCAAATGTGAAACAACAAATTTCTTATGTTCAGGCGCAAGGTGAATTGCATAATGCGCCTAAAAACGTCTTAGTCATTGGTTGCTCAACAGGCTATGGTTTAGCGTCTAGAATTACTGCGGCTTTTGCGGGTGGCGCCAACACTTTAGGTGTTTGTTTTGAAAAACCACCTAGTGATAGAAAAACTGCTACCGCTGGTTGGTACAATACCGCCGCATTTCACCAAGAAGCGCACGCAGCAGGTTTATATGCTCAAACCTTAAATGGCGACGCTTTTGGTAAGGAAATGAAACAACAGGTTATCGATACCTTGAAAGCCGAGATGGGTAAAGTCGATTTGGTTATTTACAGCTTGGCTTCACCTCGTCGTACTGATCCAGAAACTGGAGAGATTTATAAATCAACCTTAAAACCGGTTGGGCAAGCATACAAGACCAAGACTTATGATACGGATAAAAATCTAGTTCATGAGATTGCACTAGAGCCAGCTAACGACGATGAAATTGAGCAAACTATTAAAGTCATGGGTGGCGAAGATTGGGAACTGTGGTTAAACGCCCTAGCTGACGCAGACTTGCTGGCGGATGGATGTAAAACTACGGCTTATACCTATGTTGGTAAAGAGTTAACATGGCCAATTTACGGTCAAGCGACGATTGGCCGTGCCAAAGAAGACTTGGATCGTGCCGCTGCTGCAATAGTAAAAACTAAAGCAGATAAAAAAGTACAAGCGTATGTGTCTTCTTTGAAAGCATTAGTTACCCAAGCAAGTTCAGCCATACCTGTGATGCCCTTATATATTTCACTTATTTACAAAGTGATGAAAGAGGAAGGCACACATCAGGGTTGCATCGAGCAAATCTATGATTTGTTTAATGAAAAACTAACTCAAGCTCAGCCTGTAACCGATGAACTTGGCCGCTTGTATATGAATGATAAAGAAACAAATGATAAGACCCAGGCGAAAATAACAAGTTTATGGGACCAAGTAACTCAAGATAATTTCCATCAATTGAGTGATTATGCAGGCTATCATCATGAGTTTTTAAAACTCTTTGGGTTTGACATTCAAGGAGTTGATTATGAAGCCGATGTTGAACCTCTGGTTGAGTGGTAAGCACAGGCATAATTAACGGGAAAATAAAAAACCGTGACCTTGCGGTTTTTTATTTTATGGTGCTGAGGGTAATTTTTACTCCCCGGCGCATGAAAATAGGCAAGCAAATTCATAAAAAAACCACAAAAAAAGGTTTTAAACAATAATTTGCATGGAAGAGAACCTTTGGTTGGTGCTAAAATTCCCAACTTAACTACAAGAGGTTGATCTTTATCTATTGTTTTAAGAATAAATAAGACAAAAGCAAGGTAGCAAATCATAGAGCCGCAGGCGATTTCAGCGGAGTTACAACAAGACACATCACGCTTAGATTTTTAGTTAGGCTCATCGCGGGTTAATAAAGAGAGTCTAATCGTGCTGTGTATTAATTAGAGTAGTGCAATTGCGTATGATAAAAATCACGAAAGGGCTAGATCTTCCCATCGAGGGAGTGCCACAACAAACGATCCATGATGGTAATAAAATTAGTCGTGTTGCTATTTTGGGTGAAGAATATATTGGCATGCGTCCTACAATGCATGTTCAAGAAGGCGATGTAGTGAAAAAAGGCCAAGTTCTTTTTGAAGACAAAAAGAATCCTGGGGTTTTGTTTACTGCACCGATTGCGGGTAAGGTCATTGAAGTTAACCGCGGAGCAAAACGTGTTTTGCAATCTGTGGTTGTTGAACTTGACGGTGATGAAAGTGAAGCTTTTGCTAAGTTTAGCCAAACTGAACTTGCTTCGCTGGACGCAGCTAAAGTGCAAGACCAATTGGTTAAGTCTGGCTTGTGGACTGCTATTCGAACGCGTCCCTACAGTAAATCTCCGGCATTGGATAGCCGACCCCATTCGATCTTTGTTAGTGCTATGGATACCAATCCTTTAGCCGCTGACCCGCAAGTTATTATTGCTCAGCGTAGTGAAGACTTTGTTAACGGCTTACAGGTCATTAGTCAATTGACTGAAGGTAAGGTCTTTGTTGGCAAAGCACCGGGTTCAACAATTCCTACCGGTTCGGTAGGCAAAGTTGTAAGTAATGAATTTGCTGGGCCACATCCTGCTGGTTTAGTCGGTACCCACATTCACTTTTTAGATACTGTTGGACAGACTAAAAAGGTATGGCATGTTGGCTATCAAGACGTTATTGCCATCGGTCATTTGTTTACTACGGGTGAGCTTGATTCAACTCGAATTATCGCCCTCGCCGGACCTGAAGTTAAAAATCCTCGCTTGGTCAGAACCTTAGTCGGTGCTGATATGAGCCAGTTGACTGCTAATGAAGTTAATGACGGTGACCTGCGAATACTTTCGGGTTCAGTGTTGTTAGGTAATAAGGCGAACGGGGTGCATGGTTATTTAGGTCGTTTTCATGTGCAAGTGTCCGTATTGCGTGAAGGTCGAGAAAAAGAATTGTTTGGCTGGCTGAAGCCGGGTGCTAACCAGCACTCAGTGACACGCGCGTATTTGGCGCACTTGAGTCCTAAACGTCTGTTCAAGATGACCACAACCACTAATGGTTCTGACCGTTCGATGGTTCCTATCGGTAACTACGAGCGCATTATGCCCTTAGATATCCTGCCCACTTTATTACTGAGAGATATAATCTCGGGTGATACAGATGGTGCACAGAGTTTGGGTTGCTTGGAATTGGACGAAGAAGATTTGGCTTTGTGTACTTATGTTTGCCCTGGCAAATATAACTACGGGCCTATCTTGCGTGATTGTCTAGATAAGATTGAGAAAGAGGGTTAAGTCATGGGCTTAAAAACGTATTTAGAAAAGATTGAACCTAATTTTGAAGCGGGTGGCAAGTATGAAAAGTTTTATGCTTTGTACGAAGCTGCCGCAACCATTTTTTATACTCCTGGTAAAGTAAATAAAGCTAATACTCATGTACGCGATAGCATCGACTTGAAACGTATTATGATAATGGTTTGGATGGCGACGTTTCCTGCCATGTTTTACGGTATGTACAACATTGGTCATCAAGCGCATAACGCGATACTTGCCAGCGCAGGTACTTTGCCTGATATGTGGCAAGCGGCCTTATTCAGTGCCTTAGGTGGTCAAATTGGCCTCGAGAGTACTGGCGGTTTGGCCATGTTCTTATATGGTGCATGTTTCTTTATTCCTGTATATGCCGTGACATTCATTGTTGGTGGCTTTTGGGAAGTGTTGTTTGCTTCAGTTAGAAAGCATGAGATTAACGAAGGATTTTTTGTTACCTCTGTACTTTTTGCCTTAACGTTGCCAGCAACTATACCTCTGTGGCAAGTCGCCTTAGGTATTACTTTTGGTGTGGTTATCGCTAAAGAAGTGTTTGGTGGTACCGGACGTAACTTCTTGAACCCTGCTTTGTCGGGTCGTGCATTTTTGTACTTTGCTTATCCGGCACAAATCTCTGGCGATGCAATTTGGACTGCGGCCGATGGTTTCTCTGGCGCCACTTGGCTGAGTAAAGCGGCTTCTGGATCTGTAACTGATTGGAGTATTAATGCTGATTGGTGGGATGCTTTCTTAGGTAACATCCAAGGCTCTATGGGTGAAGTATCAACCTTAGCCATCATGTTAGGTGGTTTGTTTATAATTTACCTACGCATCGCTTCTTGGCGAATCGTATTAGGCGTATTGTTGGGGGGAGCCGCTTTTAGTTTGCTACTCAACTTTGTTGGTAGTGATACTAATGCAATGTTTGCTATGCCTTGGTATTGGCATCTAGTCACAGGTGGTTTTGCCTTTGGGATGTTCTTTATGGCAACTGATCCGGTGTCAGCGTCGTTTACCAATATCGGTAAGTGGGGCTACGGCATATTGATTGGTGCGATGTGTGTGATGATCCGAGTTATTAACCCCGCCTTCCCTGAAGGTATGATGTTAGCAATATTGTTTGCCAATTTATGGGCACCTTTATTTGATTACTTTGTTGCCCAAAGCAATATAAAACGGAGGATGGCACGTGTCGGCTAAGAAAGAAACGTTAGGAAAAACCATTGGCATAGTATTGGCCGTGTGTTTGGTCTGTTCAATCATTGTTTCAGGCTCTGCTGTTGGCTTACGAAGCCTACAAGAAACCAATGCTAAGTTAGATCAGCAATCAAATATTATCGAAGCTGCTGGTTTATCTGACATAGCGGCCGGTGATATTGCAGGTACTTACGATAAATTTGTTGAAGAACGGTTTATCGACTTAAGCACAGGTGAATATGTTGAGGTAGCTGATGATTTTGATATGTACAAAGCGGCAAAGCAGCCCAAGTACAGCGTCAAAGTTGAGAACAGTAATGTTGGGTTTCAATATCGCTCTAGCGTCGCTAATATCTTTTTAGTTAAAGATGATACGGGTCAAGTAAATCGTATTATCTTACCGGTAAACGGCAGCGGCTTGTGGGACATGATGTACGGCTATTTAGCACTGGATGTTGACGGTAATACTGTTCGTGAATTGGTTTATTACAAACAGAAAGAAACCCCAGGATTAGGCGGTGAAGTTCAAAACCCAAGCTGGAAAGCACAATGGGACGGTAAGAAAATTTTCAAAGATGGCGAAGTCGCCATTGAAGTGAAGAAAAATGCCGACTCTTCCAGTGACTATGTGGTTGATGCGTTATCGGGTGCAACATTAACCAGTAATGGCGTACAAAATACGCTTGATTATTGGGCCGGCGATAACGGCTACGGACCGTTCCTCAAAAACCAGACTTGGAAATCATAAGGGCTTTTTATCATGGCTGAAATTAAAGAAATGAAAAAGGTACTGTTCGGGCCACTCCTGGACAATAACCCTATCGCATTGCAAGTTCTGGGCGTCTGTTCGGCACTAGCAATTACTACTAAATTAGAAACTGCCTTGGTGATGGGCTTAGCCTTGACCACAGTAACGGCATTTTCAAACTTGTTTATTTCGCTTATTCGCAAGCAAATTCCTTCGAGTGTGCGGATTATTATCCAAATGACCATTATTGCCTCTTTGGTAATCGTGGTTGACCAAATACTTAAGGCCTACAGCTATGAAATTTCTAAGCAGCTGTCAGTTTTTGTTGGTTTGATCATTACTAATTGTATTGTGATGGGCCGAGCAGAGGCGTATGCCATGAAGAGTCCACCCTTTATGTCGTTTTTAGACGGAATTGGCAACGGACTAGGCTACTCTTTGGTATTGATAATTATCGGTACGATCAAAGAATTGGCTGGTTTTGGCACGCTTTTAGGTTTTGAAATAATGCCCCTAGTGCAAAACGGTGGCTGGTACCAAGGTAATGGTTTATTGATATTACCTTTCAGCTCATTCTTCTTGATTGCTGGTTTAATCTGGGTGATCCGTACCATTCGTCCTGAACAAGTCGAGCCAAAGGGGTAATTCATGGAACACTATATTAGTATATTCGTTAAATCAGTGTTCATTGAGAACATGGCTCTATCTTTATTTTTGGGTATGTGTACCTTTTTGGCAGTATCGAAAAAAGTTAAAACCGCAATGGGTTTGGGCGTAGCAGTAATAGTCGTTTTGGGTATTTCTGTACCTGTTAACCAAGTTATCTACGTGAATATATTAGCACCAGGTGCTTTAGCATGGGCTGGGTTTCCTGACGCTGATTTGAGCTTCTTGAATTTCTTAACCTTTATTGGTGTTATTGCCGCTCTAGTACAAGTGCTTGAAATGACTTTAGATAAGTTTTTTCCTGCCTTGTACAACGCTCTTGGTATTTTCTTGCCATTGATTACGGTTAACTGTGCCATTTTTGGTGGCGTAGCCTTTGCTATTCAACGTGAATACAACTTTAGTGAAAGTATTGTTTATGGCATTGGTAGCGGTTTAGGGTGGGCCATGGCTATCACCTTAATGGCGGCAGTGCGGGAAAAATTGAAATATGCTGATATGCCAGAAGGTATAAGAGGTTTAGGTTCAGTGTTTATGATCGCAGGTCTGATGGCCTTAGGCTTCCAGTCTTTTACTGGCATTTCACTGTAATCCACATCGATTAGGAGTAATTATAAATGAATCCAAATGAAATATACCTTGGCGTTGGCATGTTCATTGTCATTGTATTGGCCTTAGTTGCAATCATCATGCTAGCCAAGTCAAAACTAGTACCTGAAGGGGATATCACTATTACCATTAATGGCGATCCTAACAAGAGCATCACTGCTCAGTCAGGTGACAAGCTGTTAAGTGTCTTAGCCAATAATGGTATCTTTGTATCTTCGGCCTGTGGTGGTGGTGGATCATGTGGCCAATGTCGTGTTGAAGTGAAATCAGGCGGTGGCGAAATACTGCCTACAGAATTAGACCATATCAGCAAAAAAGAAGCGAAACACGGTTGTCGTTTGTCCTGCCAATTGTCTATTAAACAAGATATGGACATTGAGTTAGAAGAAGAAATCTTTGGTATCAAAAAGTGGGATTGTGAAGTTATCTCTAACGACAACAAAGCTACTTTTATCAAAGAACTTAAACTTAAAATTCCAAATGGGGAAAGTGTACCTTTCAAAGCTGGCGGTTATATTCAAATTGAGGCGCCTGCTCACCATGTTAAATACAAAGAATTTGAGGTGCCAGATAAGTATCGCGGTGATTGGGAGCGTTTTGGTTTCTTTAATATTGAATCAAAAGTAGACGAAGAAACGATACGTGCCTACTCCATGGCAAACTACCCAGAAGAAGAAGGCATTATTATGTTAAACGTGCGTATTGCTACGCCGCCACCTAATAATTTAACTTTGCCAGCTGGTAAAATGTCATCTTATATCTGGAGTCTGAAAGCCGGTGACAAGGCAACCATTTCTGGTCCTTTTGGTGAGTTTTTTGCTAAAGAATCAAAGGCGGAAATGGTGTTTGTTGGCGGTGGTGCAGGAATGGCACCTATGCGTTCACATATTTTTGACCAATTACGTCGCCTTAAAACCGACCGTAAGATTACCTTTTGGTATGGTGCTCGTTCGTTGCGTGAAATGTTCTATGTTGAAGATTTTGACATGTTGGCCAAGGAAAACGAAAACTTTGATTGGCATGTTGCGCTGTCTGACCCTCAACCTGAAGATAATTGGGAAGGGTATACCGGTTTTATTCACCAAGTATTGTTAAAAAACTACTTGCAAGCTCACCCAGCGCCAGAAGATTGTGAATTCTACATGTGTGGTCCACCCATGATGAATGCTGCAGTAATTAACATGCTGAAAGAGTTGGGTGTTGAAGATGAAAACATCATGCTGGATGACTTTGGTGGCTAGGGTTTCAAGTCATCGGGAATAATCCCTTGAAGTAAAATATAGTTAAAAGGGGCGCGAGCCCCTTTTTTTGGTCTATTTTATCTATGGAAAACGAATATGCGCACTAGCATCAGAGTAAGCCTCTGTGTTTTATTTATTTTGTTTCTCAGTCAATGCTCGCCAAAGAGTCAATCTGAGATCTATTTGAGCGGGCCCACGATGGGCACGATATATAACATTAAGTATGTGCCAAGTGACGGGGTTGAAGCAGATATCTTACAAAAAGACATTGACGCAGTATTACTCGATGTGAATAAGTTGATGTCTACTTATATGCCCGACTCAGAACTGTCCCGTTTTAATCAATGGCAAAGTAGTGAGCCTTTTCCACTATCTGAAGAGACGCTACTTGTCATGGGAGAAGCAAAGCGTTTAGGTGAACTAAGTGGCGGCTTACTTGATGTGACCGTTGGACCCTTGGTTAACTTATGGGGCTTTGGACCGCAAGCACGTCCTGAAAAAGCACCTAGCGAAGATGTAGTCGCTGAGTTAAGGACTCATATTGGTTTGGATAAACTTAAATTATATGAAAGCTCTGCCAGCAAAGCGGATCCTCGCCTATATGTAGATTTGTCGACTATTGCTAAAGGTTATGGCGTTGACCGCGTTGCGCAATTACTTGAAGAACAACAGATCACTAACTATTTAGTGGAAATTGGCGGCGAAATGCGGATATCCGGTAAAAAGCTAAGTGGCGCCGAATGGTGGATAGCTATCGAAAAGCCTGTTAGCCAAGAACGTGCTGTGGAGCGCATCATTAGTGTTGGTAATAATGGCATCGCTACATCAGGCGACTATCGTAATTATTTTGAACAAGACGGTGTGCGCTATTCACATCTAATCAACCCATTGACAGGCTCGCCGATTACCCATAATTTAGTGTCAGTTACAGTGGTGGCTCCATCTTGTATGACGGCCGACGGATTGGCGACTGCCTTGAGTATTATGGGTAAAGATAAAGCCTTGTCACTGGCGATAGAAAATCAACTCGCTGTTTTACTGATTACTAAAGAAGGTAATGAGTTTAAAGAGTATACTAGTCCAATGTTTGATCAAATTGTCACGGTCTATTAAACAGGATATTTTATGAGTACTTTTATTTTAGCTTTCGTATTCTTTGTTGTGGTTGTTGCAGCGATGTCTGTTGGTTATTGGGTTCAGAAAAAAACAATTAGCGGCAGTTGCGGTGGTCTAGGTGCCTTGGGCATAGCCAAAGCATGTGATTGCCCAGAGCCTTGTGATCGCAAAAAAGCGCGTTTGGAACGGGAAGAGCATCGTCAAGAGAAATTAAGCGAATGGAAAAAGAATCAAATTTTATAGTGGCATAATACCGCTGTTATTAATAAAAAGGTCGGCTATTCCGGCCTTTTTTATTGACTTCCTTCGCATTTATAGCAAAATACTGTAATAACATACAGTGTTGTTAGCAATGAAAAAAATCATACACATTGATATGGATTGTTTCTATGCGGCTGTTGAAATGCGCGACAATCCACACTTAAAAAATGTCCCTTTAGCCATTGGGGGCAGTAGCGACCGACGGGGTGTCATTTCTACCTGCAACTATATCGCTCGCAAGTTTGGCGTGCGTTCAGCCATGGCCACTGCTCATGCGTTTAAACTCTGTCCAGATTTAGTCTTGGCGCCAGGTCGTATGGAAATATACAGCCAAATTTCACAGCAAATACGTGAAATTTTTAGTCGCTATACTGATAAAATTGAACCCCTATCTTTAGATGAAGCCTATCTTGACGTAAGTGATAGCGACTTATTTGGTGGTAGCGCCACCCTTATCGCTAACGATATCCGCCAAGCTATTTTTAACGAAACCCAACTGACGGCTTCGGCTGGTGTTGCTCCTTGCAAGTTTGTGGCAAAAATTGCTAGTGATGAAAATAAGCCAAATGGCATTTGTGTCATCACGCCCGATAAACTTGATGCTTTTGTTCTCAAGCAGCCGCTGCGTAAAATTCCGGGCGTTGGTAAGGTAACCTGTGAAAAGCTCAACGCTATGGGTCTATTTACTTGCGCTGATGTGCGTCTTTTTCCTTTTGATGAACTGCTTAAGCGCTTTGGAAAATTTGGGGCCATTATTTGGGCTCGGAGCCACGGTGAGGATGAAAGAGAACTACAAATTGACCGACAGCGAAAGTCAGTAGGCGTAGAGCGCACTATGTCTGAAGATATTCAAAATCAAGATGACTGTAGAATAATGATTCAAAGCCTATACCCTCAGCTTAAAAAACGTCTGCTTAAGTCTAGCCCTGATCTTAGGATACAAAGCCAAGGTATTAAGCTCAAATTTAGCGATTTTCAACAGACTACTGTTGAGCATCGTTGCCATGCCTTAAACCAGGATTATTTTGAAGATTTACTCCAGCAAGCACTTGCACGACAAGATGGCAGGGGTATTCGTTTGGTTGGTTTACACGTTGGTCTATTAGCGGATTCTCAGGTACAACAATTGACCTTTGATTTTAATCACTTAATAAATATTTGATAATTTGAGTGAGCTTTTACATAGATTAGGTAAACTGAGTCTCTTTTATGCCCTAAACTTTTGACCTAAGCCCTTATGTTTATCATGCCCGCCAACATCTGGTTACTAACCTTTATCCAAGCCTTGGTCATGTGCATCGGTACCATGTTGGTTCTATCTGGTGGTGTATTAGGTGCTCAATTAGCCCCTGTTCCAAGCCTAGCCACCCTGCCTGTTGCTTTAATGATTGTTGGTGTGGCTACTGGAGTGGTGCCGATTACCCGCTTAATGCAACGCTTTGGTCGCAAACCAATTTTTATCAGCCTGAGTCTATTGGCTTGTGCCATCTGTTTTTTAATAAGTTGGGCAATTGGTCAAGCATCTTTTTTGCTGTTGTGCATGAGTACTTTCATGTTGGGTTTATGTAGCGCAGGTTTTCAACAAATACGTTTTGCTGCGATGGAGTCAGTGAGTACAGAATTAATGCCCAAAGCGGCATCTACTGTCTTATTGGGTGGACTTGTTGCTGCATTTTTAGGCCCTGAATTAGTTACCCTTGGTAATGCCTTTATTGCAAGGGAGTTTGTTGGCGCTTTTTATTTAATGGCTGGTTTACTGCTGATATGCAGCCTGCTGTTTAGTCGAATCAAAAATACCCATGCGGTCAGTCTACCTAGCCAAACTGCAGCAAGGCCACTTAAACTAATTGCCCAGCAACCTATCTTTATTCTCGCCGTTTCGTCCTCAGTGGTAGGCTATGCATTAATGAGTTTTATTATGACTGCCACCCCGGTGCATATGCATGTAATCGAACACCATAGTCTTTTACATACGAAGTGGGTTATTCAAAGTCATGTCTTTGCGATGTTTTTTCCTTCTTTATTTAGTGGTTGGTTGATCAGCAAGTTAGGCGTCAATAACGTTATTTTTATGGGGATAGGTGCTTATTTACTGACTATTCTTATCGGTTTTATGGATAATCAATTGGTTAACTATTGGCTTGCCTTAGTCTTACTTGGCATTGGTTGGAATTTTTTGTTTGTCGGTGGCACGGTGTTGCTTGCGCAAACTTATCGTCCTGAAGAGCGTTTTAAAGTGCAGGGCTTAAATGAGTTTTTAGTCTTTAGTTGTCAAGCACTTGCTGCATTGAGTGCGGGTATTATGTTAAGTCTGTTTGGTTGGCAAGGATTGTTAGCCTTGAGCTTGTTTATCGTGTTGTTTTTAGTTTGCGTGTTACTTTTGCAAGGAGCAAAGGCACGGAGTCGCACTAATAGTAAGGTTATTTAATTATGAGTATCGCCACAGGAAAATACCGTCATTACAAAGGCAATGATTACGAAGTAATAGGCGTTGCCTCGCATTCAGAAGACGAGTCTCAACTAGTGGTTTACCGGCCACTATATGGTCAGCAGGGCCTGTGGGTCAGGCCCTTGTCAATGTTCACTGAAACTGTCGTTGTCAATGGTATTGAAATCCCAAGGTTTAAATACATCGACAATTAATTTTAGGTAAACAGCAACACGCTAAGTGTCCAACACAGACCGGCTAGCATGGCCGCATAACTAGCAGGTACGATTTGGCTTTTGACGTGATCCATCAAGTCACAGCCTGTGGTCATGGCACTCAATATAGTGGTGTCAGAAATAGGTGAACACTGATCGCCATACACACTGCCATTAAGCACCGTTGCAAAGCAAATCATCAAGTAGAGTTCTGGATGGGCTAGACTTTGGGTTTGGGCAATACTCCAGGCCAAAGGCATGGCTAAGGGAAATGCAATGGCATAAGTTCCCCAACTTGTGCCAGTTGAAAACGCGATTAACATAGTCATCAATTGTAGAATAATCGGCAGACTCCAATAAGGTATTTGCTCACCTAATGATTCCACCAAATAAATACCACCGCCTAATTGTTTACTAATTAGGCCTATGGTTAAGGCTAACATCAGTATTACTGAAGCGACCACTACCCCTTTTAAGCCATTACCAAAACCGTCTAATAATTGTTTTACTTGCATGCCCTTAAATAAGGCTATGCCAGCAGCGAGTAACAAAGCACAACTAAAGGCCCAATGAATCTGCGGTGAGCCCAATATGATATGGGATACCACTGCCACCAAAATTAAACTTCCCAAAGGTAGCAAAAATTCTAATATATGCGCTTGGTAGCCAGGGGGGACATCATTAGCGTGTAGTTCTTTAGCGCTAACGGGATGAGCGTTTGGTCCATCTAATTCTCCACTTTTCTCGACTCTAATTCGCGCATTCTTTAATAGTGGGCCACTGAATTTGGTGATATTTAAACTCAACAATAAGGTGCCGAAAATGGCGAAAATAGCATAGAAACTAAAGGGCACACTGGCGAAAAAGAAAGCAATACGATCGCTCTCAGTAGCGAGAAACGCGACCCCCGGAATAAACAAAAAGGCTTGAACATAAGCCGGCCAAGCGTTAAAGGCAATTAGCGCCGCTACTGGCGAAGCTGTCGAGTCCACCACATAACTCAATTCTTCATGGCTGACTTTGGCTTTATCAGCGATTGGCTTCACTGTGGTGCCAACCAATACAGTGCTCATGGTGCCACCTTGGAAAAAGATAATGCCTAAAAACCATGCTACTAACTTAGCGGAACGCGGGCCTTTTACAAAGTGTTGGCTCATGTATTCGGCAAACACTTGTGCGGCACCAGTTTTAGCCCAAATGCCCATCAAACCGCCAAGCAACCATAAGTATAAAATCAAAATCGAGGCGGCGCTTGTGGTACCAATTGATGGAATAAGAACTTGATTAATAATATCAAACTGACCCATCATAATAGCACCGACAATAATGCCACTGAGGAGGGCTATAAGGGGCTCTTTGGTTAATAAACACAATAAAATAGCTATAATGGCCGGTAGTAAGGACCAAAGTCCGTAATGAAAATCAGCCTTGAGTAAGACCAACTCATTCTTAAGCTGGCTGTCAATGCCTGTGTTAGTTGCTAGCCATACCCACTGTTGTTTAAGTTCAGGCTCTTTATTTAAGCCATCTAATATGCTTTGTCTGACAGGTGACCTATTATAATCAACAATGTTTTCAATCTTTATCGCTTTTCCAGCACTTTGATACATCCAATTGTCTTGGTTATCTGTATATGTTTGGTAGCGAAGTTGCGACTCAACCCAGGTAGGGGGAATACGATAGTTGACGTATAACGCCGCAATGATACTGATAACAAATAAAATTAAGGTAAACTGTTTGTTAACGCTCAGCATGCTGGTTTCTTATATGATGACTCGCTTGGAATACAATCTACCACTTACTTTTACTATTTAAAAATATAGGGACAATACAATGCAAATAAAATTACTGGCAGTTCTTGGTGTGCTTGGTTCGCTTAACTTTCCAGCCGCCCAAGCTCAAGACGCCTTCGAGAACACAAAAATAAGCAGTCAGCGCTTAAACGAATCGGTTTACATGTTGACTGGCATGGGCGGAAATATCGGTGTTTCGGCGGGTGAGGATGGTATTTTGATTATTGATGATCAATATGCGCCCTTAGCCGATAAGATCGCTGTCGCCATTGGTGATATTTCCAAAGCCAAAATGAAATATGTGGTTAACACTCACTATCATGGGGATCACACTGGTTCTAACGCATATTTTAGTGAAATTCAAAACACCACTATTTTTGCTCATGAAAATGTGCGCAGTCGCCTCCAAGCTGATAAGGAAGTGAAAGCTTCGGCCTTACCAGTAGTGACATTTGCAGATGGGATCACGTTTCATTTTAATGGCGAGACAATTAAAGTAAGCCACATGCCAGCTGGCCATACGGATAGCGATAGTGTTATTTGGTTTGAAAAAGCCAATGTATTACATGCCGGTGATTTATTTTTTGAAGGTCGTTTTCCCTATATTGATTTAGATGGTGGTGGCACGGTTGCGGGCTATATTAACAATGTGCAAAGTTTGATCGCAATGGTAAATGACGATACGCAAATTATACCTGGCCATGGCAAATTGGCGACCAAAGCCGATTATCAAATGACTTTGAATATGCTGGTTGAAACCGCTGAATATGTGAAAACGAAAAAAGCGCAGGGTGTTAGCCTCGGCGATTTAACAAAGGCTGGTTTGGGCGACAAATGGAAGAGCTGGTCTTGGCAGTTCATTAATGAAGAAAAATGGATAAGTACCTTATATAAAGGCCAGTAGTTTGCCCAATACAGGCGATTACTATGAACTAGCACTTGCTACTAATGAGCAAGTGCTAGAGCTGAAAGGCTGGTTCAGCAGTCAACAGCAAATCTATACATGGGGTGGGCCTAACTTGGTCTATCCTATGGCGGATGATGCCTTTATGACAATTTTACGCCTCCCTCATCTTAGCTCTTACTGTGTAGTCAATTCAGCTAAGGAGTTACTGGCTTTCGGACAGTACTACTTAAGGTTGGAACGTCATCATCTCGGCCGTTTAGCGGTTAACCCTGCCTACAGAAACCAAGGTATAGCCAAGATACTGATAGCTGGTTTACTTGCAAAAGCATCAAAAAATAGTGGCCTTCGCGAGGCTTCGCTATTTGTATTTAGGGATAATGTAGCAGCCCATCATTGTTATCTGAATATGGGATTTAGGGAGGAGGCCTATCCCGATGGGATGCCAGAAAATATGCCAAACTGTGTTTACATGGTATTGCGTCCGTCTTGATATATAAAGTCATATTAAGCTGGGTACTTTGCAGCACTTAAGCCTTAAATGAGTTACCAAAGCTGCAATGGCCTTTGACCACTCATTTTATCAAATAAAAAGTCGTGGCCTTTGTCGAAAATTGAAAGCGATACTCTCTACTATGACTAAATTAGCCTAGTTGTTGCTTATTTTTTAAAACGTTGTTCTCCGCCTATCCATGTCTGCAACACTTGGGTGCGCCAAATATCTTTTGCCTCAACCTTAAAGATATCTTGGTCGACTAAAATGAAATCAGCCCATTTACCCACAGTCAAACCACCGAGTATTTTTTCCTGATGCGCAGCATAAGCAGCGTCGAGCGTAAAAGCGCGAAATGCTTGTTGCACTGTCATAGACTCTTCGGGGATCCAACCATCTTTGGGTTGATTTTCACGATCTTGACGAGTCACTGCAGCGTGTATCCCAAAAAACGGATTGGCTAATTCAACTGGAAAATCTGAACCAAAGGCCAATGGTGAGCCTTGCTGCAAAAAAGTATGCCATGCATATGCGCCTTTTAAGCGCTCGCTACCAATGCGGTCCTCGGCCATATTTTTGTCACTAGTCGCGTGAGTTGGTTGCATAGAGGGAATGATTTTCAGACTAAGAAAACGAGGAATATCTTCAACGGCAACAACTTGGGCATGTTCAACTCGATTGCGCAGATTTTGACCACCAACCCGTTTAAAACTGTCTTCAAATTGATCGAGTACCATGCGATTAGCCCGATCACCTATGGCATGAAAATTTAATTGAAACCCGTGGGCTAAAACAAGATCGAACAAGGGTTTAAATTCTGACTCGCGAGTGAGCAATAATCCACTGTTTTCAGGCGCATCAGAATAAGGTGCCAATAGTGCAGCACCGCGGCTGCCTAAGGCGCCATCACCGTAGGCTTTCACACTACGAATCGACAAGTAGTCATACTGGTCTTGCACAAAGCCCTTTTCAAGCATGGCAGTGAGCATCGGATCAGTGGCTGAAATCATGGGATAAATACGCACAGGTAGAGTATGTTCTGCCACACGTTGTTGATAATACTCATAAACACTCTCACCAATTCCAGCATCGTGGGCGCTGGTAATACCAACAGAAAGTAGGTGTTTGCCAGCAGCGTTTAACTTACTTTTAAGGCTTTCTATTGATGTTTTAGGTAAATGTGCGGTCAGCAGTAAATCGGCATTATCAATTAAAACCCCTGTAGGTTGGCCGTTTTCATCTCGAACGATTTTACCGCCGGGTGGATCTAAGGTTTCTTTAGTAATACCCGCTAATGCGAGCGCTTTACTATTGACCCAACTTGCATGTCCGTCGACGCGAGACAACACTACGGGACGATCACTAATATATTCATCTAATTGTTTTGCGGTTGGAAAGGCCTTGTCAGGCCATAAAACTTGATTCCAACCACGGCCAGTTATCCACGCTAGTTCGCTATTTTGATTGGCATAATCTCTTACTTTTTGTGCTGCCAAGGTTGCCGAGCCGATATCGCGCAAATCTACTTCAAGTAGGGTTTCGCCCAAGCCCATAATATGGCCATGGGCATCTATCAAGCCCGGTAACAAGACTTTGTTATCGCCATCAATGAGGGTAGCCGTTGGATAGCGAGCAATGAGTTCTTGGTGGCCAATGGCCAGCACCTTACCACCATCAAATACGAGATTGCTGAAGGTAATAAGTTGACCATCGTTGTCTAAGGTATAGCCTCTAACGTTTTTAATGTGACTGGGCGCGGCAGCGACCACGCAACTGAATAAGCTGATGGCAACAATCAACCAATTTTTCATTGTATTTCCCCTAAATTCTCATTTTTTTGTTTGCTAGGACGCCACTTAATATGACTCAACAGCAAGTTGTTGTTATGTTTTGTCACAAAATACGGGTCAAAGCAACACACTAGGACGTTCTTCTAAGTGATTGCGGTGCCAAATCTGTTGCATTTTAATGTGATCGATATTACCGCCTGATAAGATGACAACAACGGTTTGTTTGTTAGGTTTATTTGCTAACCAACGACACACCCCATGCATGCTCATGGCGCAAGTAGGTTCAACATGAATTTTTAGCAGGTGCTGGAGCCACTGAGTCCAATACGCAATACTTTGTTCGTCGACTTCGGTAATGCCATCTAATTGTTGTAAAAAGGGAAAGGTCAGATTGCCGACGGCTAAAGTAGCCGCGCCGTCAGCCAAGGTTTGAGGTGAATCCGCTAAGGATTGAATTTTACCCAAACGTACTGACTGTGCAGCATCATTGCCAAGCAGAGGTTCAACGCCAATAACTGCGCACTCTGGATATTTCGCTTTGGTGTAAATATAGGTACCCGCAATCAGGCCACCACCACCTACGGGAGCAAAGATACCGTCTACAGGACCGGTTTGCGCAAAAGAATCAGCTGCGACAGTACCTTGTCCGGCAATAATATCAGCGTGGTTAAAAGGAGGAACCCACAAGGTATCTGGTTGTGCTGCTGCCTGTTTTACTCGCTCGTCGGCTTCCTTGCGCGTAGGACTAAGTATAAGCTCAGCGCCATAAAAGCGCGTCGCCGCAGCTTTGACACTAGAAATATTTTGTCCGCTATACACCGTGGCTTTAACGCCCAGAAGTTTTGCTGCGTAGGCCACCGCTTGCGCATGGTTGCCAGAACTACTCGCGACAATATTGTTGGCCAAAATGCCTTCTTCTTTGGCCTTAAGCAGCATATTTAAGGCACCGCGAACTTTAAATGCTCCGACTTTTTGTAAACATTCGGCTTTAAACAAAATTCTATGTCCCAGCCATTCGTTTAATAACGATGACTCCAATATCGGTGTTTGATTTATATATGGGCTAATGCGATTTTGCGCGTCTTGGATATCATCAATAGTCACTGTTTGCATGGCTGCTTTTTTACATTTAAAAGGATCATTATTGAGAGGCCTGTAGTTTAACATGGTGATATAGTTTATTTTTAACATGGATTTGGCTAAATCCAAAATAATTGCACAAGAGGGGATATATGGGATTGTTAGATGGTTTGTTAGGCAATGCTTCAGAGGTCGACATAGAGTCGGTTACACAAGAACTTGCACCTATTATAGGCGAGACTGAATCTATACAGCGTGTTTTTAAGGTCATCCGCGATATGTATGTATTCACTAACAAACGTCTAATTTTGATAGATAAGCAGGGGATCACAGGGCGAAAAGTGGATTATCATTCAATACCCTATCGCGCGATTACCCAATTTAAATTAGAAACCGCAGGGCATTTTGATTTAGATGCCGAGTTGAAAATTTGGATTTCAGGCCAAGACAATCCCATCATTAAAGAATTAAACAAAGATACGGTAGTGGGGATTCAACAGACCTTGGCAACACATATGTTTGCTTAGCTTAATTCGCTCTTTAGCGCTGCTGTCGCTGACCAATTGTTCTATTAAATTCATTTAATGCCCAGCAAACTTATCGTTTTAAGGTGAGAAGAAATTATGCTGAAGGAGCCCGGTGTTGACAGCTAAGGCCTGCACTGTTCTATAGAGTAATGATATGAGATGCCAGTTTGGTTAAAAGGGTGTCAGTCAATCGTATTCTTAATAATTAGAGGACCTGTCTGTCCAATGACACATAACACGCCGCTGTCCTTGCATTTTAAAGACAAACATATCTGGTTAGATATGGCACTATTAGCCCTGTTATTTTTGCTGGCTGACTATTTTCCTGTGTTGAAAATTGTGCCCTTAATCGCGAGCTTGGAGCTATTTAGTTTTTTCTGTTTTCACTTATTGGCTAAAGGCAGTCGTTTTCAGTTACAGGGATTTTTGGGGGGATTTATCTCCAGCACGGCGATTTTTTTACAAGTATTAAACGAGCATAAATTTGCCGCGACACCTGACAAAGATGTATTACGGGCTCTGTTATTTGCCATTTGTGCCATGTTGTTAGAATGTGTTTTTATTATTTACTTTTTGACTGAAACTGCGCCGCTAAGCTATTACTTGCCATTTGTGGCTCAATTATTGTTTTTTTCTAGCATTATTTTTTATATCAGTATCAGCAAACACCCACGTTTCACCAGTGAATTTGATGGTGAGCCGGTGCCAGAAATTGAGCTATTGAACGATCATCCCATTGTGTGGAAAAACGTCATTAAGCTATCGCTATTTATCTTAGCGATTATATGGATTATGCATTTTATAGGTAGTGAATTTGGCTTGTCCCGTGGCTTGAGTACCTTATTGGTATCGCTTTTTGAAGCTCATGCTATTCTCGCCTCGTTAATGACAGAATGGTCTTTAAGCCCGAATAGTATTCAACTTTTGCCATTGTTTTTGGTTATTTTATTAGGCAATACCTTGAGTAAATCTTACTTGGTATACAAAGGGACTAACCTGCGGCAAAAAGGCTTTTTAATTACCGTAATCATTTTTGCACTTTTGGTCGCTACTGCCGTCACTTTGATGGGAATTAATCTATAGTCACTCTTCTGTTGGTTTTTTTGACCAGTGACTATTTAACCTGAGCTCTGATTCTTTCATATTAGGCGAACTTTGATCATTGGCTTGCATAGCCAATAGTGCCGCTGGGATGTCTATTTCAAGCGTGAGCAAAAACTGCTGTGCACTTTGCATTGTTAAGCATCGTTGAGGCTGAACCGGCTTTCCCGCAAAATAAACTAATAAATATTCGTTATCCTTAGGATTATCTACAATCCAGCACTCGGCTTTTTGATTACGTCTGTCTAAATCAACATGGTACTTGGCATGTCGAATTGAATCAGGGACGTGCCAGCCACGCATATCGACTATTAAAGTCCATACTTTACCGCGCATATGAGTGAGAACTTCAGCTAAGTCAGATAAATAAGCCAGATCATGTTGAATTGACCACTGACCTTGTAAATTAACAAAAATCAGAGCGTCAAAACAAGTGATGGAATGTGAAGCTGGAGTAGTCATTAAATCGCGGTGTTTCCAAAAAGAATGAACTATGCAGCAATATTGTGCTGCTTGAAAAGGCTAAACTTAATAAAGTCAGTATCAAAGAGCATACCTAATACTCCCCTATTCTAGCAGGTTTTAATGATTTTACGATGGCGATAAATAGGCCGGATGCACTATTGATTGTTGCGATGATTTGCCTTCAGTAAAATTTGGCTATGCATATATTCGCTTAACATTTAGTCGTTCAGCAACGCAGGTATTGAAAGTCCAGTAGCGATAGTTTTTCCACAAAACAGCAGATTGCCGAGCAGTCACCTCCCTCAGCGGATAAAAACGTTTAGGTTCTGTGATACTTTCGGGACATCTACTTCACATACTTCATCTCGCGATTACCCAAACTAACTATTCAAGCGAGAATTGAAGATGATTAAATTAAAACCCACTTATATTGCGGCGTTACTGGCTGTTAGCAGCTCGGCGCTCAATGCTGCTGAACTCTCTATCGAAATTCAAAATTTAACCCACGGTTTATATTTTACGCCTATCGTGGCTGTGGCCCATACACCTGAAACCAGTCTTTTTGAAGTGGGCGAGACCGCTAGTACCGAATTACAAATGATGGCTGAGGGCGGCTCATTGGATGGTTTGTCAACCATCGCAACGTCTATCAGTGCCGATGTGCTGGCCAATCCTGCTGGTGGTTTGCTGGCGCCAACGGCCAAAGCTGCAGGTACCTTGAGCACTGTAGCAGGCAATACTGTGTTATCGGTTGTGGCCATGATGTTACCCACTAATGATGGTTTTATTGGTTTAGACAATTGGACCATTCCGACTGAAGCAGGCACTTATACCATTTATTTAAATGCCTATGATGCTGGCACCGAAGCTAATGATGAGCTTCGTGGTAGTGGCACTCCCGGTGCGCCAGGCATGCCGGTGCCTCCTCCGCTTGAAGCCCTAGTTGGTAATGGTGGTAGTGGTGTTGCAGGTGCTGATACTAACGCTACTGTACATATTCATCGTGGCAGTATTGGTGATGATTCTATGACGGATGGCACAAGTGACGTGACTAACACCGTGCATCGTTGGTTGAATCCAGTGGCTAAAGTGACAGTCACTGTTAACTAAGGAGTAGATTATGTATCAGCTCAAAAAATTACCTCTGGTTACCTTAGTAAGCAGCGTTTTGCTACTTGCTGCCTGTGGTGACGATAAAATTGTCGAGGTCATCAAAGAGGTCGAGGTTGAAGTGCCTGCACCTGTGCCGACTCCGGTCGACTTTAGCTATGAAATTACGGTTACCAATCTAACCAACAGCCAACCTTTGTCGCCCGTTGCAGTGATACTGCATAAACAGAGTCATGTGTTTTCTGTGGGGGGTATTGCTTCTCTCGAACTCGAGCAAATGGCCGAAGGCGGTGATAATTCTAGTTTGCTGAACTGGGGCTTTGCACTGGCGAGTACCTCTGGCGCAGCGCCCATTGGACCGGGCGCAAGTGAGACCATGATGATCACGATTCAGGACGTGAGTGATGCTAATTTGTCGGTAGCGTCGATGTTGGTGAATACAAATGATGGTTTTAGCGGTCTTGATGCTTGGAACGTGAGTCAATTAGCGGTGGGCGACTCATGGATTACCAACGCGTTTACTTATGATGCAGGTACTGAAGCCAATACTGAAGCGACAGGTACCATTCCTGGGCCAGCAGATGGCAGCGAGCACGCAGGTTTTAATACCAACAGGAATGACACGGGTTATATCTCAATGCATCCGGGAGTGGTAAGTCGTGATGATGGTTTAAGTACGTCGATCCTCACTCAGGCGCACAAGTTTGATAATCCTAGCGTGCGCATTAAGGTAACCCGCATTGAATAGCGCAGGGCAATGAACAACTTGGATTAAGCACCTTACGCGCTCACCACTGGGCGCGTTTATGCATTTAATTTCACGTGTTTTTTTCCATTGAGCAGCAACATAAAAAGGGCGATTAGGGATGACAGATACGGTATTGGTGGTGGAAGACGATATGGATATTGCTAATCTTATTCGGGTCAATCTGGTTGAGTTAGGCATTGCAACCGAACATGAAATAAATGGTCAGCTTGGATTGCGAAAAGCCCTGGATAACCACTACTCGGTGCTGTTGTTAGACATTATGTTACCTGGTATTAATGGTCTGGATATCTGTCGTCAGGTTCGCGAAAAAAAGCCTGAACAAGCGATTATCATGTTAACTGCTAAAAACTCTGAAACTGATCGCGTACTGGGTTTAGAGTTGGGCGCCGACGATTACATGACTAAACCCTTTAGTGTGCGTGAATTACAGGCCAGAGTGAGGTCGCAATTACGCAAAGTACATTTTCTGCAGCAAGCAACACAAGAACAGGGACTTCGCCCAGAAAAAGCCCTCAACATCGGCAAGTTAAGGATTGATCAGCAAACTCATCAGGTGAAACTGGCTGAGCAATTACTGGACTTAACAGCCACTGAATTTGAGTTGCTTTTTCACCTTGCTAGCCATCCAAATCAGGTTTTTAGTCGTTGCCAGTTATTAGAGTCAGTGTGGGGCTATCATCACAGTGGTTACGAACACACGGTTAACTCTCACATTAATCGCTTGCGCGCCAAAATAGAGCTGGATGCAAGCGCTCCACGAATTGTCCAGACAGTGTGGGGCGTAGGTTATAAATTTAATCCCCAAGGAGTGAGCTTATGAAACTGTGTTTTTATCAGCGTATGGCCTTGTCTTTAGTGGCTGTGTTTATTTTGGTGATGGCGTTATTTGTGTGGTTTAGTGGCCAGATGCAAGCCATTACCAAAAGTGAAGCGGAGCAAAAGCTCCATCTTGGCTTGGCCGAACATTTGGTGCAAGACAACCCTTTATTGCAACAGGGCAAGTATGATCATGACACCCTAGAAAATCTATTCCATACCCTGATGGTTCTGGGTCCCAATTTTGAGTTTTATTTTGTTGATAGTAACGGCAAAATCCTCGCTTATTCTGCTGAACCGGGCAAGGTTAAGTTAGAGAAAATCAGGCTTGAACCCATGCTCAACTTGATAAAAGGCAATAATGACTTTCCTATTCTGGGCGATGATCCGCGGCAACTAGCCGGTCAAAAAATATTTTCAGCCGCACCTGTTTATCAAGACGAGGTATTGCAGGGATATTTGTACGTGATCATAGGTGGGCAAATTTATGATTCAATTATTGATGGTTTAAAAAGCAGCCAAACTCTCAGAGAATTCGCTTTTTTGGCAATCGCTAGTTTGGTTTTTTTACTTATTGCTCTGCTGGTTTTGTTTAAATATTTTACAGCACCGCTTAAATTATTGAGTAAGGAAATGGAGCAAATATGCGGCGAAGACTTTCGAACTGAGCGTCGAGTCACGCATTTAAGCCGGTGGCGTAAAGGCAGTAATGATGAGGTGCAAAGATTAGGTTGTGCCTTTAACGACATGTTGCAACACATCGACAAACAGTTTTCCCAATTGCAGCAAATAGACAAACAAAGACGCATACTACTCGCTGATTTATCACATGATCTGCGTACGCCCTTGGCTAATTTACAGGGTTATATTGAAACGCTTGCCCTCAACGCCGATAATTTGAGTGAACAAGACCGCAGGCGGTTTGTAGAAATATCCTTAAAAAATTCGAAAAATTTGAAACGCTTAATCGACCAAATATTTGAACTGGCCTATCTGGAAGGTGGGCAGGTGACACTTAATCAGGAGCCATTTTTGTTGGGCGAATTATTGTATGACATCACTGCCAAATTTGCCCTTAAGGCCAAAGACAAAAATATCAGCCTAAGGATCAGCCCATCGCAGTTTGATTTCCAGGTCTTTGCTGATATTGGTAAGTTAGAGAGAGTGATGACTAACTTACTTGAAAACGCGATTCGTCATACACCAATCAATGGCAGTATAGAGCTTGAGGTGAGCAAACATAAAGACAAACTTAGATTAGATATACGTGACTCGGGAGTAGGTATTAGTGACAAAGACATTGCCTTCATTTTTGATGCCCGTTATCAAGCTAGTAATAGTGAAAAAGATAGTAATATGCATGCAGGATTGGGCTTAGCTATTTGTAAAAAGCTAATTGAGCTCTTTGATTCTGCGCTGACAGTGGAGAGTCAATTGGGTAAAGGTTGTTGTTTTAGTTTTGAGCTTAAATTAGTCAGCTAGTTGGATTAAATGCTCTGTAATACAGATTTATTAGCTTGTCCTAGTGGCTGATTTTTAGCCACTAGGACGCGTTGTTTTATTTCATATCAAAATGTTTGTCGAAAAAGTTGGTGATCGTTTTATATAGGTGAATACCCGTGTTTTTACCCCGAATACTGTGCTTTTTACCGGGATAATCCATGGCTTCAAAAGGAATCGCTAGGTCCTGTAGGTGTTTGTAAAGTTTGGTGCTATTGGTAAACAAGACATTGTCATCAGCCATACCATGATAGATCAAGAGGTCGCCCTTTAAGTCCTTGGCATAAGGGAATACGGATGAAGCGGTGTAAGCATCTTTATCGGTATTAGGGTTACCCATATAACGCTCAGTGTAAAAGGTATCATACAATTCCCAGTCGGTAACTGGCGCACCTGCTACCCCAGCTTGAAAATAATCACCGGCTTTAAACATGCTCATTAACGTCATATAGCCGCCATAACTGTGGCCATGAACACCAATACGGGTGGCGTCCACATAGGGTAGAGTACGCAAAAACTTGACACCAGAGACTTGGTCTTGCACTTCTATGGCCCCCATTGCTTTATAAATGGGATCTTCAAAGGCTTTGCCGCGATAGTTTGAGCCGCGGTTGTCCAGAGTAAATACCACATAACCTTTGTTTACCCAATGTTGAAATAACAAGCCACGATTACCACCCCAACTGTTGGTTACCATTTGCGCATGGGGTCCACCATAGAGGTAAACTATCACTGGATGTTTTTCTTGCAAATTAGCCGGTTTGTACAAGCGATAATACAACTCGGTACCATCTTCGGCCTTAAAACTGGCTATTTCTGGTTTGACCCATTGGTCTTGATAGGCAAAAAGTGGGTGGTTTGCATCAATACTATTTTCACTTAACCAGGTGATTTGTGTGCCATCGGCCCTATGTAAACTGACTTGCGGCGGAGTATTGGTAGTCGAATAGTTATCCACATATATACTGGCATCTTGACTAAATGAAATGGAGTGTGTGCCGGCACGTTGGCTAATACGCTCAATTGCGCCATCTTTGAGGGATACAGAGTATAAATGATTTTCAGTGGGCGTATCCTTGCGTCCACTAAAATAGACCAGCTGTCTGGCTTCATTAACCGCTTCAATATTATTTACAACCCACTTACCTTGGGTGAGTTGTTTAACTAACTCACCCTTGGTGTTATACAAATATAAATGTTTGTAGCCATCACGCTCAGAAGCCCAAATAAAATGTTTATTATCAGCTAAGAAGTGCAAGTCATCATTGAGGTTAACCCAAGTTGCGCTAGTTTCTGCTAACAATGTCTGTTGGGTGGTTTTACGTAAATTATAGGCCTTTAATTCCAGAGTTTGTTGATTTCGAGGCATCACTTGATAGCTCAGAGTTTGACTATCAGCCATCCAATCTACACGGGTTAAGTAGATGTCTTTATCTGCGCCTAAATCAATCCACTGACTTGATTGTTTAGCAACATCCATGACAGCCAGTTTTACTAATACGTTTGGGGTGCCTGCAGCAGGATATCGCTGAGTAATCATTTCAATAGAATCTGCGTAGATTTCGCTACGGGTGATTTCTTGTACTGGACTCTCGTCGATTTGGGTGAAGGCGATATAGCGTTCATCGGGTGACCACCAATATCCGGTCATGCGATTCATTTCTTCTTGTGCAACAAACTCTGCCATGGCATTTTTTATATTGCCTTGACCATCATGGGTTAGGCGTGTTTCTACGCCATTTTTAATGTGTTTGATGTAGAGATCTTGATTACGTACATAGGATACGTAGTTGCCCTGAGGAGATAGTTTAAAATCAGTTTCAAATTCAGGCGTATCGAGCAGTTGCAGGGCTTTTTTATCGCCCAATTTAAAATAATAAAGATCACCACCTAGGGGAAACAACAGGGCTTTTCCATCTTTCGACCATTCATAACTAACTATGCCGCTACCGCTTAAACGCATGCGTTCGCGACGGGCTTTTTCTTCGTCAGACAATTCTTCTGGACCGGAACTGAGGTCATCAGAATTAAATAACATCTGGATCTTTTTCGTTTTTAGATCGTATTCCCATAAATCAAGGCGTTCGTAGTCAGAGGTTTTGCCTTGCAAAAAGGTCACTCTTTTGCCGTCTGGCGACACCTTAAGGTTGCGCGGTGCGCTGCCTTCTAAGGCGGGGGAAGCAAACATACGCTCTATGGTAAGGGTTTCACTGTAACTATGGCTGGTCATTAAACTGAATCCGCAAAGTAAAAGACAGGTGAGTTTTTTCATTATTATCAGTATCCTGTTATTTCTGTCGTTAACTATTTATTTCTATGCTACCTGAAACTGATGGTGTTTTATGTGGCATAGGGCTACTAGTGGGGCATTGTAATCGCTCTCTACTCATAGGTAAAACATGTCGGACAAATTACATGCATTAGTATTAGGCGCCACAGGCTTAGTGGGTAAAGCGCTGGTTAATCAATTACTTGCTGATGTGCGTTATCAAAGCGTAACGTGTTTGTTACGCAAGCCTTTACCGCAACATTTATTTAAGTCTGCCGAGCAAAAGCTCCAACCCATCGTGATTGATTTTAATCAATTAGAAGACTATCAAGGTTATTTTGGTGCTGCCCATATCTACGTTTGTTTAGGTACAACGATCAAACAAGCGGGCAGTCGCTCAGCTTTTCGGCGGGTAGATTTTGAATATGTGCATATTGCGGCCCAATTAGCCCGGGCGCAACGAGCGCGGAGTTTTGTGTGGATTTCATCAGTGGGAGCCGATGCTAAAAGCCGGAATTTTTATCTGCGGGTAAAGGGCGAATTGGAAAATGCGATTATGGGCATGACAGGCTTAAATAATGCATCTGGGGTCAGACCGTCCTTACTGTTAGGAGAACGTCAAGATTTTCGTTTGGGTGAGCAAATTGGCATGCAAGCAGCTAAGTTTTTTGCGCCATTGTTAAGGGGCAAGTTTGCCAAATACCGACCAGTACATGCTGCTGACGTGGCTGCGCAGATGATACGTTTACAACAGTTTTGAAAGGTTTATGACACGCGTAAAAGCCGGTTTTCAGTTTAAGCAGTTTTTTATTGAGCATAGCTTATGCGCCATGAAAGTCGGTACTGACAGCATCTTACTTGGCAGTTGGATAAAGCCAGGGCCAGCGCAAAATGTGCTCGATATCGGCACGGGCTCAGGTTTGTTGGCGGTGATGTTGGCACAAAAAACAACATATAATTGTCAACTTTATGGTATCGATATTGACCCAGAAGCAGTAAAACAAGCACAAATCAACGGCCTTGTTAGCCCCTGGCCTAATAAGCTGCATTTTGCTCATGTGGCATTGCAGGACTTGCAAAACCAACGTCACTGGCCACAGCAGTTTGATTTAATTGTGAGCAATCCGCCCTATTTTGCTCAAAACCCAAGCAGCAACCAGCAGAATATCCAGCAACATGACCCACAACGTATTAATGCTCGGCAGGTCTCTTGCCTTGGTCATCTTGACTTGCTCAAATATGTCAATGTTCACTTGTCTGAGCGCGGTACTTTTACTTGTATTTTACCTGCTGATATTAGCGCTAAATTCATACAGCAAGCGCAACAGCAACAGTTGTTTGTCGTCCATCAATTGCAAGTACAAAGTATAGTAGGTGGAAAAATCACTCGTCAAATATTGAAATTCAGTCGATACTCAAGTGAAACTCAATATGACAACTTGAGTATTTATTCTGAACCTAAGCAATATTCACCACAGTATATTGAATTATGTCGAGACTACTATTTGCGATTTTGAAGAAAGTAAACCTGAGTGGGTTTGCATTGCTGAATTGAACAACCAAACTTGATGGGAGTAAGTCATGCAGACATCTAAGTTGCCAGAATCTATCCGTTCCTTAGTTGAGCAATTGCAAATAGTAGAAGTGACGTGGCAAGGAGTGCCTATTCAAGTGCCTAAATTTGCTGTTTATGCGGTTATTGACTCTCCCCTTTATGACCAAGTTGTTTATCGAAATGGTCGGCAGATCGGTTTGTTGAAATTTGGGCGTTATAAGATCCCAGTGCTTGACCCTTTTAAAGCAAATGTTGAACTCAAACCTAAATTTGTCATTATTATGAGCCATTGTCGTGGCAATTTATTTGGTTTATATGGCTACACAGCTGATCACGTGGAGTTTGACATCAACCTACCTTTTTACCATGGTTCAGTACCTCGAATTGTGCAGGCCTATATTTAGGAGTGGGTAATATTTTCCTGCTTAGCCTGTACAAAACGGCCAGAATAAAATAAGCAGTAGAGCGGATATTGCCAGCTAAGGCCACGTATTATGCTAGATAGCCGCATTGGAACAATATTTGTATCGTATTTGTTTTATGCAACGAGGTGTTTCGTTACTTATTGCACTAATACCAAATGTTCTAAGCGTGACAATTTGTGCTCTAGGTAGTTGGAAAACCCAAGGTCTTTATTGGGTAACAAGCTGTTTGGCAGTCTGATGAGATAGCTAAAAATAAGGAAGTGTCGATGAAATATTGCGTCAAATATAGCTCTAATGGACAAGAACCTAGGGTCTTTGCTATTCCCTGTTTATTGGTTTTACTCCTGTTAGGACTGAGTAGTGGTTGTGCCGTCAATAAAACTCACCATGAGCCAGCAACAAACTCACAAGCAAAAAACATGCGGGTTGATAGCTCTCACGGCAGTTTTGAGCTTGCTCCTACCGTAGTGAGTTATGCGCCCGAAACTTTTAGTGATCCCTTTGAAAGTTTTAATCGCCCGATGTTTGCCTTTAACGATTTTATGTTTAGAAATATTTTAATTCCCGTCGGCCACGGTTATCAAAATTTGGTGCCAAAGCCCGTTCGGGGTGGTGTTACTAACTTTTTCAGCAATATTCGTGAACCACTCAATGCGCTTAATCATGTTTTACAGGGTAATGGTTCAGACACGGGGGTGAGTGTTGGGCGCTTCCTTATCAATTCTACTATCGGGCTACTGGGCTTATTTGATCCTGCCGACGCTTGGTTTGCCATAAAAGAGCAAAAAGCGACTTTAAATCAAACGCTGGCTAGTTATGATATGGGCTATGGCAGTTTTTTAGTTTTACCCTTTCTTGGACAAACAGATACCCGCAATGGTTTTTCTACCTTAGTAGAGGGAGTTATCCATCCCCTAAATTCTGTGGCCGATGCACCGCAAAGTTTATATATTCAGGCTTATGGTAGTTTTCACGAATTTGCTCCTCAAGCAGATAGTTATGAAATTTTGCAGCAACAAAGTGACGACCCCTATTTATTTTTCCGTAATCTTTATTTGCAGAGTGTATTACGTGATGCGCAATTTACCGAAGGGGCCATGCCAAGTGAGGCTTTTCCGCTTAACCCCTATTCAGAAAAGCAACAGACTGCAAAAGAGCTAAAACCCAGTAGCAAGGAAACTGAGCTTACCAAGCCAGTACAGGCACCTTAAATGCATTGGGTCGCGCGTTTTATAACACAACATAACAAACTAATGATCGGCATTTTTGTGGTCTTGACCCTTGTTTTAGCTTGGTTTGTGCAAAATTTTAGAATTGATGCTTCTGCCGAAACCTTGTTACTCAAAAACAACAAACTGTATATTGAAACTCAGGTTATTAATCAGCGCTTCGCTCCGCAAGAATTTATTCTGGTGGCTTATGAGCCCAAGAGTGGAGACGTTTTTTCCGAAGCGTCTTTTACAACTATTGCGCAGCTCAGTGAGGCCTTTAGTAAACTCGATAGAGTTGCCTCAGTGACCAATATTTTAAATGTGCCACTATTGTCAAAAGCGACTTCCCTTGATGCCAAATTAGATCCCGATGAATGGAAGTGGCAGACTAAACACTATGGGCCACAAGAAATGCGTGAAGTGTTTAAAAACCACCCACTTTATACCGACCTGTTAGTGAATCAAGCCATGACTGCTACCGCTATTCAAGTGGTATTCAAAGCTGATAAGGCTCTGAGCGATATTCAAAACCAAATTACTGATTTGCAGAAAAAAGTCCTTAATGATGAGCTCACCGAACAAGATCAACAGCGGATAGACAGCTTAAGACAACAAGCTGATCCCTTGGAACAACAACTCAACCAACAACGTCAAAAGGAAATCAATGAGATTTATCACATCATTGAGCCCTATAAACAGCAGGCAAATATCTACTTAGGTGGCGCTCAAGTTCTGGCCTTTCAGCTGATTGACATCATACAGAATGATTTAGTGATTTTTGGCAGTGCTATTGGGGTAGTTATCTGCCTCTTATTATGGGTGATATTTGGTCAATTTCGCTGGGTGCTTATTCCTATGATTTGCTGTGCGGTCAGTGTGGTACTGACCATTGGTTTGTTTGGTTTGCTTGATTTACGCACAACCGTTATCTCGTCTAATTTTGTTGCTCTCCAGCTGATTCTGACCTTGGCTATTGTGATCCATTTGCTGGTGGAATATCGCCAGTTGGCAGGTCAGTTACCCGACGCAACTCAACAAGAGTTAGTGCAAACAACCTTCATTAATAAACTCAAACCATGTTTTTATGCGGGCTTTACTACCTGTGTGGGTTTTGCGTCGTTGTTGTTTAGTGGTATTCAACCAGTGGTATCGTTTGGTTGGATGATGATGGTCGCTATGGTCATTTCGATTTTGGTTAGCTTGATACTTTTTCCGGCCATAGTCAGCTTATTTAACCGTCAGGATAAAATACAAGTTCATCGAATAAGTCGCCTTATAATCAATGGTTTGCAGCGCTTAAGTTTAAGCCAGCCAAACTGGATTTTTGCCATTAGCCTTGTTTTGTTGTTAGCTAGTGCAGTGGGTTTAAGTAAACTCAGTGTTGAAAATAGTTTTATTAATTATTTTGATAAATCGACACGGGTTTTCAAAGAGCTATCTTTTATCGATCAGCAATTTGGTGGTTCAACTCAACTGGATATCATCTATAACATTCCTGAAGTGCAACAAGACAAAGAGCTGGTTCTAAGCGCACAAAGTGTGCAATCTTTGCAGAAAGTGCAGTTTATTATGCGACAGTTTGCCGCCATGGGTAATGTCACATCAGTAGTGAATTTCACCGAACTGGCGCAGATTATTAATAGCGGTAAGCCGCTTACTGAATACGAATTGACCGTAATCTATCGTTTAATCGACAAATCCTTAACAGAGCAGTTATTGGGTTCGTATTTTTCGCCCGAAACCCAACAATTGCGCATCAGCAGTCGGATCAAGGACACCAGCGAAGGCCTCAACCGTGCCGAGTTTATGCAAACCCTCAAGCAAGATGTGGAGGGCGTTTCAGTGGTGCCACATTCTTTTGTTCTAGGCAATTTATTTGTATTGTATCAAGACATACTTCAGCGTTTGTTTAGCTCTCAGATCCTAACCATGGGTATTGTCTATGTCGCTTTATTTGTGGTGTTGTTAGTCATCTTTAGATCGTTCAAAATTGCGCTTATTGCCATTATTCCCAATATATTATCCACTATGCTGGTGTTGGGTTTGATGGGCTGGTTTAAAATCCCCCTCGATTTGATGACGATCACGATTGCAGCGATTGCGATGGGAATTGCAGTGGATGATACCATTCACTTTGTTCATCGTTTCACTCATGAGTTACAAGACAAATCCGCGGCTAATGCGGTCAAAGCTACCTATGCCAGTATTGGCTTTGCTTTGTTATACACCACCTTCATTATCACCTTAGGATTTTCATTACTGAGTTTCTCTGACTTTGTACCCAGTGTTATGTTCGGGCTATTAACAGGTTTAGCGATGTTAGTGGCCTTGCTAACTGACTTAACCTTGTTACCAGCAATGTTGAGTCGCTTTTGCCAAGGTAGTGAACAAGTAAAAGGGTAATGTAAACGGCATATTGCGCTTAGTTGTGTAAATCAAGCATCCCTAACCAGGCCCTTTTCGATGCTTCTTATCAAACGTTCAGTTTGGCGCGGCAGGGCGGCATTCTGACTATTAGCTTTTATTTGCTGTTGGCTAATAGCCCAGTCGATATGTTCAGCGACTAATTCAGAAGCGTGTAAACGTGCCTGTGTGAGTGCGGCAAGTACCTGCGCAGAATAGGGCGCATTTCCCAGACCAACAGCGATATTGCGTTGCCAACGTTCGAAACCGATGCGCCGAATAGCAGATCCTTCTGTAAGTTTTAGAAAGGTATTTTCGTCCCAGCTAAATAAATCTAACAAGTCTTTGGCCATTAAGGTTTTGCGCGGATGAAAGTCGGCCTCGGCGGTAATATTGGCGTAACGATTCCACGGACAAATTAACTGGCAATCATCACAACCATAAACCCGATTACCGATCAAAGTACGAAACTCTTCGGGTATGGCGCCTTTTTGTTCGATGGTGAGATAGGAAATACAGCGCCTGGCATCGACCACATAGGGTTCAACAATGGCCTGTGTTGGGCAGATTGTGAGACAAGCGGTGCAACTGCCGCACTGTTCTTTAACCATGGTATCTATGGGTAAGGGCAAATTAATTAATAGTTCGCCAAGAAAAAACCAAGAGCCGGCTTCTTTATTGATGGTAAGTGAGTGCTTACCTGTCCATCCAATTCCGGCTTTTTCTGCGAGGGCATGTTCAAGCACTGGGGCTGAATCAACAAAAGGTCGATAATTTAACTGTTCACATTCGCTTTTTATTTTTTCACCGAGTTGTTTTAAGCGAGAGCGTATTAATTTGTGATAATCGCGACCCAGGGCATAGCGGCTAATATAGGCTTGGTTTTTATTTTTTAAGGTACGTGCAAATTGTGCATCAGGGGGCAGATAGTCCATGCGCACGCTGATAGCTCGCACGGTGCCAGCCAATAGTTCTGCAGGGCGGGCGCGTTTCAAACCATGTTCATGCATATACTGCATTTCACCAGCAAAGCCTTTATCTAGCCATGTTTGCAAGTGTTTTTCATGACGACTTAGGTCAACATCACAAATACCAACTTGCTGAAAGCCTAGCGCTTTGCCCCAAGCCTTGATATTTTCAGCTAATTGCGTCAATGCTTGAGAATCCAAAAGTGAGCTTACCCCTAGAATTGAAAGAAAATGTAATTGAACAAACGCCCGCCAGCTTAGCATATAAATTAGTTAGCGCAGAGCAGGTTCGTCAGCATGAACTGACTGCGGCAGCATCACTAGAGTGTACTAGTTTTGCTTTAATGCAACGTGCGGGCACGGCGGTTCTACGTTGTATTCAAAGCTATTATCCCTTAGCCGAAAAAATATTAGTGTTAGTGGGAGGCGGTAATAACGCGGGCGATGGTTATATTGTGGCTAGTTTAGCCAGACAGCATGGCCTTAATGTCATTCTTGCCAGTGCTGATCTCACCTGCAATTTAAGTGTAGATGCGTCGAAGGCTCAGCAATTATGGCTGCAACGAGGTGGCTTGGTGTTAAGTTGGCAAGACGTGGATTTTAGTGAATTCGATTTGTTGGTTGACGCTTTGCTGGGTACTGGATTACAAGGGACGATTCGCCCTTTTATGCAGGACGTCATTCAGCAAATTAATTTGAGCACGGTACCGGTTGTGAGTATAGATTTACCTTCGGGCTTACATGCTGATACAGGCGCTCCACTGCCCATAGCGGTTGAGGCAGAGCGCACGGTCACCTTTGTAGCCATAAAACCTGGATTAGTCACCGGAATAGGTAAACATTTTTGTGGGCACTTGTTACTGGATGAGCTGACTATTGGCAAACCTTTTTTTGCTTTAGCCAGTGCACAAGCACAATTGATAAGTTGGACGACACTCACAAGGTTAGCCGATAGGCAAAACCACGCAAACAAGGGAAAGTTTGGTCGCCTCGTTTGTTTTGGTGGCAATAAAGGCATGGCTGGTGCTGTTTGTCTCAGTGCCTTAGCTGCTTTGCGCAGTGGAGTGGGATTGGTAAAGGTATTTTGTCATGAACACAGTCAAACGGTAGTTGCCATTAGTCAGCCGGAAATAATGCTGCATATTGAAACGGGGATTGCGGCTATCAATTCGGCCCTTGATTGGAGTACTTGCTTAGTTTTGGGCCCCGGACTTGGTACTGATGCGTGGGCACAGAGTTTGTTTGAGCATATATTGGCTTATTTACAGCATACTGAAAAACCTATCATTATTGATGCTGACGGTCTTAATTTATTGGCTAAAAGGTTTGAAGCGAAACACGTCATTGATTTGAGGCATTGTGTCTTGACACCCCATCCTGGTGAGGCGGCTAGATTGTTAGGTGTAACGGTGCGGGAGATTGAGCAAGACAGATATGCAGCATGTCAGGCCATAGCAACCCGCTACAATGCGGTGTGTGTGCTAAAAGGTGCAGGTACGATAATCTGTCAACCCAACAGTCATGAGCTTTGTTACGTTTGTGCTGACGGTAATCCGGGCATGGCCACTGCCGGCATGGGAGATGTGCTTAGTGGTGTGATCGGCGCTATGTTAGGTCAAGGGCTGTCAGCCACTGATGCAACAACCTATGGTGTATGTTTACATGCTGCGGCTGGTGATAGGATTGCCAGTAAGTATGGCCAACGTGGTATGATAGCGAGTGATTTATTTCAAGCCCTAAGAGTGTTATTGAATTACCGATGAAAATATTTGGCCAAGTAGTACGACAAACCCGAAATTTTGATTTATTAGACGAGCCGGCTATGCTTCGTTTGGCGGCAAACTTGGCAGAGTCATGTCGTCAGGCTTGTGTCATTTACTTACAAGGTGATTTGGGCGCTGGCAAAACCACCTTTAGCCGCGGCTTTATTCAAGGTTTGGGGCATGTTGGCAAGGTTAAAAGCCCCACTTATACCTTGGTTGAGCCCTATGAAATTTCACCTTGGCGCATTTTCCATTTTGATCTGTATCGCTTAGCTGATCCGGAAGAACTCGAGTTCATGGGGATTAGGGATTATTTTGAAGATGACTGCATTTGCCTCATTGAGTGGCCCGATAAAGGTCATGGACTCTTGGCAGCAGCAGATTTAAACATTAGTATAAGCTTCAACTTCCAAGGCAGATCGTTGTCAATTAGTTCGTTGACTGCGCGAGGAGATACATTACTCGCGAGTCTTGTGGAACAGAATTCAGTATTAGAGAGTCAGAAATAAGAATAATAATATGCAAATTGCTTGGTGTGTTAGAAAACGAGTCAATATAACAGCAGTCTGCGCGTTGCTGGTTTGTGTGTTGCTAAGTTTCACCCTACAGGCGCAAAATAACATTGACGGTTTGCGTATATGGCCTTCCCCGGCCAATACTCGCTTGGTCTTTGACCTCAGCCAATCCCCAGAATTTAGTTATTTTACCCTGAGTAATCCTGAACGTTTAGTGATTGATATCGCTAATGCCAGTAATAAGTTCGATTTTAGCCGAGTTGATAATCAAAGTGCCTTGGTTAAGAAACTGCGTTATAGCACGGCAAAAAATAAAGGTGCAATACGGGTTGTCATTGAGCTTAATAAAAAACTTGAAACCACGGTTTTTTCATTACCTCCCACCGCGCCTTATAATGATCGTTTAGTTATTGACCTCAGTGATGACAATCCTGCCCCCTCTTTTATACTTGATGCAAAAACAGCTAGTTCCGAGCGTGACATTGTTGTGGTGATTGATGCCGGACACGGTGGAGAAGACCCCGGATCCATTGGCAGTGGGGGAAGTTATGAAAAAGACGTAACCTTGAGTATTTCTAAGTATTTAGAAGCCCTCATTAAATATGAGCCGGGCATGCAAGCAATCATGACGCGCACCGGTGATTATTACATTTCACCTAATAAACGCCCTGAGATGGCACGTAAGCACAAAGCTGATTTATTAGTGTCTATTCATGCTGATGCCTTTGTTACGCCTCAACCCAGTGGTGCGTCTGTATGGGTACTTTCAATGAGCAGGGCGAATACTGAATTAGGCCGTTGGATGGAAAATACCGAAAAACATTCAGAGTTGCTGGGAGGTGCGGCAGAAATTATTCAAGACACCGCCAGTGAGCTGTATTTAACTCAAGCTTTATTAGATATGTCGATGGATCATTCACTAACAACCAGTTACGACTTAAGTCGAGACGTGATTGCCCAGCTAAAAGGCATCACTAAAATGCATAAAAAAGTGCCTCAGGCTGCAAGTTTGGCTGTGCTAACGTCACCTGATATTGCTTCTATATTGGTTGAAACCGGCTTTATTTCTAATCCCGGCGAAGAAAAAAATCTCAATAATACAAAACATCGACAGAAAATAGCGCAGTCCATTTTTGATGGTATAAAAAGCCATTTTAAGCGTACGCCACCAGATGGTTCGCTGTGGGCCAGACTTAAAAAGGAACATCGTACTCATCAAATACGCAGTGGTGAGTCTTTGTCTTTGGTGGCCCAGCGTTATAATGTCGACGTAGATCAGCTCAAGAAGGCTAATAATCTTAGTACTGATGTGGTTCGGATTGGCCAAATACTGACGATACCGCAAACCTAATTTTTGCCTTTTTCATTTATTCCTCATTGTTTTTACAGGTTGTATTGTGCCAATACAAATTTTACCAGCCAGATTAGCTAACCAGATTGCCGCCGGAGAAGTGGTTGAGCGACCCGCATCCGTAGTCAAAGAATTAGTAGAAAATAGCCTTGATTCGGGCGCCACTCAAATTGAAATTGAAATTGAAAAAGGCGGTCATAAACGCATATTGATCCGTGATAATGGCAGTGGTATCCCCCAAGCTGAATTAGCTTTGGCCCTGAGTCGCCATGCCACCAGTAAAATAAGCAGTTTGGATGATCTCGAGCATATTGCCAGCTTGGGGTTTAGAGGGGAAGCATTGGCCAGCATCAGCTCGGTAGCGCGATTAACCTTAAGCTCCAAACCTGCGCAGCAGCAGGATGCTTGGCAAGCCCATTGTGAAGGCCGTGATATGGAGGTGAAGCTCAATCCCGTCGCTCATCCCAATGGCACCAGCGTAGACGTCAGTGATTTGTTTTTTAATACGCCTGCGAGACGCAAATTTTTACGGGCAGAAAAAACAGAATTTAGTCATATTGATGAAATTATTCGACGCATCGCCTTGAGCCGTTTCGATGTGAGTTTTAGCCTCAAGCACAACGGCAAATTAGTACGTAAGTATTCACTAGCGGAAAATGACCAAGCTAAACAAAGACGATTGGTGGCTATTTGCGGCAATGACTTTAGTGAACATGGCATAGTGCTAAATAGTCAATATCAGGGTTTTTGTTTAGCCGGTTGGTTGGCCGCGCCGCAAACCGCTAAAATGCAGGTCGATTGTCAGTATTTTTATGTCAATGGTCGCATGATGCGCGATAAATTATTGAACCATGCTGTTCGACAAGCACTTGAGGGCGTGATCGCTCCCGAACATCAATTAGCCTATGTACTGTATCTCACTTTAGAGTTAAATCAAGTGGATGTGAATGTTCATCCAGCAAAACACGAGGTGCGTTTTCATCAAAGTCGGCTGGTGCATGATTTTATTTTTAGAGCACTCAGCGATGCACTTAACCAGTTTTTTAAGAACGATAATTTAACTCATAATGCAAGGCAGGAGCTACCGAGCGTTGAGCCGAATCATGATTATATTCGCCCCCTGACCCAGCAAAGTGACCCACAAGTGAGTGAAACTAAGCTAATAACAACACCGGCTTATCCTTCAAATAAGGGCGCTACACTTGGTTACCCCATGTCCAGCCATAATCCTGCTTCATCCGTGGCTAAGTTATCGGCAAGTGTGGTAAAAGCGAGTAAGGCTTATCAAACCTTAATGACCACGACAGACCAACACACCAGTGGCTTGCCGAGTTTTTTAAGGGTGAGTGAGCAACAACTTTTAGTTAAAGAAGGTAGTCTGTTTTATTTACTGGAAATAAAACAGCTCGTTGCGCAACAACTCCAGCTTAAATTTGCACAGGGCTTGCCTGTCAGTCAGCCGCTGTTATTACCTGTATCTATTGAGGGTAATAAGAGCTTGCTCAATAATGCCAAAGTGCTACAAGCGTCGCTATTAGCCTTGAATATTGATATTGCGTGGCAAGGAAAACGTATTATTTTACGTAAAATTCCCGCCGGTATGCGGCAATTTGATTGGAGTTTAATTTTAGAGCGATTGTTAAGTAGGGATGAGCCAGATTTGTTGATCGTAAAAAATAGTTTGCTTGCTTGTCTAGCTGAACAACAAAGTAGTATCAATGAAACAGAGTTGTTGTCTTTGTGGCAAAACTACTGGCAAGCTATTTCACAGCCTGCTGAGCAACATCTTGCTACGCTTGCCAAAAAAGTGCCCCTTGAACAGTGGTTGACTCAATATGTTTGAAAATACTCAGGGATCTTTACCTCCGGCACTATTTTTAATGGGGCCAACGGCATCGGGTAAAACAGCACTGGCCATCGAACTATGCCAACATTTGCCCTGTGAGATTATCAGTGTTGATTCAGCCTTAATTTATAAAGGCATGGACATTGGTACCGCAAAACCTAGCGCGCAGGAATTAAGCTTAGCCCCGCACCGTTTGATTGATATACTGGATCCTGCTGAAAGCTACTCGGTGGCAGAATTTTGTCGTGATGCCATAACTGCAATGGATGAAATCAGCGCTAGAGGAAAAATTCCTTTACTGGTAGGCGGCACTATGATGTATTTTAAGGCCTTAATTGATGGCTTGTCACCCTTGCCAGAATCCAATGCAGAAGTGCGAGCGAGCATTGAAAAGGAAGCCGAGCTCGTCGGATGGCAAACCTTGCATGAACGCTTAAAGTTAATTGACCCAAAGTCTGCAGAACGCATTCATCCCAATGATCCACAACGTCTAGGTCGCGCATTAGAAGTCTATGAATTAACTAAACAATCTATGTCTGAATTGCTCTTGCAAAAATCTGCACCTTTAGCATATCAGACCTATCAGTTTTCTATCGCACCGGCCGATAGAAAGGTATTGCATCAAAGAATTGAGGTCCGGTTTAAGCAAATGTTGCAACAAGGTTTTCAACAAGAAGTTGAAAAACTGCGCCAACGTGTTGATCTTAATCTGAATTTACCCTCTATGAGATGTGTGGGCTATCGCCAGATGTGGCAATACCTCGATCAAGAGTTTGATCAAAAAGAGATGCAAGAGCGAGCTATCGCAGCTACTCGTCAATTGGCTAAACGCCAATTAACGTGGTTGAGGGGCTGGGAAAATATTTGCTCGTTAGACACATTTTCTAAAGACAATTTGACTCAAGTCATCAAACTAAGCAGACTTCGCGGTTAGCAATGCTATACAGCATTTTGAAAAACTGTATAATCATGTTAAACGCATTTTTAATAATAAAAAGAAAAGGATAGATCATGGCTAAGGGGCAATCATTACAAGACCCGTTCTTAAATGTGCTACGCAAAGAACGTATTCCTGTGTCTATTTACCTTGTTAACGGAATAAAACTACAAGGACAGGTCGAGTCTTTTGACCAATTTGTTATCCTGTTGAAAAACACCGTCAGCCAAATGGTTTATAAACACGCTATTTCAACTGTTGTGCCCTCGCGCGCTATCCCTATGGCGGCCACTGGGCAAGACGCCGACGAAGAATAATGGATGTAGTAGGAGAGTGGATTGTTTGATCGTTATGCAGCTGGTGAGCAAGCTGTTTTAGTACACGTTGATTTTTCCGATGAAAACAGCAGAGAAGATTTAGTCGAGTTGCAACTGTTGGTGTCTTCTGCAGGCGTCACCGCTGTTGATGTTGTAACCGGCTCTCGTCAAACGCCCAAAGCAAGATATTTTGTTGGTAGTGGTAAGGCTCAAGAAATTGCCAACGCAGTCCGTGCCAATCAGGCTGATGTGGTTATTTTTAATCACAGTCTGAGCCCTTCTCAAGAACGCAATCTAGAGCAACTTTGCCAGTGCCGAGTATTAGACCGTACCGGTCTCATATTAGATATTTTTGCCCAGCGAGCGCGGACCCACGAAGGTAAACTGCAGGTTGAGCTTGCTCAACTCAAGCATATGAGTACTCGTTTGATACGGGGCTGGACTCACCTTGAAAGACAAACTGGTGGTATTGGTTTGCGTGGCCCGGGTGAAACTCAACTAGAAACTGACAGACGACTATTGCGTGAACGTATTAAGAGCATCACGCGGCGTCTGGCTAAAGTTCAAGTGCAACGTGAGCAGGGCCGTCGAGCGCGTCTTAGAGCCGAAATTCCAACCGTGTCCCTTGTTGGGTATACCAATGCAGGTAAATCCACTTTATTTAACACGGTCACACAATCGGCGGTTTATACAGCCGACCAATTGTTTGCTACCTTAGACCCAACGCTCAGAAAAGTTCAGTTACAAGATATTGGTTCAGCTATTTTAGCTGATACTGTTGGTTTTATCCGTCACTTGCCCCATGATCTTATTGCGGCATTTAAAGCCACGCTGCAAGAAACACAGCAAGCCAACTTACTGTTGCATGTGGTTGATTATGCAGATGAACATTATCGAGAAAATACCGATCAGGTAAATCAAGTTTTGGAGGAGATTGGGGCTGACGACATTCAGCAATTGGTAGTATGTAATAAGATTGACCGAATGGAAGGAATGGCTCCGCGCATAGATCGTGACGAAAATAATATGCCCATTCGTGTATGGTTGTCGGCTCAAGAGGGTCTTGGTATTGATCTGCTACTGAGCGCGATGACCGAATGTTTATCCACAAATATGGTTCAACATTGTTTACGTATTCCTCCTAGCTTGAGTAAACTCAGAGGGATGTTTTACGAGTTGAATTGTATTGCAGAACAGAGTTATACCGACGAAGGTGATTGGCAGGTCGATGTGCGTATGGCCCAAAGTGACTGGCAGCGATTAATTAAACGATCCGAAACTAACTTAGAAGACTATATAGTGAGTTAGTAACGGTAATATAAGCAGATTTCATGTGGTAATGTTGGCACTAATTAACGTTGCCCTTAACCTTAAAAACAAATGAATCAACTGATTGGAGAGTGAAGATGGCTTGGAATGAGCCCGGCGGAAATAACAACGACCCTTGGAAGAACAAGGGTGGCAAAGATCAAGGCCCACCAGATTTAGATGAAGTATTTAAAAACATCATGAATAAATTTGGTAAGTTTGGTGGCGGAAAAGGCGGTTCAAGCTCAGGCGGTAAAAGCTTTGGCGGTATTGGCCTGAGCGTCATCGCAGCGATACTTGTCGCTGTATGGGTATTGAGTGGTTTCTATACCATCCGTGAAGCAGAACGCGGTGTAGTCTTACGTTTTGGTGAATTTAGCCATTTTGTAGAACCCGGTCTGCGCTGGAAACCGACTTTTATTGATAAAGTGGTGCCGGTTAACGTACAAACAGTGCGTTCAATGGCCTCGTCTGGTTCAATGTTAACCCAAGATGAAAACGTGGTTCGGGTTGAAATGGAAGTACAATATCGCATCTTAGAACCCTATAAATATAGCTTTGCGGTAACCAATCCTGAAGAAAGCTTAAGTCAGGCTTTTGACAGTGCTATTCGTTATGTAGTAGGCCATTCTATTATGGATGACGTACTGACTAGCGGTCGTGAAGTTGCCCGTCAAAATGTGCGTGATGAATTGCAAAGCATTATTGAGTCTTACGACATGGGTCTTGCTATTGTAGATATGAACTTTAAAGATGCACGTCCACCTGATGAAGTTAAAGCTGCCTTTGATGATGCTATTGCAGCGCAAGAAGATGAGCAACGTTTTGTTAATGAAGCAGACGCTTATGCCCGTGAGATTGAACCTCGAGCTCGTGGTCAAGTAAACCGTATGGCTCAGGAAGCGCAAGCGTACAAAGAGCAGGCTTCACTACAAGCACAAGGTGAAATCGCGCGGTTCGAAGAATTGTTACCCCAATATAAAGCTGCTCCCGACGTTACACGTAGCCGGATATATCTAGAAACTATGCAAGAAGTGTATAGTAATACTAGTAAAATATTGGTGGATACCAAAGGGTCAGGCAACATGTTGTATTTGCCCTTGGACAAAATACTTGAGCGCCAATCGGGTGCCAATGCGCCAGCTGTTAACCGCAGTACTTTAGAAGGTCTGCGTAACCAAGATGGTGGCACTTCTGTAGAAAATTCAACGGTTACTTCGCGCAGTAACAGTCGCACGGGGAGGAACTAAGGTATGAAAAATTTTATTGCTGTTATTGTTATTTTACTTGGTTTCTTAGCTTACGGTTCGCTGTTTGTTGTTAGTGAAGGTGACAAAGCCATTGTTATTCAGTTTGGTAAGGTGCAACGTGATGACGCTAACTTAACGGTTGTCTTTGAGCCAGGTTTACATTTTAAGCTGCCCATATTTGACCGCGTAGTGGTGTTAGATGCACGTATTCAAACTTTAGATGAAATGCCTAGCCGTTTTGTTACTTCAGAGAAGAAAGACTTAATTGTTGATCTGTATGTGAAGTGGAAGATAAAAGATTTTGCTAAATATTATTTAGCTACTGGTGCAATCAAAGCCAACGCTGAAATATTATTGCAACAGAAAGTCAACAACGGTCTGCGCTCTGAGTTTGGTACGCGTACCATTTCTCAAATTGTATCAGGTGAACGGTCTGAGTTAATGGATGATGCTATGAACCAAGCTTCGTTAAGCTCGGATGAACTTGGTATCGAAATTGTTGATGTGCGAGTTAAGCAAATCAACTTACCACCTGAAGTACGTAACTTTATTTTTGAGCGTATGCGTACCGAACGTGAAGCGGTTGCCAGAGAGCACCGTTCTGAAGGTAAGAAAAAAGCTGACTTTATTAAAGCAGATGTTGATGCTCGGGTAACGGTTATGCTTGCTGATGCTGAACGTAATGCGCGTAAATTAAAAGGTGAGGGTGATGCCTTGGCTGCTAAAATCTATGCTGATACTTATACTAAAGACGCTGAATTTTATCGTTTCTTGCGCAGTATGGATGCATATAGAGCCAGCTTTAATAGTAAAAATGATGTCTTAGTGGTGGAGCCTGATACTGACTTCTTCCGCTACATGAACGGTCAAAAGGGCAAGTAAGCTCCTCGACAGTTCACTCTATAAAAAAAGCGCCTTAGGGCGCTTTTTGCTGTCTACTACTTATTCAATTTGGAAGGTCTATTGTGCAAACCCTTGCTCAACTACAAGCTGGTAAATTACGGGGCATAAAACGCTTAGCGTTAGCTGAAGACTTAAGCACCTTCCCGCCAGAAATACTGTTACTGGCTGATAGTTTAGAAGTGCTCGATTTATCTAATAATCGTCTCAGTAGCTTGCCTGCAGAGTTGGCTCAAATGAGCAAACTGAAAATTGTCTTTGCCTCGAACAATTTGTTTGAATCATTGCCTGAGGTGTTGGGTCAATGCCTGAATCTTGAAATGATTGGTTTTAAAGCTAATCAGATCAGACAAGTAAGTGCTGCGGCTTTGCCGCCCCAATTGAGGTGGTTGATCCTGACTGACAACCAAATTGAAAGGTTACCAGATGAATTGGGTGCTAGGCCCAGACTGCAAAAACTCGCCTTGGCCGGTAATCGATTGAGCCAACTTCCGCAGACTTTAAGCCAATTACACAATCTTGAATTAGTGCGTATTTCGGCCAATTGTCTGACTGAATGCCCTGAGCAATTATTGCAGCTTCCAAAATTAGCTTGGTTTGCCTTTGCGGGTAATCCTTTTTGCCATTCAACAGATAATCCAACGCAGGTACCTGATATCGATCCTGCTAGCTTTGCTTTAGGCGAGATTCTGGGGCAAGGCGCTTCTGGCATTATTTATCAAGGGCAATGGACTCAAACACAAACTCAATTTCCACTCGATATTGCCGTTAAAGTGTTTAAGGGCCAAGTGACCAGTGATGGTTATCCTCAAGATGAGCTCAATGCGTGTTTGCAGGTCGGCTATCATCCATATTTGGTAACACCGTTGGCGCAGGTAGCTCAGCCGCAGTCATTGGCCTTAGTGATGGAATTGATCCCTCCACACTATGCCAACTTAGGCCTACCTCCGTCATTAGAAAGCTGTACCCGGGACACCTTCCCTGCAGGCTTTCGTCTGTCCATTAGCCACATCGATAAAATTGTCATGCAAATGCAAGACGTGTTTGACCATATGCATAATAAGTTGGTGTGCCATGGTGACCTGTATGCTCATAACACTTTGTTTGATCAAGATGCGAATATCATTTTTGGCGATTTTGGCGCAGCCAGTCAATATCATATGCTATCGGCTCACCAACAGAGCAAGATCAAAAAAATTGAACATCGCTCTTTACAGCTGTTTATCGATGATTTACTGAGCATTTGCCGAGAACAGGATCACACTGACCCTCGCTACTTAAAGTGGCGAAAATTGAGCCAGACTTAAAACCCGAACCTGCGACTGAGTAACTTACGTTGAATATATTTACTCAGCTAACAATGTCTGCAAACAATGCTCTTTGATGCCGTAAAATTGTTTGATGTTTTCTATTTGCAAGAGTATCTGACTGTTATCAGTTACTTGTTGGCGTTTAATGGCTAGTATCATTTTATTTTTATTAGTATGTTCCAAACTAACAAACTCAAATACTTTAGTTTGATATCCATGAGCCTCCAATAATAAAGCGCGCAAAGAGTCAGTGACCATCTCGGCTTGTTGTCCTAGATGTACACCAAATTGTAGCATCGGCTGCAGTAGCTCAGGGCTATGCATCTGTGGCCGAATTTGTTTATGACAACAAGGTGAGCACATAATAATGGCAGCGTTAGCCCTTATCCCATAGTGAATAGCATAATCGGTCGCTACGTCACATGCATGTAGGGCAATCATGACATCGGTGTGCTGAGGTGCATGAGTTTTGACATCACCACAAACAAAATTTAAGCCCTTATGTTCAAGTTGTTCAGCAGTCTGCTGACATAATTTGGCTAACTCAGTGCGCAGTTCTACGCCGCTTACCTGTGAGTTTGTTTCTAGTTGATGTTGCAAATAATCATGGATCGCAAAAGTTAAATATCCCTTACCCGAACCAAAATCTACCACTTGCATGGCCTCGTTTGCACTCAAAGGTGAGGTAGCCAATGCCTGACTAAAAATCTCGATAAACTTATTAATTTGTTTCCATTTACGCGACATCGAGGGAATTAAACGTTGCTCACTGTCAGT
>Ga0163216_100587_pt1 | contig 49713 bp, 57 predicted proteins | sample SynspAceP_FD_167610 | JGI IMG/M metagenome (GOLD analysis project Ga0163216, IMG submission 167610) | Saline lake microbial communities from Ace Lake in Antarctica - Synechococcus sp. Ace-P (Illumina Assembly) | ecosystem: Environmental > Aquatic > Non-marine Saline and Alkaline > Saline ...
CGGCCGACCGGGAGATTGCGGCAGGATCCAAATAAATCACCCGCCGCACAGCCAACTTTCAGGTCGCAACCAATTCCGCCCACGGCTCAGCAGCTTGAAGGCTGCCCCGTGGTTATTGAGCAGTTACTACTTTGTATTGAGTCCAATCTGGTGCTGCGTACCAAGAGTCGCCGCAGAACACATCTGGTTTTTCGTCTCCATTAAAATCTGCCACGCCGACGGCTTCAAATGGCGATCGGTGGTTGATCGTATGTTTCTTCCATGAGGCTGTCCCTTGGGCGAGAACTGGGATGGAACGTGGCACACCCAGTGCAATGATCACAGCTAGGATGGCGAAGGGGCGTGAAGCAACTGGAAGGCGGGGCATGGTGGGCTCTCCGAAGAGATTGCAAGGTAGATACGACAGACTGAAATCGCCTTATATGATACTGCGTCAAAACGCAAGCGTCCAGCGTCCAGCGTCCAGCGTCCAGCGTCCAGCGTCCAGGGTCCAGCGTCCAGCGTCCAGGAGAACCATTATTGGCATTCGTTTCTGGACGGTGCGGTTTGACGCGTTGCTTAGTCCTTCGAGAACCGCTGGGCGTGGCAACGCTTGGAGCGACGTTCTCGCTTGCGATCCTCTCGCGACTCACGCTCTTCGTCGCAGTAAGATCGACGGTGCTTAGGATTCGCCTGGCCCCAAACATATGGGCGAAGCGATTCGTAATCGGTCGAACCCGATAGAAACGCGTCGAGTACGCTCTTGACATACGACGACACATGGAGGTCGTTGCGAATCGCACTACTCATCAGCGTCAGCAGGTCGGCCACTTCGTAGCCGCTTTTTAAGCTCCCCACGAACAGCCAATTTTCGGGTTCATCCGACGGAAGCTTCCGTCGGATGAATCCTAAAAATGGCGAGGTAATAGAACATCATGGCGATCACGATCGCAACCGCGACAAGACGCCGGTTGTCTCGCGTCCGAGTTTTTTTAGCGAAGCGATTGCCGGCGCGATATTCCACCGCGGTTGCTCGGTGACTTGCACCCGATTCACGACCGCGACGACATCGGAGGCGTTCATCACAATCGCTTCGGCCCACTCCTGATGCTTCTTCGTGCCTGCGGTGCCGCTGATGAAGGCGACGCCGCGATCCACCGTCACCTCGGGATCAACGAATCAACCGGTCGCTTCCATGATTTCTTGCAGCCGCGCCTCGATTCGATCGTCGCTGTTGACGGGATCGACTTGCACTTCTTTGGCAATATCGACTTTCCCGACCCCATCATCGGCTACGTCATCGGCTACGTCATCGGCCACGTCATCGGCCGTCGGGGTGTTGTTTTGGGCAAACGTAGAGGCGGCGAGCAACAGAAAAAGAGTGATGGGAATCATGGTGTTAAGCACATCGCCACAATTGATTCGGTGCAACCACGTAGCAGCGACTCTCTGAGACGCTGGAGATCACGAGTCTTAGAGAGACTCGCCTACGTGAGGTTCTGCCGAACCTTTTCCCCGATTTGCTAAGTAATCCACTCGATTGCCGTCGATGTCAAAACGGGCTTCGTAATCGATCTGATCGAGATAGGTTTTCAACGCCACAACCTCTTTCGCGTCCATCTTGTCCTCAATCGACTCTAGCGCCTCTTCGATTCGTTTGATCATGCGATGAACTTTCAGGTAGTCGAACTCGCGGTAAACGACACCGTCTTGCCCACGCGTATCCAAGGCGTCCTCGATCGGCTTGCGATACAGTTTCAACACAGGCGAACCGAGCGGCGAAGGCCAATAAATTTCGCCCGTCTTTCGGTCGATCTGCGTCTTGTTCAGACGGTCGGGTGCCGCCGCCGACACAATACGACGTTGCTCTGATGCGGTCACTCGGTCCTCCTCGAGTTCGTCTTCCCGCATCCCTCTCAAGCATAATACATCTCGCCCCGCTCCTTACGATTATCAATTCGTTTGTCGATGGCTTTTTGAAGTTCCTTCGCCGACAGCAATCGCAACAGGGCTCTTTTGCCAAGTCCCACGGCAAGATCGCCTCGTTATTAGACGGTGTTTCGTTTCCAAACGAGAGCGCAAACGCCGTTCCAACGGGCGAAAATTCGCCGAACCCGACGCTAAGCCTGAAACCGCTCCAGCGATACCGGGCCACACGTCTTCAATACTCGTGCGGCGTCGTTAATCTCAAAATCATCGCCGGTGACGATGACCAAGCACGAACCGTGGGCCACTTTGGTTTCGTATTGCCGGCCCACATTGCGTTTGACACCAAAGCTCTCGACATTGGATAGCAAGATCCCACCAAATGCCCCTGCGGCCATCCCGAGGATTGGACCTGCAACCAGCATCGGCCCCATCATCGTGGCCGTACCCAAGAAGGCGCCGAGCGTTCCACCAGCCAGCGTCGTCGCCGCCGTCGTTTTTCCACCCGGTGGTGATTCAGGGGGCGTGTCGGTGGCAGCGCCGGCGAGCGTGTGCTCGACTTCATCGGCACGAGTCACCACCGAGACGTGCTCGTCGGTGTAGTGCGCTTTATCGAGTACGTCGAGCGCGGTTTCAAACGACGAGCGATCGGAAAATTCAGCAATGAGGCATTGGTCGGACATGGATGTTCTTTCAAATCAAAGTCAGGCGGGTAATCGTTGGGGCAGTGGCGTTGATTGCTACACCACTGCTGCACGGCGCGTCGAAGCCGGGTCGTTCAGTCTTCCTTCTCGCATTCGAACAACATGATCTTGCTGCCTACGGGGGACTTGAAATCAGCCGGGCGATCGGCACCGGGGAGGGCATAGCAAATCTCAAATTCGTCACTCTCGTCAAACTTCAGAATCCCCAACGCATTCGCCGGAGGCACGCCCTTCATTTGAGCGATCATGTCGATCTGGATGGGCTTGGTCGAGGTGTCCAGAGTGAACGTCGCTCGGTACGTTTCGTTTTGGTCCCTGTCGTAGTTCACGATCGTTTTCCCCTTGATCACCATCGTCGTACCGTCGAGTTCCTCCCCGGAAAGCTCCACGCCTTGATTCACCCCCTCTTCGATCTCCCAGATTCCGGCCAGCTTTTTCGTGAGGTCTTGTGGGGAACCGGGATCCTCCGCGTACACGGGTGTGAAAGCGATCGCCACGAATGCGAGGCCACTGGTGATGATTCGTTGAAACATTTGGAAGTCCTGTGCGAGATGGAAAGTGAGTTGGTCAAAGAGCGTTCGAATGATGCAAAGTGCGTGCCGAATCAGCTGGTGGATTGTCGACTATCGCGAACGTTGAGAACTCGCCTCACGGGTCAGGCTTCGGTTCGTCGCGCGATACCCAGGGGGTGACGCCACGGGCGGCCTGTTGATGAAGTAACCCGGCGCGTTAGCGTTAAAGTTGCGGTTTGAGCCACGGCAGTGGCGACAGCGATCAGCCTGGGGCGTGAGCCCCAGGAAACCAGTGTTCTAGCCACGAAAGCCCCGGTAGGGGCGACAGCGAACCGTTCCTACCGGCGCGCTGCCGCCCCTACCGGGGCGTTCAATCTATAGCTCACGTGATTCCCACGGCTGTCGCCGTGGGCTAATCGCTGTCGTGCCTAGCGGCACTACTGAAAAGCGCAACTTCAAAACGCGCTAGCGAGGTATCCAGCCGCGTCCCTCGCTCACGCGTCGGGTTATTGCCGGCACGCTCACTTGTCGAAAACGACTAAATCATGAAGCCACTGGCGTCTCGGATTGCCACTTTTGGCCCGCAAATTGCAACTCGTGAAATCGCGTGCGTCCAGCCACTGAACCTTCGTGCAACGTCGACTGACACGAAGACAGAAATAAACGCAACAGCTCCGCTCGCAATCTCGTCGGTTCGTATGATTTGCGTGAGGCAACTCTTGGCTGTCGATTTCGATGCGGCTTGCCCCACCTGCCCCCTCTCCCATGGAAACTTTTCCCATGATTGAACCACTCAAAAACAGAGCGACCGATTTCATTTCCGAGGAACCCGACGAGCGCAATGCGGGTATCGAACCGGCGGAAAACGCGTTGGCGTTCGTGGTCGCACTCGGCGTCACTTTCCGCGCGCGGAACGCCGTCCAAGCGGGATCGCGAACGACGATGGATCGTGATGCGTTGAAGAACCCAGCGTCGCACGAGGTTGACTGGCTTGACGCGCTGACACGGGGTGCCGTCTCCGGTGCCGTCTCCGGTGCCGTCTCCGGTGCCGACGTTGGCATGGCCCGCATCGCATCGCGGCGTGATTCCTCGTTGGTCTACCAGTCGATTAGGTCGTCGTGATGCCCCCAACCGTCAACCTGATCGACAATCGTACTGCACGCTGATACTCTCACTGGCAACGTGATCCTAATGATGACCACTGCGACCCTCGCGGAACCGAAGACAAACCCTCAATCCCAATGGTCCAAGGCTATGCCCAGTCTGCTCGTCATTGACGATGACCGCGCCATCCTCGCTCTCGCCGAGAAAGCACTCTCGCCGATCGCCGACATCACCACCGCCTCCACTGCACGCGTGGGGCTGGATCTGCTGCGACGCGGGGATTTCGATGCTGTTTTGCTCGATATTCAATTACCCGATCAAAATGGACTGGCGGTGTATTGCGAGATTCGCGAACACGACCGACGCATCCCCGTCATTTTCATGACGATCGAAGCGGCCAGTAATACGGCCATCGAAGCGATGCAGTTGGGCGCGTTCGACTACATCGGCAAACCGCTTTCGGTCGAACCCCTTCGTGACTTGGTCGAAAAAGCGATCGAACAGCGACAAATCAGCAGCGTCCCGGTAGCGATTTCGGCCGACGACGAGGGCGGCGAACAATCGGGCGAACTGTTCATCGGTCGATCACCGGCCATGCTGGACGTTTTCAAGGCAATCGGGAAAGTCGCTAAGCAAAACGTGCCGATTCTTGTTCGCGGCGAGAGTGGGACCGGTAAGGAATTGGTCGCTCGGGCGTTGTTCCAGTATAGCCATCGCAGCGACGAAACGTTCCTCGCCGTTAACTGCGCCGCCCTACCCGATAACTTGCTGGAAAGCGAGTTGTTTGGTCACGAAAAGGGAGCGTTCACGGGCGCGGAGAGTCGCCGCATCGGCAAATTCGAACAATGCAATGGCGGCACTTTGTTCTTGGACGAAATCGGCGACATGGCTCCCATGGTTCAAGCCAAAGTTCTGCGTGTGCTGCAAGAGCAACGCTTCGAGCGGGTCGGCGGCAGCAAAGAGCTGACGACCGACGTGCGGATTATCGCGGCGACGAACCGCCCGCTCGAACAGATGGTGGAAGACGGAGACTATCGCGAAGATTTGCTATACCGACTCAATGGTGTCACGATTGAGTTACCGCCTCTGCGGGAACGATTGAGCGATGTGCCGGCGTTGATTCGGTTCTTCCTCGCCCAAGCGAAACAGGAGTTTAACAAGCCCGATTTGGAGGGAATCGCACCGGAAACTGTCGAACTGCTCACTCATTACAATTGGCCGGGCAATGTTCGACAACTCCGCGCGGTCATCCGCCGCTGTGTGCTCGACACGGTCATGTCCGTGATCACACGCGACGTGTTACCCAACGCGATCTCAGGGCAAAACCGTGACGGCACGGCGTTAGAAATGTTGTCGAATGAAACGTCGACGAACGATGAAGACGGTTCTCAATTGCCCGCGTTGGTTCGTCGTTTGCTGCACGAACGTTCGACCGATGTTTACGCCGAGGCGATGGAATATATGGAACGCTTTGTAATCTTAAAAATCTTGCAGGAAACGCAGGGCAACCAAAGCCAAGCCGCCGAGATACTGGGGATCACCCGAGGCAAACTTCGCGATCGTATCAATACATACAATATCGAACTGAAAAGTGACGTCTCGGTGAATTCATGATTATGACCCAGGAACAACTCCAACGCTTTGACGAAGCCTTAGAGCGACTTGGCGGTGACCAAGACATGCTGGCGATGCTCGCTGCCATCGTGGCCGAGGATGCTCCGCCGATGCTGGCAAAGCTAGGCGAGGATGTGACCGCCGGTGACAGCGCAGATTACGCGAAGGTCGCCCACGCATTGAAGGGGATGCTCAGCACGTTTGAAACGGGCGAACCGGTGAGCGATTTGCAGTCGGTCATCAATGCCGCCCGAGATAACCATGGCAGGGAAGTGCAGAAGCTGCACGTCGCACTTTCACCACAACTCAAGACGCTCATCCTCGAAATTGAAGCCATCTCCTGAGCGGGTTTGGGAACTTGTCAAGCTGTCGTACGCGGCGGCATGGCTTGCGACCCGCTGTCATCGCCGGGGCTGGATACCTGCATTCGACTTGCTTTCCGGTAGGCTAATTGGACTTGGGCGACGATTCCATCAATCTGGGCACCACGGTGCATCGCCGGCTCGCGAGTGTCCATCGTGAATCCTTGCGAAATATCTTAAATGAAGGCTTTGATGACGCATCGGGCTGGTAACTTTTAAGGATTACCCCATCGCCCAGATGACGATGCCCATCGCAACGCATGCGACGGCGAGGACGACCATGTAACTGAGTCCGACAATCGCGAACGGGGCACCCGGCGCTCTCTCACCGATCGAATGCTCATTATCTTGGACGGCGTCTTTGACTTCTTGCACGATGCCATTTTCATTGGCCATGGGTTTTTCCGTGGAGTGAATAAGAACTGGTTCTCGATCATGAGAACACGCAAGCATCGTGCCAACACGAGAACAGCCATTGCGTTGCCTCTACACTCCCTCGGATCTGCTGACGCCCGGTCGTTTACCGAGCAGGCTGCGTCACGATCGGTCAGCATCGACTTAACCACCTCACGAGATCGCACCATGTATTCAGAAACCACCGGATCACGCAAAACACTGGGCGATGTCGACGTGCTTTATCACGATGGCATTTACCACCTCTTTCACCTCGTCCTGCCCAACCACGACTTCATCGCTCACGCGGTCAGTAATAATTGCTTGACGTGGCGACGCGTCGAGAACGCGTTGTTCTTGGGCGATCCCGGATCGTGGGACGATTCGATGCTATGGACGATCCACGTCTCGGCCAACCCGCACAAGCCGGGCGGATGGCGGATGTTCTACACCGGACTTTCACGCCGCGATCACGAGCAGAAACAACGCATCGGCATGGCCGAAAGCAATGATCTTTTCACTTGGCGTAAATCACCCGTGTCGTGGAAAGACCGACGCTCGCAGCTTCCCTACGACTTGCCCGGTCGCCCGCCACAACCGCCGTTCGACTTCGACCCGGAAAGCTGCTTTCCACTGGATTCCGATGGTCGGTACTACGAATCGGAAGTCGACGAAGGCCGGCATTGGGTATCCTGGCGAGATCCGTTTTATTACCGTGAGGGCGACCGTGGTTGGTTGCTGACGGCGGGCCGAGTCAACGATGGTCCGATCGTCCGCCGTGGGTGCGTGGCCGTGATGGAAGAAACGTCACCGAATCAATTCGAAGCCCGTCCGCCGCTGCATCACCCGGCCCTTTATGACGATGTCGAAGTACCGAATTTGTTCAAACTCGACGGAGAATACTACCTGCTAGGCAGCATGCGTGAGGACGCCAAAATCCGCTATTGGCACACCAACGAAATCGGCAAGCCGTGGCGAAGCTACGCCGACAATGTGCTGCTGGCGACGGGCAACTACGCCGGTCGTATCAGCCACGACGAACAAGGGATTCTGCTGTGGAACTTCTTCACGCCCGGTGGCACCGACCGAATGTCCAACAACCTGATGCCGCCACCGAAACGCTTAGTGCGGACAGACAGCGGGCACCTGCAGGTTTGTCCGTTCGAGGGGTTTGAATTGCAAGTCGACCGAATCGCCAAAGTCAAATCGTTCGACGGTCTGAAACGCAATCAACACAGCGACGTTCACTCGTCCGGCACGCTCAATACAACGTTGACATGTCCGTTCGGTTTTCAGATTTTTGAAATCAATACCGAACAACACGACAACCACTTCGGCTGCTTCCGTTTGTCGGCCACTCTCGAAATGCTCGATGAAGGCAAATGCGGTATTGCGTTTCGCTTGGACCGCGAGACTCACGACGGGTACTACCTGTCGCTCGACTTGTTCAAAGGGGTCGCTCAGGTCCGAGCGTGGGGCAGCGGCCCGGATGGCAGTGGCGAAGAGATGATGCAGTTTCGCTCGCTGCAAGCGGCTTACTGGGAACAAGAGCTTCGGGGACGCGTTGAAATCACCTTGGTTGCCTACGGCAGCTACTTGGAACTGGCTGTCGGCGGTCGCGTGATGTTGTCTTTGGCGGATCAGACTTTCTCCTCCGGGTCGATCGGCTTCTGCGTTGAAAGCGCAACACTCAGCGTGAACAATTTGCGACTCGAGCATTTCGTCCCGCCGGTTCAGTCCGACGAGCACCTCGCCAACGGGTGATTAGCGAAGCCAGTGGAATCAAAGTTTCGTCTTGCCATGGTTTGCTCGCCAACTGCGAGCGCACACCGCCACGTTCTTTGGCACACCGATTGCCGTCACTCATCCGGCACGGCGGTTAAAAACCAACCACCGGCTTCGGAGCGGCCCGCCGTCTCGCTTCCGCCAAAAAAAGAGAAACCAACGATAAAAAACATCCTTGACACGTCGCTTACCGTCGCATTTTCTTTCGCCGTGGTCGGCTGTGATATCAAACAAACTCAAGAGGGCGAACTGCCCACCGTCGATGTCGATGGCGGGGCCATGCCAGCTTACGATGTGGATGGTCTGGACGTCGACGTCTCAACCGAAGAATCGAAGATCAGCGTCCCCGATGTGGATATTGACATGAAAGAGAAAACGATCACGATACCCAGTATCAACATTGATTTGCCCAGTGACGACTTGGGGCCCGCCTGTAACTTCGACAGCAGTCTGAGCAAGGGGACGCAAGTCACCGTTTAGGGCGTACCGGTGAAGATCAAAGACCGCGTCATCTTGTTGGCCCGTCAAATCACGAAGGGCAGCAAAAAGATGGAAATCGAACGTCAGGTGGCATCGAAAAGCTAATGCCGACCGCTGCACGAGCAACATTCTCGTTGGAGTGCGGGCTTTCGCTGCTCACCTGCCATCGAGCGAAGGCACGTTCATCTCACCCGAAGCCGTCGGTTGGAATCACGCACCGGGCATTTGGACGGATGAGCAAGGGGAGGCTTGGAAACCGATCGTTGAGGCTGTGCATGAACACGACACGCCAATCTTTTTACAACTGTGGCATACCGGCCGGACCTCTCATAGCGATTTTCATAATGGCGAATTGCCCGTCGCGCCTTCGGCGATCAAGAGCAACGGGCGGCCCGCGATTGTTCCATCGGGTGAAGAGAAAGATCACGAAGTTCCGCGACCGCTCGAGACGTCCGAGATGTCCCGCTTGATCGAAGACTATCGCTCGGCCGCCGCGCGTGCGAAAGCCGCCGGTTTTGACGGCGTCGAAGTCCACGCCGGAAATGGTTACTTGATTGATGAATTCCTGCAATCGAAGACGAACCAGCGTGAAGACCAATATGGTGGTCGCATTGAAAACCGCTTTCGGTTGTTGGGCGAGGTCGTCGATGTCTGCCAAACCGTCTTTGATGCACCGCGAGTCGGCGTGCGAATCTCTCCCAACGGTGAATTCAACGACATGGGCTCACCCGACTTCCGCGAAACGTTCCTGTACGTTGCTCAGCAACTCAACTCACGCGACTTGGCTTGGCTGGATATCTTGGATGGCCTCTCGTTCGGTTTTCACAAGCTCGGTGACCCCATCACGCTGTCCGACATTCGCAGCGTCTACTCCGGACGCATCATGGCCAACTGCGGCTACGATCGGGATCAAGCAGACACGGCCATCGCGGAAGGTTTAGCCGAGATGGTTGCGTTTGGACGTCCCTTCATCAGCAATCCCGACCTGGTCGAGCGTTTTGTGAACGACTGGGATTTCAACGATCCCGCACCGCAGGACGTTTGGTACTCGTATGACGAAGAAGGCTACACCGACTTCCCGACTTACGAACAAAGCAAGCCAAGCGAACTGAACGAGACCGCTCGTGCGTGATGCCCGGCGTCCGGCATCGCATTTGCGTGACAACGAGTGTGAACGCAAATCAAGGCACTTTCAGGAAGATACCCAAGATCTCCACGACAGACACACCCGGAAACTTCAGCGAGAAAAAACACTCGGTATCCGGGCGTTCATCCAGCAGGTCATCGATCGCATCGAGGGCATCTATTGGTTCATTCCGTCACGGCCTCACGATCTGATTCACAAGAACACCGACGCAGGACGTCTTCTTCACGCTGAACGAGTTCGCCGAAGTGGGCACCCGAGCATTGTCGCCGGGCGTGAATGATCCCTTCACCGCGATGCAGTGCATCGATTGGTTGTCCGACGGCCTGGTGAAGCTGTCGACGCGATGCTTGGACAATGGGTTCCGTACGCCCGCAAGGATGAGAACGTGAGGGCCTATTTCGTCAAGTCCATGCAGCAGGTGATCGACATTTCGGATAACGAGAATTTGAATGATTTGGTTCGTCAGCAGATGGAGTCGATTCTTACCTTCGGATTGTCAGTTGCGTACGACAGCGAACAGGCCGAGGAACGAGCGGAAAAGCTGCTCGAAAACCAAGTCGATTAAATGATGGGCAACACCTCGGCGTCCGAGGAGACTGGACGAATCCTCGACAACACCCAAGAGTCATCGGGCCAATGGTGGAAGACGCTGTTAAGTTTTGCCGGAATCCTCGTTGGTGCCACGGGAGTGGTCGCGGCGTTGCAGGCGGCCTTGAATCAAGTTCGGGGAGTCAAACCTGAGCCTGAAACAGTCGGCATCCTGGACACGGTTTGGAAGCGAGTGATGTCGCTGGGGATGATTCTCGGGCTGGAGTTTCGGTTGGTGTCGCTGGTCGTTTCGTCGGTGCTGGCAGCGGTCGGCGATCAAGTCCACCGAGGACACCATTGGCCTGCACGGTCGTGTGCTGACCAATCCGCCGATCGATCCCGATTCTCGTAACGATCAGTGGTGGCAAAACCTCAGCAACACCGTCCAGAGATTCTCGAGCGACGAAGTCGCCGGGCGTCAAAATCCAAGCGTTCGCCGGCGGTGCGACAGGCACAACGTTCAGCGATGCCGAAGGCTACTTTCACATCGACTTGCCTCGCGATCTTAAAAAAAGCGGCGAGCTGTTTCAAGTGCATGGCCGACCGAACGATCCAATCTCCGAAGCTGTGGGCAACGATCGAAACGCTGCCATCGGAATGCCGATCAAGCGTCCACTACCATTGAGCGAGTTTGATTGTCTCGTTGTCGCCTAGCCGATCTGACGTGTCAACTTGCCTGGGTCTTCATCGCCGAGCCGATCGTGGATGTACAGCAGTTGCACCAACACCAATGCCACCACCACCAGCGGTGCTGCCATCATGATTCCAATGATGCCGAACAGAACGCCCATCAAAAGTTGAGCGGCGATGGTCAGGATGGGTGGCAACGTGACCTCGTGTCGCTGAATCATCGGTGTGATCAAGTAACTTTCAATTCCTTGCAAAACCAGATTCAGTCCTAGCACATAGAGGGCGGTTTGCGGCGATACGTTCAGAGCCAAAAGCGATTGGGGTACCGCCGCGAGGATCGGGCCCACGTTGGGAATGAAGGTCAGCAGAGCGGCGACCACGCCCAGTGTGATCGGTAACGGCACGCCTAAAATCCACAAACCAATCGCAGTCATCACACCGACGATCGCCATCGAAAAGAAACGCCCCAAGATCCAGCGGGCCAAGGCCGCATTGAGGTAATCGAGTACTTCATCGGTGCGTTGACGACGGTCCTTCGGAAATAGCTTGACCAACCCATCCCGGTACAGATCCGGGTTGTAGGCGGCATACAAACCGACAAACAGAATCACCAATCCGCCGGTCATGCCCCAAGTTGCCCACTGCAATCCGCTGAATAGCGACGGCAAGATCGCAGGGGCTTTTTCGACGCTGAACGCTTGCCAATCCATCGATTCGGGCACCAATTGATTGGCCCATTCGTACTGACTCAGCGTATTGCCCAATTGCTGTACGCCGGCTTGCAGTTGGGCAGACAACTCATCCGCTCGACGGCCAACCTGGGCCCCTAAATAAAAGAGTCCTGCCGCTGCCCCCACAAACATCAGCCCGGTGACGCTGAGATAGCTGACTAGGTAGGACAAGGGAGAACGATCGGCGACCCAGCGGGAAATTCCATTGAGGAAGACTCCAAATAACAATCCAGCGTAAACGAGCAGCAGCACACTGACCGATGTCGTGAACAGTCCAGCGGTGGCTAAAACGAGCGCTGCCAGCAAAACGATCACGATGGACGATCGTATGGCGGCAAAGGGTCCGGTCAATTCCGCCTTGCGAAGCATAGCTGTCTCCTGGTTGTCGGGTACTCAATGAATTCGGTTCGGTTGTACCGACAACACTGAAAAGCAAATGCAATACCAACCGCTCAAAGTCCCTCGATCCCGTCGGCAACGAGGCGTTCATTCTCCAGCGGCATCAAGTGACCGATTCCATTGACTCGCGTGAGATTTGCGTCGGGAATCAGCCCGACCACGTCGTTCTCGATGGCCTGCATGGGGATCACCGGGTCGTCGTCGGATGCCAGCACGTGCGTCGGCACATCAATCGGTTTCGCTTGATCGGCGAGCGAATGCTCCATTGCTTCACGCAGCCACCAATGCCACCAATGCCACCAATGCCACCAATGCCACGCGTCTTCGCTTGATCGCAAATTCGTTTCGATAGCGAACTGCCTCCGCTGCGCACCTCGTTCTTGCACGGTGGAGTTTTCGATCATCTGCGTGGCTTCTTCGCGACCAGGCATCATCGGACACCTCCAAGGGATGCCCTTTCTCGCCGATGATGCCAGCGGTGTGGACCAAAATGTCGCAACCGCCCAAGAAAGTGACTGCTTTTCGAACGACCTGATCGCATTCGGATTGCTCCGTCAGGTCAGCCTCGATCGATTCATAATCACTCAGTTGGCTCTGCACGTCTGACCAATCTGTGTCTGGCACATCGGTCAGTAGCAACCTGGCCCCTTCGGCGGAGACCAGCTTGGCAGTTTCCAAACCAATCCCAGAGGAGGCGCCAGTGATAATCGCCACGCGATCCTGTATTTGAAGGTCCATCACGGTTTCCATTTCGACAAATATAGGTTCATCCGACGGTGATCTTCTGACCTTCTCTGGGGTGCATCCTGCGGTGGCATCTCGCCTTGATGATCGGTCGCGGGAAAGCAGATCGTCATGCGGTTTCCGACTTCGATGGGCACGATATTTGCGACGCCACCGCAAGAGACGTTACGAACATCCGCAACGGTGCAACCTGAAGGTCGAGCGATATGGGTCGCCGTGGTTGCGAGGGACTGTGAACCGAACGAGACAATATGTCTGATTACCAGAAGCCAAGACGATGCTTGATTGTTGACGACGTCCGCAGCTCGCGTGAAATGCTGCGATCGTGGCTAGTCCGCGATGGCTTCGAGGTCTCATCGGCTGCTGATGGCGCGGAAGCTTGGGAAGCAATCCAGCGTTTGCCACCCGATTTTGTCGTGACCGACATCGAAATGCCGAATCTCTCGGGACTGGAATTGATACGGAAAGTGCGAGCCGCTGAATGTTCGGCGATCCATTGCATTCCGATCCTGGTCATGACCAGCCTGCATGATTGCCAAATTCTAAAAGCAGTCCAGGAGATCGGCGGAAATGGATTGTTAGTGAAGCCGCTGGACAAAAATGTGGTTGACTCGGTGCTAGTGAACCTGTGGGCTGGCAAATTCTCCAGTGCCGATACCAATTTCGAGTTTGATGATCGTGCCAGCGAGTCGGAGGGTGCGGGAGTCATTTCGCCCGCGCTGCGGCGATTGTTCGACCACGTTGCACGCAACGAACGAGGCTGACGTTGCCAACTCGACCTTGCATGGTGACATCAACGACGACGGTACCCAAATCGACCTGACGGTCGCCTACGACCCGGCGACTGGCAAATCGCTCGAAACGCCCGTCATCGACAAATTGATTCGCGAAAACCAATACACCGACGACTCCTATGATTGGGCCAACGATTGGCTGGAATGGGGATACACGGACGGAAATGTTTCGGCAACGCACAGAGAAAAGACCGAACGTGATGATCGCAACGAAGGCTCGCGAAACAAAGTCGATAGCGTTTTCGAAGACCCGGCTTCCGGTTAGCGACAGCGAAACAATAAGACGCGTTGAATGGGAATGGACGAGACTACGAGTCCCTGTGATTCCCGGAGTGCGATGGCCTCGTAGCCTCGTCCACTACGCCAGTCATTGTTTCGCTGTTGTTAAGCAGGTTCGGGAAAGTGTTTCGGTCTATTAGCTCGCCCCCGGGGCACCTTCGGATCGCGCCCGCTCCACCATCGCGACGAGTACTGCACGGCACTCATCAGAACAACGCACTTCGTGAGGGAAGCCAATGCGCACCGAGTGAACGCGTTCGGGCGTCTTGAGACGAAGGTGAAAGCCGAGACGGTCCACAGCCGTCATTTTTGCTTCGGAGGCGGCGACGCCTTTTTCGTGCAAAGCAATCTCGATCAACGCCGGCGAGTGGTCGCGGTTCATGTGCTGCAGGATACCCAGGGCCGCCTCGGCCAACGGATCAGGTATCGCCTGTTCGAATTCTGAAGTTTCGACCCAGCCCATCACACCGAAGCCTCCGACGAAATAGAGATCGACGGGAGGAAGACGCCAAAACGAGAAGTCAGCGAAATCGACATAGTAACTGGCGTTTTCGTGACGTGCGAGATACGCCGCACGCGCCGCCGCCAGATCGTCCTTGGGCACAAGCTCGGCGTTGCCCATCAAAGTCATTCGAGCGGCGCCCAAGGGATCGCTTTGGGCTTCCGGAGTGGTGACGAACAAGGATGCGTGGGGATCAGCCTTCAGATTATGCGTATGCATTGCCATCGCGCTGATCAGGAACAGTGGCCGTCCGGCGTCGTCCAGGGCGTAGGGCATTGTCGAGCCGAACGGGAACCCCTGGCACTTTTTCGAATGGGTCGATATCACACCGACCTGATTGAGGGAGAGCATCGTCCGCGCTCGCTCAGCATAGGAGGTCTCGGGAGCCGGGTTGAGCTCTTCAGTTTGCGTCGTGGAAGCGTGCTGTCGCTGTTTGGTCATCGGGTGGGATCTACCTAATCAAGGATGAATTCGTCATTTCTAATTAGCGTTTTATAACACGCGTGGGACGCGAAGAACTCCCGCAGCGTGTGGCTGAAACAGAACGGCCCATACATTGACGGATCCCCACGTTCATCGCAACGAAAGCCACCGGGCTCAATGGAATCGCGTAGCTGGAATTTCCTGTCGCTCAACAGTGTACACCAGGCCTGTTTCTGGTATCAATTGGGGTGCCTCGACCACGTCGAACTAGGAAAACGTTCATGGACAAGCATGTTCCTCGATCGGTGGCACGTGTTATCCACTTGGACGTCCTCAACCGATTGTTGAGTCCCGATGAGATCGAGGTCAAACCCGAGGCGTTCTTTGCCGGTATGGAAACCGTGTTGGAGAAGCAAGCCAAAGATCTGGCTGATCTGCAGACCAACCCCTTGAAACTGCTGAGTTTCACGATGCAACGAATGCGCGGTGAGGAGTCCAAAACTCAGCCCGAAGTGGAACGCATACCGTGCCTCTTCTACGAGGATGGCCTCTCCCATGTCGAGTCCATGCTGCGGATGCGACAACATCTGGCGATGCGTCACTGGAATGGAGAAGCGGAGTTGACGATGATGGACATAATCACCGAAGAGGTTGCCAAGATGACGGGGACGTCGCCGCAAACGCCTGCCAAACCAATGCCACAGAGGACACGCATCGATTGGGATTTCGATCCCGAAATCCCCACCCGGGATTTCTTCGATTGCCGGGATTTGACGCAGCAATACGAAGTTGCCGAAGCCCTCAAAGACTTTCTGCGGAAAGTCAAGCGGGACCAGTTTCGTCTGTGGGAGGCAATTATCCGCGACGAGCAGAACCTGCCGACCGTTCCTGCTGGTGCATCGTCAGGGTGAGCTTTTCTCGTTTAAAGAGCCGGAAGCGGACGAGGCGATCCTCGCTGTCGACGGGTCGGTGCGATTGGACACGCCCTGGTAAGAAATCCTGCGAAAGATCGCGTCGCACTTGCTGGTTGATCCCATGCAGACCAGCGAGCCTTGCTTTGACAATGAAATGATCCATTGGCACATCCTTACGCTCGAGCTGCAACGCGGCGCGCGAGGGTTGTCGTTGCCCGATGGCGTTCAGCGGGCGATCGACGTTGTGCCCGCAGAAGTGCGACATCAACTGGGACTTCAATATTGTTCTGACGGCTTGATGGATCTCGGTTCGGATGAGGATGTGACCCTGGATCACGAAGACGAGTGGTGGCGAATCGATGATTTCCAGAACCGCCTGTGGGAGCATCGTGAAAGTGTCGAGTTCTTTGATCTGATGTTCGACGGACTGTTGGAACGTTGCATCATGCCCGAGAAGGACCAACGAATCCTGTTTGACAGCTTCCGCCAGCGGCTTGGTTTGCATAGCACCGACCAGCCGCTTGCCCCGCGATTGCGGAAGGTGCAGTCGGAGTGGACGACAGCGCCGCTGGAACCGCTCTGCGAGGACGTCATCGGCAACGCGATTCTGCATCCTGAACGGATCGTCCATCGAACCGCGATGTGGTATTTCGCGGGCTCGAAGTCTCGCGATCCGGCAGTCGCGCCGCTGGTACTCGACGCGCTGGACGCTTTGAAAGACTCTGACGACCGCAAATTCGCTGCGGCCTGCCTGAAGCGGTTGCTGATTTCTGACGCCGCCGCCGAGCGAATCCTGAAATTGCTGCAATCGCACGAGGTTGCGGAGAACGATTCCGAAGATGATGAAGACGAAGAAAGACGGCAGCCTTTACGGGCCCGGAATCAGCAATCCGCTAAGCAGCGTTTACGAAGGAGCTTCGACTCTGGCGGGCCGCACAATGCCAATCACGAACTCAACCCAAAGGACGGGTCGCAACGAACCGTGCGGGAGTGGCGAGAAGTTCAAAAAGTGCTGTCTAAGAAAACAGTGACCTGCATCGTCATGCATGGTGGATTTCCAGAGGTCGGTACTCCTGCGGGTTCATCCGGCGGAAGCGTGCGCCGGAGGTTTTCAAGGCATGACGCTGCCACAATCGACTCAGCCCCGGCAACGGCGCCGATTGGGCGGGCGAGCCCAACGCCGACACCAACGGCTACACAGTCAACGACGGTGATCGCATTAATGCCCCCGGTCCTGAACAGCCATGGTTGCGTGGCAGCGACGGGCGATTCTCTTACCGCGATCAAGACGGTCGCCAAATTTTTGAGGACCAAGTCTTCCGGCAAGCGATTGCGTCCAGCTGAGGCAAAACAGATTCAATCGCTGAAGTCGCTGTCGGTGAGATGTTTGGAACGACAGATCAACGCTGATCGACACCGGTAAATCAAACCAGGATGGCGGCGTTTGGATTAGCGCTCGGCTCTCCGAGCCGAAAGCGGTCACCCCGACGCTTTCGGTTCGGAGAACCGAGCGACATTCCTTGCTCCGGCGTTGCTAAGCCGGTTGGGCGTTAAGCAGGTTCGGGTAATTCATTGCGTATAACTCCATTAGCCGTTTGGGCGTTAGCCCCGGTTCAACGTGAGAACCGTGGCTAACCCCAAAACGCTGATACACCGAAACACTTTCCCGTACCTCGCTAACGCGCCGGGTTATCATTGTCACATTAACTTCTCGAAAACGCTTCAATCAACAGCCCGCTTGCGTCACCACGGCCAACGGACTGAGACAATCCCTCGTACCTGCCTGTCTAGCTGTGTTTGATTTACTTGTTGCAATTACCACCATGTCCGTTCTCTGCTTGGTGGCAGGGTTCATGGCTCGACGTTTCCTTTGCTCTGAAAAGGGGCAACGAACGATGCTGTTGTTGGCGATCGCGGTGTTGACGGCGGTGATGTTTCAGTTCTACGGATCGGGCCGACTTTTTTGGGCACGATGGTTTCCGTTTTCTGCGGCGATCATCTACACCAATTTTGCTGCGATCTCTGCGGCCCTGGCGGCGGGTTGGGCCAGTCGGCTTCCGCATACACCGCGTTGGCGTCGCATCGTCCTGTCGCTCGGTCTGGGGTTGATGTCGCTCTCTGCGATCCTTTGGCCGTTGCTTTCGATCGCCGTCCGACCGCCGCCGGCGGGATCCGATCAATGGAACCAGGGTGTTGCCATGCAGACCTCTTGGGCAACTTGCAGTCCGGCGGCCGCGGCGACTTTGTTACGTGCCGAAGGGAGTAAGGTTTCGGAATCGGACATGATCCCGTTATGCCTAACAGACTCCGCCGGCACGCCGACGCTGGGGTTGTATCGAGGGTTGAAATTGGTTGCGGATCGCGAAGGCAGGATCGTCGAAGTGATCGACGAGACCGTCGGCGAACTGCTGGCGGCCAACGATTGGCCGGTCTTGTTAGCGGTGGAGCTTCCCTTTGGTGTCGACGACCGCCGGTACGCCGAGCAGTGGGGATGGATCCCAGGAATGGGACACAGTGTCGTCGCCTTGGGGCGGACGCGTGATGGCCGAGTCGTCATCGGCGATCCCTCGGTGGGATTGGAAGCCTGGACCGAGACAGATTTGCGAGTGCTCTGGCACGGCGACGGCGTCCGGATTCGATGAGACTTCGTGGATCCGCAACAGCGAGACAATGGTGTCAATGGTTTCGATCGGTTCAAGGGTGGAAGGGGCTCGCAGCGTCACTTGGCTGCGGAATTTCTTGGCCTCCGCCACGGTTTGACCGTTAGCAGCCAAACTGGAAACGGTGAGCAGTTGCCTGCCATCACGGGGGGAGCACGCAAGTTGTTTGCCATCGGAGGCGTCGAGCATGACAATGCGACCGCCGTTGTCATTGATCATGACATAGCGATCGTCGCGATCCATCTCCAGCCCTGAGACATAGGTGCCGGCAACCGTCGGATTCGACCAGAGTTTCCCGCCCGAATCGGCATCCCACAGTTCGATGGACAAGTCCTCGGTCAACGGCCTCCGACTCGATTCTCGCAGACAGACCGCTACCAGCTGACCTGACGGAGACAAGGTCGCCTGGTAGTCGCCGTCAGTTTTCGGATACGATTGCAGCACCCGCCAACCTTCGTCGACCAACGAATGAAACCTTTCGCGAAGATTGAAAACGAGTTGCCGAGTCCAGTCGGCACTTCGCGGTCCCACTTCGTATAAGTTCAGAAAGTCTGATTCGCTCGGATTCGTTTCAACCGATCGATCATGATGGACTTGCCGTTCAGCCGATCGCAGCCAAAAACTAAGTTCGCTGGTCCCTTCCAACGGATCTCGCCTCGGTCGCTCATCAATCCAAACCAAGGGCCAATCCGCACGCGGCGATACTTGGCTGGCATCAGTCTGCTGTTCCATCGGTAGTGCTGGGAACAACGTCGTTTCGGCGTCATCGATTTCTGGTGTGATCTTGCCAGTGTACGAATTTGCCTTCTCGACCCAACGGACTCGTGGTGGATAAGCCAGCGGCTTTCGTTGATCAACCTTTTCGCCGCGATCGATCGGTTCTCGTACGTCCCACAAGGTTGCACCATCATCGGCGGCGGAAAGCAGCATCTCGCCATCAGGATGAAACGCCACATCGTTTACATCCAACCGGTGACCGTTGATCACGATCGGTTCCGTCCAAGCGTCGGGTTCGATGACGCGAGATCACTAACGGAATCTTGCGAAAGATCCACAGCAACTAACCATCCTTTGGGAACGATACCTCGGAAGCCGGTCGTCGGCCGGGTGTCGGTCTCTCCGGCAACCAAAACATGACTCCCGTTCGGACTGCCAGCGATGTCCAGCGGCTGGCCCGCCGGGATGGAGTGCTCACGCAAAACGTCAAGGCTGGCGGAGTCGATTTGCCGAACCGATTGCTCTCCTGCGACGATCAGCGTCTGCTCATTCGGCCCAAAGCAGATTTGCTGCCCATCGCACGGAGTCCAGCGAGGATTGTTCTCGTCTTTCCGGTCCAATAGCACCAGCCTGGTGACCGACCGATCGTTGGCGAACACGCGGGTGTCACTTAGCAGCAGAGCCACGTACCGACCGTCAGCGGAGACAGCCGAATCCTGCAGGGGCGAATTCCAATTGAGTCTTCGATGCCATCAGAATTCGCCGGTTGCCAGTGACAAGATTCCAACGCCGTTACTCCCCTGATGAAAGATGCGTTGGTTCTCAGCAAGGAACGAAACATCTCGTAGGTCATACCACTGTCTTTGATGACCGCTGCCCATCTCAGTGAGCGTGTGATCGAACCAGCCGAACCGCCCGTCCGGTGAGAAGGATGCTTTTTCACTAGGATATTCTCGAGGCTCGGCACACCAACTCGGTTTACCGCTTGGAAGTTCATGAACGCAAACGTCGCCACCCTGGATCAAAAATCGCTTTTCATAGGCGGAAAAAAGCAATTGACCGTGAAGGTCGCTGGCGATCGTTCGGCTGAAGCAGCTTTCCGCATCGAGCCGCTCGCCCGATGGCAGCCGAATCCACCGCCACAGGTGATCCAGATCATGGTCGATCCCGGCCGGGTATTCCATGTCGATAAAGCAGCTCCATCGAGCGGCACCGTAACGGACCTGGGCGATCGGAAGATCAAAGTCTTTCAATTCGTCGAGCAGCTTTCCCGACCGGACGCCCCATGGCCGCAGCACGGTCAAATATCCCCTCGTATCCAGCTCGGTATCGTTTCGCTGCGGAGGAACCGTCGCATCAGGTGGTTGCACTGACGCGATCACGCCACTTTTGGACGCCACCCGTTGTTCCGTGTCGTCCGCAAATCGGTGCAGCACACGCCCATCGTCAACGTTGATCAAAGCCGATTGCTTGAGCACGTATGCGTCTTGGGTGACCAGCAACCGCGATGATGATCCGACGAAATCAAATTTCCAGGCACAGCTTCTTGGTGGTTCGGGACGCTTGATCGGGAAGTCGAGCCTCTGGGTAACTCCTCCGGTCGCCGTGTCCAAAATCAGCAACTCGGCAGCTTCGGTTTGCAGATAGCAGCCGTCCTGATTGGAGACTGCGACTCGGCGTCCGCTTGGGCTGATGCAGGCATTGAGTTGCAGGCGATCTTCATCCGCCTCCGGCAAGCGTGGATCTGCCTTCCAACTTTGCAAAACTTCCAAGGTTTCGCTCGATAAGACCGAAACGGTGTCCCCCTCCAGCCGCAGCAAGTGTTCGGAGTCGTCGCTGGATCACCACTGGGAACCGGCTGATGGCCAATGACCGATTTCTTTCCCTGTTCGCAAGTCATACGCGATCGTTTCCACTTGAGTCTGCCCGATCGCAAATACGTTATCTGGAGAGACTGTCGAAAGCAAAGGCGGCATCGGGCGAGATTCGAGTCGCACCAGCAAGCAAGGATGCGGGGTGTCTTTCGCGAAAGATGAATTTTGCGGCAACTCGGCTTTCTTGCCGTCGCATCTGCCAAACAGAAGCACGCACATGAGCGGCAGACGTAACAGCTTCATCCGTTGCAGACCTTTACTCGCGTTCTTTCGATTCATCACCCGACGCCGATTCGTCGGCAGCGTCGAGCGGCAACACGCCGTCGGTGATTTGCATGATCGCCAGCCCTCGTTTGCCGTCGGCGACGTGTTTGGGCAAGCCAACGCGTGAGTCCGCCGAGCCGACCAGGAACCATCGTCCCATCGGAGCACGCATCGTTGTGTCGATCGTCAACGGCGACTGGTTCTGCGTCCGCAACTGGATTTTGATCTGCAACTCGTTCTTTTCGGTCGTATTGAGCAGCGACGTCAGTGCGGTCAGTTGGCCGTATCGCGACGTACCCGTCACCGTGGAAGGCTGGCCGATGGTGACCGCTGCGGTGGCACTCCCGGCGCGAACCAAGTCGACCCTACCCCGCCGACTTGAGGCCCTCACCAGCGAGGCCTTCGTACGACTCGCGGTTCGCATCGTCCGATTCGATCAGACAGATGACTTGGTAAGTGACATCCTTGACAGGACCGATCACCCTATCAGAAGTGGGGAGTGGTACCTGCGTGGTTGATTGGGCGGATGCCAAAGACGAGGCAATCAGCAACATTCCAACGGCAGTCAAGATACGATTCATCCAACGATCCTTTCGCGAGTCGTCCAATTCAAACACATGTCAATCGCCGTCTTTGACGCAGCAACGCGACGGAAGTTCCACCAGGCGATCGGCGTCGTCCGTGTCGGCTTCGTCCGTGTCGGCTTCGTGAACTCACTCGGGATTCGAGACTTCCCGTTGGCGACTTCGTCGTGCGATTCCGTGTAGACGACTCGTTGGAAGGCGTTCAGGTTGGGGGCGCGATGAAGTGCGTCGCGGACTTTGTTCATGTCGCGACCGGCGTCATCGACTTGCGTGAGCACCTCGCGAATCGGATGGACAAATTTGGCATCCCACTGGGTCGAGAAACCGGCACCGCCTTCGATGTCCGACTTGGTCAGGTAGGCGTTGTTTTGCCAATCGAAGTTGGGGTCGTACACGATGCCGTTGCCGATCGAATTGGTAACCTCGCGAACTCCAAGGTCGATCCGCTGAAACGTGCGTTCGCGATTGGTGACCTCATGCTTGTATTGACCGCCCGGCTTAACGCTCTCGATGATCGCCAACCAATTGCCACTGTCTTCGCGTTGCATTGGATTGGCGTCAGCTTGCCATTCGATGAAATTGCCGACGACGTGGACCTCGTCCGCGTGGGGTGCCCAGACGCGAAAGACGACGCCAGCGTCGAGGACGATTGACCCCATTGCGTGAATGTGCGGAATCGCGGCATCGAACTTGTTCTGAGGTCGCGATTGAAGCCGGGGAGCGAGACAGTTCCATTCATCGAAAAGTTCCCTCTCTTTATTGGTTGTTGTGCTTTTTTGTCGTAGCGGAAGTCGCCAAGAGTTTCGGCAATCGGAACACCGAAACTCTTGGCAAGTTCCGCTACGATAGGAGTTCATTTGCCCATTGCATGGGCATCTGTTGCATTGAATTAGCAAGCATGTTCGACCACCAATCCGTTGTGATCGCGATGTCGGCTACGTTGTATCGGCGGAATATCGGTACGCTGGCTTGGTTCGACATCACGGCGACGTCGATGGGGCAGGCCACGTCGGTGACACTGGTCCGGGTGGCGTCAAAAGCGAGCAATGCCAATCCGATCGCGGATCGTAGCGGGGTGTCGTACGTCAACAGGCGGTCCAAGATCGGCTTGCCGTAGTAGGTTCGTCCGATCACGAAGTAGGGAGCGTCTTCGGCCGCTTCGATCCAGTTTCCCTCTGGGTAAACGTAGAACACCTGCGGCACCGCATCGCCGATCAGCCGGCCGCCAATAATCGCGTGCGAGTTGAACTTGTGGTTAGTGGATTGCAGTGCTGCACCGTCTTCGGCTTTGACGCGGCGGAGTTGTTCGCCGAACCGATTAACGATTTGGTACAAGCGATCGAGGCCGTTGGAGTCATTACGGAGTGATTCATCGAGGTAGATGATCGCTTTGTCGCGAACCGATCGCAGGCCGCTAGTCATTGTGAACAGACTCTGACCGTTGTGCTGGAACTCGGCCAGCTTTTGTTTGTTCGATTGCTCGCCGCCGCGGACGATTCGCGTGTCCGCCAAGGCAACGATGCCTTCGCGGACTTTGATTCCAATACAGAATGTCATGCGGAGCTGACCGCCGTTTCAACGTTGGTTGGGTCGAGCAAGTCATTGTCGGATTGTCGTTCGTTGGCCCACACTTCCATCTCGAAGTGTTTCACGCTACCACGAATCGTACTGAAGGCCACGTCAGCGGCATCGCGGCAGGTGCCAATGCGAACGAAACCGCCAATGGGTCCCAATCGCGTGGCGTCGAACAGGAACCATCGACCGTCAAGGTAGGCTTCAAGATTGTCGAAATTTTTAAATTTGCCGAAACAGGCGATCACGACCACACCGCCGTAGCCTTCGTAACAAGCTCGTTTCTGTGCTTTGGAGGATCACCAACCAGAATGGTCAGTTCTCGGCCAAGCAGTGTGAATCCGTCAGCGAGGAGTACGAATGCCAAGGGCGCGGTCGCCACGACGACGGCGATATTGGGAATCCCCGCACGCTGCAATCGGTTGACCACGGGGCTGAGCAAAAACGACAGCAACAGCCCGAGTGCCAGCGAGATGAACACGTCACGTGCGAAGAACAACGCCGCCACCATCAGAACGACGGCGAGTAACTGAGCGACGGCACTGATCGTTGCGAATTGGGAGTGAGGTTTTGCCATTCATGGGTTCGATGCAGCTGGATGGGAATTGTCGTGCAGAAACGAATTAGCCTTAAAAGCAAAGCGTGTGCCGTGTCGCGCTTTCTGTAATCTGTTTTCAACATGCGGCTCCAAAGTTGCGGTTCATCCGACGGAAGCTTGCGCAGACCCCAGGACCAATGTTTTTCAAAGCATGGCTCCAGTGTCCCATGATTCGATGGAAAATCGTCCTCGGCGAACCGAAATCCGCCGAGGACCGGCGGCACCATTGGCGCACCGCTTTTGCAGCAAGACGCTGGCGACCGAGATCTCCCTTGTCGAGTGGCACCTCTGCAGAGCTCGACTGCGCTTCTTCCGGCTCACATTGTCGACCAGCATCCATACTCATGCACCAATCTCGTTGGACACTGCAGTCATGCCTGAAAAACCTCCGGCGCACGCTTCCGCCGGATCAACCAAAGCTGCTCCGTTGGCGCCGGTAAAAAAGTCGTCACAATTCATTCGGTAGAACCACGTAGCAGCGTCTCTCCGAGACTGTTTCGACGACAAAGAATACGATGAACTTCGAGGGCATGGTTCCAGTGGGCTAGGCGGCTGCGTTTTTAGGCGTGTGCAAAGAGACGCTGCGGAACTGGGATCGGTCCAGGAGACTGGTACCCGAGCGAAATCCGGTGACCGGTTATCGCTACTATCATCAACGCGACTTCGAGGCGTTTTATCAAGAAGTGGTTGTCGAGCGTGGCGCCGAATCAATACGTCATCGACTCCCCTGATCGTCGGTGTGGGTGCATCCGCCGGCGGCCTGGATGCGTTTGAAGGTTTACTGGCGGGTCTCGGATCGACGCCGGGTGTGGCGATCGTTTTTGTTCAACATCTCGACCCAAGCAGCAAATCGTTGCTGCACGAATTGCCGGCCAAGAGGACCGACATGGAAGTGGTTCGATTGACCGAGGGTCGTCGAAAGCTGAAAACCGACACGGTCTACGTTTGTCCGCCACAAACCCTGCTCGATTTAAGCAACGGCAGCGTCCGCCTTTCCAAACCCGATTACGCGGGCAGGCAGCCCAACGTGATCGACCATTTCTTGCATAGCATCGCCGAAGACCAGGGCAACCGAGGGGTCGGTATCACTTCATCGAAAAGGCGGGCGGCACGGTGCTCACCGCGACTAACGGCCAAGAAACCCTCGACTACATCGCCGATCCGGGTTCGCCCCCTACGGATTTGATTTTGATGGACATGCAGATGCCCGTGATGGACGGCGACGAGGCGGCAAGCGAACTCCGCCGGAAGGGATGCAAGCTACCGATCATCGCCTTGACCGCCCACGCCATGAAAAGCGACCGGGAGGATTGTTTGGCTGCAGGTTGCACCGAATGCATCAGCAAACCGCTCGATCGTAGCGTGCTGATCGGCATGATCCACCGGCTGAGCCCAAACTCGAAAAAGACGATGAACACGATCAACCGCGTACCGCGCTGACGCGCCAGGTGATTAAATCAACAGACCGCCAGCAGCTAATTTCACAGATCAACAAATAACCGTGATACCGTTTCGCGCAGTACCGCCACATCAACCGGTTTAGCCACAAACGCATCGGCTCCGAGGTGCCGCAATTCCGCTCGGGTGATCGCGTCGTTCTGTGAGCTAATCACGAGAATCGGCAGACCGGATATTTGCGCATCGTCGCTGGCCCGGATCAATTCAATTAACTCGTCACCGCCCACGTTGGGCATTTCCAGATCAGTCACGATCGCATCGGGATGACATTGGCGGATCAAGTCGATCGCCGCCCGCCCGTCCGCAGCGACCAACGTTTGAAACCCCAGCGCATCGAGCGCTCGCGTCACGATATGCCGGGAAACGGCCGTGTCATCGACGACCAAGACGGTCGCCATCGGAGGCGGGAGAGAGTCGTGTCTGGGAATCTGGATCATATGAATTACCTGAGAGGAGGATAGACAAGGCATTCCCCGTGCCAAACGACTCGGTTTTGATCCCAATACGAGCGTTTATTCCGTGTATTTTAACGCAGACGCACACCAACGGAACGCGGTTTTCCCAACGTGGAAGACGAGCTGCCTACCCCAACTCAAAGATTTCCTTGTCTCATCAACCCGGCCACCGATTTGCGATCGAGGACCGTCGGCACCGTTGGCGCACCGCTTTTGCAGGAAGACGCTGGCGACCGAGATCTCCCTTGTCGAGTTGAACCTCTGCAGAGCTCGACTGCGGTTCTTCCGACTTACGTAGTCCACCAGCATCCATACTCATGCACTAATCTCGTTGGACACCGCAGTCATGCCTGGAAAACCTCCGGCGCACGCTTCCGCCGGATCAACCGTTTCTATTGCGACAAGGCAATGACATTGGCAACGATCAACCACCTGCTCATTGTCCATAATTCGAAAGATATCTACCTGCGGTTTTACGATCTCGCAAGATTTGATTTCAGGAACGATGCGCCAGGCTTCACGGGCATGCAATGCCGTCGACGTGGGTACCGCCATTGCGATTAAATTGATCAATTCGATGCTTCCTCGCGAGTCGGACGCGACCTCAGCGACATCGTCGATAAACGAGTTGAAAACTCGTCCGTAAGAATCTGGACGAAGAGGACTACTCTCCGCAACCGACTCTAACTCACCGAACGCCTCCACCGCCATCTCGCCTTCGTTGGAGCAACGTGCCAGGATGTCAACCGACATACTGGCAATGTGCAGATAGTTACAAATTGCATGACGATGATCTGCTTCGCTGAGATCCGCCGAAGCGGGTGACCACCGCTCGGGATCGAACCTGCTTGAAAAGAACCCAGCGGGCATGTCCACTTGAACGTCCGTCGTCTACTTTGCTGACCGCTCAACGCGAACCGTGACCTCCAATCGAGGGAATGTGTGAGAGTCCGTGCTGGTGCTTTCTTGGTCCATTTCCGAAATTTTCATCGCGATCATTTCGTTGTCTCCATCCTTGGGGAAAGCGAAAGGTGTTCGAGGACGTGAACAGCAGATTCCAGGCCGCGCCAATTGACGAATGAACCCGACCCGTGTTCAATTGAAACCACTGGGTGGTTACGAAGGTTTCAGGAAAATGAAAAATGGCCGCGTCGACGAAAAAACAGACGGCAAATTTCGAGGGCATGGTCCGAGTCGGCCAAGCGGCGAAGATTTTGGGCGTGTGTAAAGAAACACTCCGCAACTGGGACCGATCCAGCCGACTCGTCCCTCAGCGGAATCCGATCACGGGTTATCGCTACTATCCCGAGAACGATCTCCAAGCGTTCTATGAGCGAGTCGTTGCCGAGCGTGAGTGCGAATGACCCAATCTTCTAACCCGCTGATCGTCGGCGTGGGAGCATCGACCGGTGGCTTGGATGCGTTCGAGTCGCTACTCACGCCGTTGGGGGCGACGCCAGGCTTTGCGGTTGTCTTTGTCCAGCACCTTGACCCGAGCAGTAAGTCGTTGTTGTCGAAGTTGCTTGAAAAAGTCACCGACATGGAGGTGGTGCATCTAGACGACGGTCGGAAGAAACTCAAAGCCAACACGGTTTATATCTGTCCGCCGCAATCGTTATTGACCTTGCAACGGGGTTTCGCCGTGGTTTCCAAGCCTGAGAATTCGGAACGTCAATCGCACGTGATCGACCACTTCTTCCACGGCATCGCCGAGGACCAGGGTGATCGCGGCATCGGGGTGATTCTGTCAGGCACAGGCAGTGACGGCACGCCGGGTTTGAAAGCGATCAGCGATCGAGGCGGATTGACGTTCGCGCAAGACGCAGTGTCCGCAAATTTTGACTCGATGCCTCGCTGCGCCGCGACGACGGGCGTTGCCGATCATGTGTTGACGCCCGGTAAAATCGCGGACGAATTGCTGCAATTTATTCAGCATCTGCGCGAGCCGGATGAATTGATATCGCCGAAGCAAATGCACAGTCAGATTGAAGAAGCGATTCCTGTCATCGCTGAATGTTTGCTGAAAGTCACGCAGCATAATTTCCAACACTACAAAAACAACAAGGACCACGTTACCCCGGAGCGTTTGCAACGTTTCTTCGTCAAGCGTGGCAAGTGTTATCACGTCACCAAAGAGATTCGCGATCTGGTGCTGTTCTCGGCCCATAACCTGATCAGTGATCCGCCGTTTTCTCGGCAAGATTTAATCAGTTGCCGGAACCTGCTGATTTATCTCGGGGCGCGCTTACAGAGCAAACTCGTGCCGCTGTTTCACGATTCGCTGCGTCCGTCGGGATACCTGTTGCTCGGACCGAGTGAAAATATTATTTCCCATGGTGAACTGTTTCGCCCCGTCGATGTGAAACTGCGAATTTCGCAGCGAAAAGGAACCACGATCGGCACGACCACGGGCATGACGTTCCGCCCAGGAGTGTTGGCTCCCACCGAGCATGACGCGACACCAGACCGGTCAACGGATCTGACCGCGATGATGCAGCGGATCACGCTCGATGAATTCACCCCCAAGACGGCGGTGATCGACGACAGCGGTCAAGTGCTGAAATCGTCCAATGAAGAACTGTTGTCGATGAACGAGGAGCTCCAATCGGCCAACGAAGAATTGGAAACGTCGAAGGAGGAAATTCGGGCCAGTGGTGATGCGATCGAACGTGCCCATAGCGATTTGGAGAACCTGCTTCGCAGCACACAGATTGCCACCATCTTCTTAGATGATGAACTTCGTATCCGCAACTTCACGCCCGCGATTCTTGAAATTTACGATCTGATTCCGACGGACATCGGACGAGCGATCGAACGGTTTGTGCCCATGGTCAATGACATGCCGCCGTTGCCTGATCCGAAAAGCCTTCACCTCAACCTAAGTTCTTCCGGCCAGAGGCCAACTCAGCCACTGCCGGCTTCAGGCCAGAGGCCGACACATCCCCTGCCGGTGGCGTCAGCCACCGGGAAAAATGGCGCACAAGATCTTAGCCCAGAAGGCGACACAAGCGAGTCCGGTGTGTCGCCCTCCGGGCGGGTGGATGCTCGCAAACCGGCCCCAGGGCCTGACGGCCCGGGCAATTTATCTGGCGGCCTCCCGCCTGAAAGCATCGAGCACACCAACACCGCTCGGTCCGGCAAGTCGTACATCCGTCGCGTCTTGCCCTATCAATCGCACACCGGCAAGAGCGAAGGAGTCGTGGTCACATTTACCGACGTCAGCCAGTTGCAGGCGTCCGAACTACGGTTCCGCCAGATCCTGATGAACGTCTCCGTGCCGACTCTCCTGCACGCCGACGACGGCACCATCTTGCTCGTCAATCAGGTGTGGACCGACGTGACGGGTTACCGCATCGAGGACATTCCAACGATCGAGGACTGGACTCAAAAAGCCTACGGCGAGCGGCAACACACGGCCAAAGAATACGTCGACAAATTGTTCGACTCCGAGGACCGGCACGACGACGGCGAGTGGATCGTCACCACCGCCACGGGCGAGAAGCGAGTGTGGCAGTTCTCATCCACTCCCGTCGGCCGCGATCCGAACGGACGCCGGCTGGTCGTCAGCAATGCCATCGACATCACCGAGCGCCAGCGAGCGGACGCTGAACTGCGCCGCAGCGAACAACTCATCCGCACCATCGCCGAGAACTCGACCCACGCGATGGTGATGATGGACGGGCGTGGCTACGTCACCTACTGCAATCAAATTTTGCTGGAGATGACCGGTTATGATGCCGAGGAAATTCGCTCGGCATCGTTGCACAATTTGATTCATCATCACTATCCCGATGGTCGCCCGTACCCGATGTCGGAATGTCCGCTCGACCGGGCCTTGCCCGATGATTTCAGCGTTCGTGCGCACGAGAATTTGTTCTTTCGCAAGGACGGCAGCACCTTCGACGCGTTGTGCGCGGCCAGTCCGATCTTCAAAGATGGCAAGCCGGTTTCGACCGTCATTGAGATTCGTGATGTGACGCAGCAAAATGCGGCGGCACGCGAATTGTGGCAATCCAAGCAACGACTCGAACTGGCCATGTCCGCGGGCCGGTTGGGTGCCTGGCAATGGAACATCAATACCGACGAAGTCATCTGGTCACCACAACTGTACAAAATCTTCGGCCGCACGCCGGAGACGTTCGACGGCACGCACGCGGGTTTTGTCAACATCGTGCATCCCGACGACCGTCAACGTGTTGGCCAAATCATGCAATCTAGTCTGGAAAGCGATGAGACCGAATACGACGTTGATTTCCGAGTGATCCGCGGCAACGACGGTTCAGTCGTCTGGTCCCATGGAATGGGGGCGATCGAACGAGATGTGGACGGCAAGCCGTTGCGGATTGTTGGCGTTTCCAATGACAACACCATCCGCAAGGATCAAGAACTCGAACTGGCCCAGCGTAAAGCTCACTTGCGCCGCGTCATCAACAACCAACTCGGTCTGGTCGGCGTCATCGACCGCGAGGGGATCTTGGTCGAAGTCGATAATCGTTCGTTGGAAATCGCCCGGACTCGACGCGAAGACGTGATCGGCAAACACTTCGCCGACGCACCCTGGTGGAACTACGATCCGGCGGTCGCGCAGCGAATGCGCGACGAGATGCAACGAGCATTCGATGGCGAAATCGTCCGCTACGACGTGTCGTTGTTCGCGCATGGTGACGAAGGCGTCTTGATCGACTTCATGATCGCGCCGGTGCGAAATGACGAGGGTGTGGTCGAGTATTTGATCCCGTCGGGAGTCGACATTCGTGAGCGAGTCAAAACGGTCGGGCAAGTTCGTGCAAGCGATCAACGTTTGCGTTTGGCCAGCGAAGCGGCAGGGTTCGGCGTGTTACATATCGACCTCAAGAACGGTGTGCGAAATTGGTCGCCGGAAATCTGCAAGTTGATCGGTCTTTCCGAATCCGAAATTGAGGGCGATGAACAGGGGCGTGTGCCATCGTTCGTTCACCCAGACGATCATGATTCGTTCGCCGACATGATGCGGCGGTCTCAATCCGATCGCGAACATCCCCAAGGCAGCGCCGATCATCGGATCGTCCGACCCGACGGCGAAGTTCGACACGTTCGCACCAGTTGGTTGTCGACGTTCGATACGTCCGGTGAATCGGACACGGCCTTGTCGATCGTCGCAACGATGTTGGACATCACGCGGCAACATGAATACGAAGTGGAACTCAACGACGCCCGTCGCCACGCCGAAGCCGCAACCGCGTCCAAGAGTGTGTTCGTGGCCAACCTGAGCCACGAGATCCGCACGCCGATGACAGCGATCTTGGGGTACACCGATTTAATTCGCGATTTCGTCGAGCAGCCGCAGGCGATCGAGTACCTGCGTACGATCCGGCGCAACGGCGCTTACTTGCTGGAAATCATCAACGACATTTTGGACCTATCCAAGATCGAGGCTGGCAAGTTGGATGTCGAATGCGAACGTTTTCAACCAGCGAGAGTGATCGAAGACGTCCGCAGCATCATGGAGGTGCGAGCGCAAGAAGGCGGCTTGCAACTGGACGTCGAATACGACGGAAAGCTCCCAGCGATCATCGAGTCCGACGCCAAACGCTTGAAGCAAATTCCAATCAACCTAGTCGGCAACGCGATCAAGTTCACCCGTGAGGAATACGTCAAAATCCGGGTTCGCGATGACCGTAGCGGAAGTCGCCAAGACTTTCGACCCTCATCGAAAACGCGATCGACCGAAGCTCTTGACGAGTTCCGCTACGGCACGCTGCACTTCGACGTCATCGACACCGGGATCAGGATGAGCGACGAGCAGCAATCGAATCTCTTCCAATCCTTTTCGCAAGGCGACGCCAGCGTCACGCGAGACTTCGGCGGTACCGGGCTGGGCCTCGCCATCAGCCAACGCCTCGCTGAAATGCTCGGCGGCCAGATCACCGCCAGCAGCACCGAAGGCGTCGGCAGCACCTTCACCGTTTCGATTTCCACCGGCAACATCAAGAACGTCAAATTGGTCGACTACTCCGACGTTAGCCGCAACGCGCTAGCGTCGGTTTCCAGCACAAAAATCGGAACCAACGGCGCAGCAACCGGGCGAGCGCCCAACGGCTAACCCAGCCACCACTGACCTACCACATGCTCGTTGTCGATGACCGCCGCGACATCCGCTTCCTCAGCAAGATGCTATTGACCAAGGCCGGTGCCACGGTTGACGAATGCGAAGACGGCCAACTCGCTGTCGAGCACATGACCGATTGCATCGACCAACCCAACTGCCCCGACCTGGTCCTGCTCGACATGCAAATGCCCAATCTGGATGGCTACGAAACCGCACGTGCCTTACGCAAACTCGGCTACGCCGGCCCAATCATCGCCCTGACCGCCGACGCCATGCAAGGTGACATGAACGAGTGCATCGAAGCCGGTTGCAACGACTACCTTTCCAAACCGATCGACGCCACGTTGCTGGTCCAAAAGGTCGAAGAATTAGCCAGGGGACCGATTCAATGATTGAATTCTTTCGCAAACTTTTGGACACATCCGATTTCCCAGCTCGCTGGTATTGCGGCATCTGGTCCGATTTCCTGGGTTGGCTGCACATCGTTAGTGACGTCGCGATCGGAACTGCGTACATTGGCATACCGCTCTCACTGGTCTATTTCGCACGCCAGCGAAAAGACATCGTGCTGCCACGGATTATGTACCTGTTCGCGGCATTCATCATTTGCTGCGGACTAACCCACCTGATCGAAGCGGTGATCTTTTGGCATCCGATCTATCGTATCTCGGGACTGGCAAAACTGCTGACCGCAATCGTTTCCTGGGCGACGTTCGGAGTTCTGATTAAGAACATGCCGGCGATGTTGAAGCTACCCTCAATCGCAACAACCAACCAGGCACTCGCCGACGAAATGGCTCAGCGGACTCGTATCGAACGAGAGTTGCGGGCCGCGAACGCTCGGCACGACGCATTGCTCGACGGCACCCGCAGCATCGTGTGGACGACCGATCATCAAGGGAAGTTCGTTACACCGCAGCCGTCGTGGTCGCGTTACACGGGGCAATCCTGGGATGCGTTACAAGACTTCGGTTGGATCGACGTGATCCACGAAGCGGACCGGCCTGAATTGATGCGAAGATGGAAGTATGCCTTGTCGTCCCTGACCAAGTACCAGTTCACAGGTCGTATTTGGAGCGATGATCATAAAGCGTGGCATCGGTTTGTAGCCGAAGCGGTTCCCGTCACTGCCGACGACGGCAGCGTGATCGAGTGGGTGGGAACGATCAGCGATATCGAAGACCAGTATCAAGCGGAAATGAATCTCGGCATCGCGGAAACCGAGCTTGCCCGCCAGAAACGCGAATTGGAATTGATCTATCAGTCCGCGCCCGTTGGCATGTCGTTGATCGACCGCGAGTACCGATACATTCGCATCAACGAAACGCTCGCGCGAATCAATGGATTTCCGCGTGAAAACCATATCGGTCGTCGATCCGACGAGATGCTTGTGGATTTAAACGATCAAATCCGCCCGATTTACGAGCAGGTTTTTGAAACCGGCAAGCCTATCACCAACATCGAGGTCATTGGCAAGACTCCCGCGAGCGACGAAACTCGAACTTGGTTGGTGAGTTACTATCCGTTGCAAGTCGACGAAGATGCCAGCGGATCGACAAGCGGCGAAGTGACAGCCGTCAGTGCGATTGTTCAAGACATCACGGATCGTAAACGGCAAGAACAGCTGCTCGTTGATAGCGAGCAAGTGGCACTTGCAGCCAGTCGGTCCAAGAGCGAATTCCTGGCGAACATGTCGCATGAGATTCGGACACCGATGGCAGCGATTTTGGGTTACGCCGACGTGTTGCTGGGGCATCTCAAAGACCCCGATAATCGCAACTGCGTCTTAATCATGAAACGCAACGGCGACTACTTGCTAGAACTCATCAACGATATTCTAGATCTTTCCCGCATTGAAGCTGGCAAGTTGGACGTTGAATGGGAGGACACGGACCTGTCTGCCTTGGTGGGTGGCATCGAATCGTTGATGCAAGTTCGAGCGGCCGAACAGAAGAATGAGTTGAAGGTGATTTTCACCACGGACGTTCCGCGAACGGTGCGAACCGATGGCACTCGGTTACGACAGGTTCTGATCAATTTGTTGGGAAATGCGTTGAAGTTCACCGAAGCAGGACGTGTCGAGCTGAGTATCGGAATACGCGACGTGGATTCCCGTAGCACCGGTCAATCAATCACTAACGTAGTGGACGAGGTAACGAGTCCAGTAGCCGGGGACTCATTACCTCGTCCACTACCAAATACTACGGGAATACTTCGACCGATGCTTGTCTTTACGGTGACAGATACTGGCATCGGCATGTCGAATGACCAAGTCGCCAAACTGTTTCAACCATTCAGTCAGGGCGATGCGTCGGTCACTCGAAATTTCGGCGGCAGTGGTCTAGGGCTGGCCATCAGTCAGCGACTGGTCGACATGCTTGACGGTTCCATCTCGGTCGATAGCACGCAGGGGCAAGGTTCGACATTTGAGGTTGCCTTGCCCGTCAAAATCGACGCATCCGATCCACTCATTCGACCATTGATCTCCCGCGAAGATGTCGGCAAAGAAATCGAAGCTACAAAACCGAAGTCGCTCGATTGCCGCGTTCTGGTCGTCGATGATCGTCGCGATGTACGGCACATTAGCCAGCACTTTTTGGAAAAAGCGGGTGCGTCAGTCACGGTCGCTGAAGATGGACAGCAGGGCTTCGACGTGGCAACCGCAGTGAGAGACGCCAACCAGCCTTTCGATCTTATTTTGATGGACATGCAAATGCCCAACGTAGATGGGTTGCAAGCGACCGCAGAATTGCGATCCGCCGGCATCCAATGGCCGATCATCGCGTTGACTGCGGACGCGATGGCGGGGGACCGCGAACGCTGCCTCGCTGGTGGCTGCGACGACTACCTTTCCAAGCCGATCGACCACTCAAAACTCATCAACATGGTGGCCAAGTACACGCAAGAAATTAGCAATGCCGACCTCGCTGAGATCCGACTCGAGCGGGTTACGAAAACGAGGGAAGGGCTAGAGGAGTCATCGTCGTAACGCAACCCGCTAAGAGTTTCGATAATTAGTCGTCATCCCTGCTTAGCGACAGCGAAATGATAACTGGCGTAGTGGACGAAGCTACGAGTCCCATCGCACTCCGGGAATCACAGGGACTCGTAGCCGCTTCCACTACCATGCGGCTGCAACAGTGATTGATCCCGCGTTATTTAGCGGAATCAACGGCTTACTCGGCGTCGGCCTTGTCACCCGCGTCCGAATCCGGAGCGTCTTGCTTCGGCTCGGCTGTCGGTTCGTGACTCAGTTCGATCAACAACGAGAAATGATCCGAACCGATGAACTCTAGCGTTTTGAGTTCAACGACGCGAAAGTCGTCGGAGTGAAAAAGATAATCCAGCGGATACCGCATGATCCACGACGTCGCATCGAAGGTCGAAAAGAAACCACAACCTTCTCGCGGATCGAGCAATTTGCTGACCTCTTGAAATAAATCGGTGGTCCGCGACCAACCCACATCGTTCATATCACCCAGTACAATCGCGGATTCATCGTCGGCGACTTCACGGCCCACCAAAATCAGTTCCGCATCTCGTTTGACTGTACTCTCGCCCGGTCGCGGCGGATTGGCATGAACCGCGAACACGCGAACCGATTGGCTATTTCTCAATCGAACGAGCGCGTCGATCGACGGGATAGCGTCTTTGACCATTCCCAGAACCCGGCACGTGGTGACAACGAGGTTACTGTACAACGCAATGCCGTATTTGTTCTCGAGCGGGTGCTTCGTTGAAACAACAGCAACATTGGCAATGTGACGACGTAAGCGCCCAGTAATTGCAGTCGCGGATAGTCGCCGATCCGGACCCGCCACCAGTTGACGGGAAATAGCGGAGCCAGTGCGGTGAAGAACAGCAACGCACACCACGTTAGCATCCCGTACCAGGCCCAATTTTGTTTGTCGTCATTTGCATTTCTGTTCATTGTCACTGGTCCCATGGAGGAACTACCTTGGCACGAACAGGTTCGATGCACTGTGTGGCGGATGGTAAGTACATATGCTGCAAAGGTTCGGCAGAACCCCACGTAGGCGAGTCTCTCTGAGACTCGCAAATTTCAGCGTCTCAGAGAGACGCTGCTACGTGGTTCCACCGAATTCATTGTTACGCTTAACGGACGTTGAGTAGGTTGTGGGGGTGGCGCGCTCCGGACGCTAATGCCAACTCCATCACCACTTGCCATTGACGCCACGTGGCGACTTCACCACGCAGAATCACCGTGCCCTTCTCGACGGTGACATCGATCTTGTCGCTTTTGTCCAATAACGAAAACTTGGACCAAATCAAAGCGGTCAGGACTCCTTGTTTCGTTGGTCGGTTGAAATGGGCTTCTTTTTCGGGCGTCCTCGTGCTCATCGCGTCGATTCGAGGTCCAGTCGACGGGCGATCGACTCCACCCAATTCGCGACACCGAACGGACTGCCACGCCGGATCGACCAGCGAAGCGCATCGAGTTGCTTGTCGTCGAGCGCCTCGTTGACGCGGCGAATCCAGTTGGCCGAACGCGCCAACGGCCACGGCAACAATAGCCGTGGCAAACGTTCGCTCCGCTGAACCCAACGGTACAGAGACCCCCCAACGCCAATCCTCCGCACGCTCGACCAACTCGGCTCGCTGTGCATTGCGTTCGACGTGCCGGCAGAGGACGTGCAAATGGCCATTATCCTGGACTGGGAAACTCTTGAATCGGCCTTGGTAAACATGTCCCTCGCCCGCTGTGTGGTAATGGGCTGGATAACGCATCGTATGCGTCAGGGTGAACCAACGCAAGAAAATGCTCATCCCCCATCTTCGGTCGGTTAGAGCACGAATTGCCAATGATTCGGCATCAACTGACACGGAAGAATGCGGCATGAATACGAAACAAGCCCTTCGGCAAGAATATTCTTAAACGCTTCGTAGTCACCCTCCTTGTGAAAATGACCGATCGTCCATTGCCACGGTTCAAGGCATGGTAGATCGCATTCTTCTCGTCGGCGCGTTTGAGGCGGGGCATCCAAAGAGGTTAGCCACCCCCCAACCTCGCCGCAAAGAGTCCTGAACCCATTTCTTTGTTACCCCTTTTCTTCGTCGAGGCTTTGCTCTCTACGTGATTGCCCACGAATTCGCGCACGCGTTCCTTCGAAACGGAGGATGGGGTGAAATCAGCGATCGGGCGGAGGCAGCCGATGCGTTGGCAGCTAGCTGGGTCGACGTTCGACCTTACGATTCGTTCGGAATTAAGCGACCCGATCCAAAGCAGCGGCAGGATGCGGACCGTCCAGCATCGCGCCGCGCCGCTAACAAGGCAACCCATTTAAGGACGACTCCTCAGTGATTTTGGCGACTGTCGAGACGCCCCCGAGCGTCCGAGTTAAAAAATTCGAAGCAATAGGTTGAAAAAAAAGCTTACTTTTGCTACCATTCTGGGTGAGTTTGGCGGACGTCTCGCGATTCGGCGTTTTACTTTGACGACGTCACGGGGCATCCTGATCCCAAACCATCCCATCCACTTGCTGAGTATCCCAACATGCGTTTTTTAGTGTCCGCTGCGATTGTCTGTCTGACTGCGTCCATTTCGATGGCTCATTGCCAGGTTCCCTGTGGAATTTATGGTGACCAATTGCGTTTCCAACAGATGCTCGAAGACGAGCATACGATCTCCAAGGCGCAACTGCAGATCAATGAGCTGAGCGCCTCCAAAGTGGATGCTCAAGTGGTCAATCAAATGTCGCGTTGGGTGGCAGCGAAAGAAGACCATGCCACGAAGATTCAAGAAACGATTGCTGCCTACTTCATGGCCCAACGGATTAAGCCAGACAGCGAAAACTACATCAAGCAACTAGTGGCTGCCCACCAAGTGATGGTCGCAGCGATGAAGTGCAAGCAATCGGCGGACCCGGCGACGGCCGAAATGTTGGAGAAATCGATCTTCAACTTGTATCGTGCTTACGAAGGCAAAGAGCCAACGTTCGAGCACTCACACTAAATGCAAGCTGTCTATGCTCACATGTTGATGTGGCCATTAGCGATCTGCTTTTGCACGTCGACCACTTCACAAACCATGTGATTGATAGTGCCGCCAGCTTGCAATTGCACGTCGAGCTGTTTGCCCAGAATGATCATGTCGATCTTGGATTGAACTGCATCTTGGCGTGCTTGCTACATTTGTTGGACTGGGGATGAAATTGCGATCATTTTGAATCGCCTTGGCAAAGAGGTTTTGTCCATGGCGAGTCGGATTGAGAGCGCACCGCAACAAACAACCTCACTTTGGTTTCGTTTGCTGAGCCCGCTTGCATCCAAACATTTCTTGTTCATGGATTGTTTGCTCTGGAAACGCCAGATCAGGGTCTGACTCGGGTTACGGGATTGGCAAAGGACTGAAACCCGAGTCCCGAACCTGACCCCAACTTCAACTCGCGACTCCGCTCGCCAGGAGTCACCCCTGTCGATGCTCGCTCCGAGTAGAACATTCGCCCACCCTCCCTCTCAAACCAGCTCGGGCGAACGGAGCTGTCTGGCTACTCAATCAACCCCGTCGTTTCGTAACAGTTTAGTCCCCGGGCTCGCTTGCCGCGCATCGCGTGTCGAAATTTCATTGGCGACGAAATGAAGTTTGCTGACATGTTAGCTTCGTCGGCTCTGTTCGTCGGCTCTGTTCGTTGCCGCGAGTATTCGTGGGTGGCAGCCATATTTTGGATGGGGGCATCGCTGTGCCGAGCGGCACGCAGCACGCAACCTCGTTCATCAACGACGAACGATTTGTTCGTGGGGTCTTGCCACCGCGTTCAGAGCGCTCGTCCGCTCTTACCGACGAGTTTGTCAGGATCGAGAATCACTCGATCGGTTAATTCGCAGGTGTCGATGCGTCTGCGTACAACCGTTTCATCACCTGATCGGGAGGCCGTGTGAGCAACTCAAAATAGATGTCGCTGGCGCGGTGTCCATGACGGCGTGCCGTCTCGGCAACCGTCATCAACTTCGCCATCGTCGAGGCGCCTGTTTCGCTGCGGTGACCGAACGTGATCTTACGCAGCACCACCAAAGGACGTAACGCTCGTTCGGCAAGCTTCGTTTCAAATCCAATGATCCCAATCACATTGCGAAGGTAGGCCGCTTTGCTACGAGGGAAAGAACCGATCCGGCTGAGCAAAATCTCGTTCTTGCCCGGTTGTTCGACGAGTCGATCGCACTGCCCGCCGCGACACGCGGCATGGCGATAGAGGACAACGCGATACACGCCGTCAATGATGTCTTCCTGAAGATGGTGCGACGACTCTGTGCCGCTCAGGACGTCGACCGGTCCTTGGCAATGCGGACATTGACGTGGGGCAGGTACATCCACGGCCCAGTCATGGTGAGTGGGTATCGGGCGAAACCAACCGGGATGCCCGACGGGTGCTCCCCGCTTTCCTTTGGGCTTCTCCGGTTCAGGATCAGGAGTCGCGTCGGCTTGCTTTTGTTGATTGGTCGCAAACTTGTTTTGACGTTCAAGCTTGAGTTCGAGTTTGACCTGCTCGAGTTCGGCGGAGAGTTTCTGATTCTTGGTAACGAACACGATTTCGTACCCTCTCAGTGTCGATGGTGCCATGCAACTGCTGCAGGAGGAGCTGATTTTCGTTTCCTCGAAGAACCAGCATCGCGATCGCCGCGCCGCCGACGTGCGGACAATGGCCAACGCTGGGGCAGGGATCGCTTGGCCGGGGGTAGAATTGATATGACATAAGGCTTTTTTCCGTGATTCCCGCAATCTAGGCTCAATCGAGGAAAACCCCCAAGCCCAATTCCATCAGTTTCTGTCACCCGGGGACTAAACTGTTACACACCTTTTCCTCCCACGTGGGTTGTTTCACGCGTGGTCGGTGCCGCCGTGACTTAAGGCGAAACGCGATCCAGCAATCGCTCTGATTCTCGCACCCAACTGGCCGACGCAACCGTGTTATGCCAATAGACCATGATTTCGTTTTGCCGCTCTTCATGCTGCAGCGACGTTCGCATTGGATCGAAGATAGCAACAAGCTGCGCCGCGTTTTTTTCGCTGGGGTCGCTGCGATAATCGAAGCATGTCTTTTTAGCGGGCGGAACAGATTTCGGAAAATCGTCCGTCATCCACTGACGTGATTCGTCAAGCGATTTGCCCAGGCGGTAAAGACATCCAACAGCTTCTGCCCGATGATAGCCCTCGGGTGAATCACGTAGGTTTTCGGCGCAGATCAGCAACTTGTCATGCAGGTCTTCAGGGACTGGTTCCAGCGTGACCGCCATGGAAATCAAAAAAGACGCGTGGGTTTCGGTGTCTTGCGTGACTTCTCGCAACAACTGGTCCCGCACGGATCGGTACGCTTTCAAATCGCCAGCTTGGTACAACAACATGGCTTTGCGGTAGTCAATGAGATCTGGTTTGTGATCGTAAAGGTTTAGAGCGTCTTTCCAGCGGCGGCGTCTGGCTAGCGCATCGCAGAGCGATACTGACACATCCGCTGGCTTGGTTTGTTTCCAACGGGCCAGTAGTTCGCTGAGAATTTCGATTCCGAATTCGTCGATCATCTTCTCGGTATTTCGGAAGCCCTCATCCAAACGCCTGTTACGAACGACGTCGGAATTCCCTCCGCTCCAAAAATGCGACGCGGGGTGTGGCGTTCGCAACCGCCGGAGTGTTTGGTCGCGAGAGATCGACTCGCGCGTCGTCGCCGCGTCGTACCCTATCAGGAATCCAACGAAAGAACCGTCGACACTCACAGAAGCCTTGACATAGGACGGGACGCCACGCTGTAAAAAAGCCGTGATTGACCCATCGGATTGGCGGGCCGATACCAAGTTGATGAATCCGTCAGATTGCTGGCTGGTGCCCAGAAATTCTTGTTCTTGAGGAATGAACGAGATCGGGCGTATGGCTGATTCGATCTGCCGTAGCTTTGCTCCCGTCTCCAGATCGAAGACGGATATCATTTTCGCGTCCGTGCTGACCCATAGCGTTTGCTCATCAGGTTTGAAAGCGTACCGATTGACCGTTCCGCCGAGTGCCACGCGATCCAAACTAAAATGAGGAGCCGTTGAATTGGCCTTGAATATTTCGAGTCTTTCGTTTTCGGACGGATCAAATCGGGCGGCCCATTTCAAATCATGAGAGAACCGCATTGATTCGCCCCCGTCCCATTGCCGCACAACCTCGCCGCCATCCCAGCGGTAGATGAAGTACTGAGTTTGGTCGTTCACATCGGCGATGTGGTCATAGCCGAACATCAGGTGTCGCTTATCCTTTGACACGCGAAGTTGAGGCCCAACGCGTCTTTGCTTCCCAAATTCAGTTGGCTCAAACTCGGCGATCGGATCGAGTTCACTTCCGTCGCTTTGACCAACCGCTGGCAGTGCGTAAAGTGAAAAAACCCATCTTCGATAGTCGGACCCGGTGTACGCATCGGTGTCGTTTTCGTGCCAGGCGATCGCGACCGCAGATCCGTCCGTGGTGACATGGATTGCCACCGCCGTCATTCGATAGCCCTCGTCGGCGATCGGCGGCTTCAGTTTGATCTGTTCAGCGGGACCATTATCGTCAAATGTTCGTCGCAACAAAGGATGCCGCACGTCTTTGGTGTAAAGTCGATCCTGCGAAAATACGAGATTTTCCTTCGAAGTATGAAATCTGGGAGGTTCCTCCAAGTGCTTTCGCAAGGCATCGATTCGCGGCTTCACCTGAAAGACACAGATCGCATCATCGCCATGAAGAACCAGCCTTCGCGTCGTGCCTTCCTGATCCAATCGAGTCACCGTGTGTTGCGAATGCGGAACAAGATCGTCGTACGGTACCCCAAATCCGTGATCCAATTCGCTGGTATCAAACTGTGAAAATGTGGTTTCAAAGTGAATGACCACTTCCTTTGAATCCGGTTTTAGCCCAGGAAGGACATCAAGATCAGTGACATCGGAGACGACCAAAATGTTGCTGGCTGTTCCGATCGGTCGACTCTTCGTGAGAGCGCCATCTTGAACGGATGCTTGGTGAATTTGAAACGACTCTGAGGTACTCGCGTTGTACATCACACCCATCAATTCTCGGTCGTCGCCGGCGAAGGCAAGATAGTGCGGCAATTTGGCATCAAGCTGCGGTCGCGTTTCGCTACCGACTTGCCAAAGGATGCTGCTGGTCTGCACATGCCAGGAAACAAATTTACCGGTGTGAGAAAACGCAATCGAAGTCGGAGATTTGGGAATTGGCAGAACTTCACTTCCCAATTCACGCATGGACTCTGATTCAAAAACGGTGCAACGGCCATCGTCGGCAAAGATCAAAACCTTTTCACCGCTCTCACAAGCACGCACGAACCAAACGGTGCTACCCGAATCGGCCAGCGGCGACGATGCCATCGTTTCCAGCGTGCGTCCATCGAGCCGCATGATCGAATCTTCGGTGACGACGAACAGGTTTCCCGACGAATCACCGTCGACGTGCAGCCATGGCGTCACCAGGTCTATTTGCGCAGTGACGGATTGCTCGGAAAAACAATAGGCAACCGCCTGCTCCGGTGCAGATGCTTGCTCGTCACTGGACTTGGCGACATAGACCAATTGGTCGGGCGAGACCAAACGAGCGATCTCCGGTTTTTGCTCACAAGGTATGCGAGTGAGCAAACGATGGTGAAACTGCCAGCGATCGACGATTCGCTTCGCTTGCCAACCGGTGCTCCAGTTGCCTTGCAGCTTCGCCGCAGCCAAGTTTTCTTTGACCGCGGACGCTAGCCGATTCTGGATCAGCGACGTTTCCGCGCGTGCTGAATGGGCGCTGTGCTGAGCGTCGCGGCGGTCAAGATCCGATCGCTTCAAAAACGTCTCGGCCCGTTCTCGCTGGCTTTCGGCCTCGATGGATCTTTGATCGGCCAAGCGAGATTGACGGTACGCGTCAATCGCGAACAGGGACGAGACGATTGAGCCGATCAACAGACTGACCACCACCGCCATCGACAGCGAAGCGACCGCCGGGTGACGTTTGCACCAACGCAAAACACGGTCTGACCGACTGATGCGTCGGCTGAGGATCGGTTCGCCACGATAGACGCGGTCAAGTTCGTCGGCCAGTTCTCCGCAGGAAGCAAAACGGCGATTGGGTTCTTTTTCCAAACATTTGAAGATGATCGTTTCGATGTCGCGTGACACCGCCGCCGACATCGTTCGAGGACTTGGTGGATCTTCGTTGATCGTCTGCATCATGACCTTATGAGCGGTGCCACGAAACGGCAATTCGCCACCGGTCGCCATCTGAAACAGGATGACGCCGAGTGCATAAATGTCGGCCCCCGGACCGACCTCTCCCGATCGTCCACTGGCTTGTTCGGGCGACATGTAGGACGGGGTGCCGATCACGGCCCCATCGGCGGTCATGGTCAATTCGTTGTCGATGCGTTTGGCGATCCCAAAGTCGGTCACTTTCGGGTGCCGGTCTTCGTCCATCAAAATGTTGCTGGGCTTCAAATCGCGATGCACGATCCCGCGATCGTGGGCATGCTGGACCGCGCGTGCGATCATTGCGGCGACCGAAGCGACTTGCTCCATCGGACGCTGTTTCTGCGGGATCCATTCCGAAAGAGTGCAACCCCGAATGAGCTGGGAAACGATGAACATTTGATTGTTCACCCAGCCGACTTCCAGCACCGACACGATGCCCGGATGGTCTAGCCGGGCGGCTGACTGCGCCTCACTCAAGAACTGTTGCAATTGAGTTTGCGATACTCCACCGGTCCGCGGCAATTTAATTGCCACATCGCGTTGCAAGCGCGTGTCACGTGCCAGGTAGACAGCACCGAAGGCGCCACGTCCAAGAATAGAAACCAGTTCAAATTGAGCGAACGTTTTCTCGCCGAGCGGCGGATCTTTATCATCCGCCGCTAAGCTGAATTGCTGGTCACATGCCATGCAACGCACGCGAACGAGGTTGGCGTCGGACTGAACACTTGCTTCGACGCCACAGCGCGGGCAATGGACCTGCACGGTGACCGCTTGCAAATCCTGGGTGACCTCCGGATCGCTAACCCTGCTGTCGCCCGATTGCTGTTTCCGAAACGCGTCACCCCAGGTGCCAGATTCGTCCGACTCTTCAATCATGGAGCTCTTCTCTATTCACATTCAGAACGACTACTAACAATGATTGCTAATAATTCTACCTTAGACTGTCGACAGCGGAGTTTAAATTTCCTTGGATTGCTCAGTGAAATGTCACAGGCGCCGTGGAGACACAACCTGCCAGGGATAAGCACATCTGCTGAAAAGGTTCGGCAGAACCTCACGTAGGCGAGTCTCTCTGAGACTCGTAAATTCCAGCGTCTCAGAGAGACGCTGCTACGTGGTTCCACCGAATTAATTGTGACGATGTGCTTAGCTGAGTCGATGGTGCGTCAATGAGGTCCGCGGTGAGCGTTTGAATCGGAGACGATTCAGACGCTCGCTTTGTTTTGCCACAGTAGGTCTGTCTTGATCAGAAGATTGATGATCGTGATGAACTTGCGCATGCATGCAACGATGGCAACCTTGGAGTCTTTGCCTTGCGATTTGAGATGTACGTAGAACGTCTTGATGGCGGGGTTGTGGCGGATTGCAACGACGGTAGCCATGGACAGCACACGCCGCATCTGGCCGCGCCCACCGCCGATAAATCGCTTCCCATTTTTCTTGCCAGAATCACGATTGATCGGTGCCACACCGACAAGCTTGGCAATCTCACCTGGATTCAACTTTCCGAGTTCGGGAAGCTCAGCGAGCAGGGTCGAGACCATCACCCGGCCCATTCCCTTTACCGATTGCAACATCTCAATGGTGCGTTGATTTGCCGTGTCAACCTTGAGCAGCTTGGCAAGTGCCGAATCAACGATTTCTAGCTGTTTTTTAAGTTCTTCGAGCACGTCCCGGATGCTTTGCCTGGTGTCCTGATCCCACGATTGCTTCATGAGATAAGTTTCCTGATTCACTAGTTCGAGAAGTTGATTTCGACGAGCAACCAGTGCGCCATGCTTGAGCTCATCGTCGGACTTCGTCGCCATCGGTTTGGGGGTGACAACGTCTGCGTAGTTTGAGACAACTCTCGCGTCGATCGGGTCTATTTTTGCGTCCATCCCGATCGCTTTTGCAAAGTCCCGAACACGCCTCGGGTTGATGACCGCCGCTTCGATGTTGTGGCCCGCGAAGTGCTTGACGAGCAAGTATTCGTAGCCACCGGTTCCTGCCATCACAACCATGACTTGGCGATTCTTCTTCTTTTGCAGTTCTGACCAAAATCCCGTGATCGCTGCATCGGTGTGTTCAATCTACAAATCCTCTTTGGTGTCAGGGCGAAAAATGGCCAGCGTAGCTGTGGAAACATCGACGCCGACAAAGATCTTGTTCGTAGTTGTTTTAGAATTCATGAAATCCCAGCCTCGTAAATTCGAGCGGGTGTGAACGCAGTTCCTGCGACGGTTCGGGCATAAAATGAACGCCTTGCGATCCAGCTGACCCCTGGTCTCAAGTACCCCGGCCTATCCGATCTACAAGACATTTGGAAGCATCCGTTTCCGCTCGACATCGTAATCCAAACCTGTCGTTACGCTGCCAACGCTAGATAGGAGGCTTGAATTGCACGGCGGCATCTAAGATGTCGGACACCGTTTCTAGGTCCGATCGCTACTGATTCACGGCGATCTTTAAAAGACGGACCGCGTGCCCCAAGCTGGCTTCGTGCTTCGTGTTGCTAACTCGGATTTCGATGCGGTGTTTTCCCCGCTCTAAATCCGCGTCAAGCATCACGGTGCGCGGGTAGTGCAACCCCTTGCTATATCGATGGTACAGATCTAGCGTTCGCGTCTGGCCGCCGTCGATCGAATACTCCACCACCCCGGCATCCGGACCGGCGAGGACAAACAGGCCGATTCCCGTTCCAGCGAACTCCAGTGAGCACTCCGAGCCGACCTCGGTGCTACACAAAAGCTGCCTGTCGCCGTACCGATCTCGCTTGGATCCTGGCAAGCTCGCCCAGTCCGGTCGGTGGACGCCCCAGCCGTTGCCAAGTTTCACGACCGTGGGAGGCAGCATCGTTCCGCGGACATAGCTGTTCTTGTCGATCTGCTTTGCCAAGCGATGCGATTCGCTGCGGGGGTGATCTGCAATCGGATCCGACCATGCTGTATCGAGCAAATCCGCGATCATGTCGGCTGCCATCCGGTTGCCCGGATCTTTGGGGTGCGTGCCACCGTACTGCTTCCATGTCAGCGTGCCCGCCGTGATCCGCTCGGCTACTTCGCGAGCCAGATCGCTTGACGACACACCGTACTGGGCCGCCACACTTTCGTGGGAACCGCTGCTTATTGGCGTTTCGCCCTTTTGCAGCTTCTGAAGCATCGGTGGATTCACAAAGTGCGTGACCACCATGTCGAGTTTGGGAAGAGCCGTTCGTGCATGTCTCAGGATGCCTTCCATTGAGCGAATGCACTCACGCGGGGCATGCGCCGCATCTTGATCGTCGTTCACAGCGAATTCGACAAACAGCAGATCTGGCTTCGCAGACAAGACATCCTCATCCAACCGAAACGAGCCCGTGGTGGAGCAGGTGGAACTGATCCCGGCGTTGATGAACGCGAACTGCGTCTCTGGAAAGCGGGCTTGCAAGTCGGCTTGGACCATCACGCGGTAGCCGTTCATTTCAGTGATCGATCCGCCAAGAAATGCCACCGTGCCTTTCTTGTTTTCTTCGAACGCATGTCGAGAGTGATCGAAATGGCTTCGATAGTGCACGTTCTTGGACGTGGGCAGTGCGATCGCAGGAGGATTTTTCAAGTATTCCAACGACTCAAAGAACGTGTGCATTCGCGAGAGCGTCGCCGGATAGTATTCACCGGGTTCGCCGCCGCGACCGTAGTTGAAGAAACCGTGGGTGGCGTTCGGGTAGCTTTCTAACTCGCATCGGTTGCCCGCCTGGGTCGCCAGTTCGGTGTAGCGTTTGGCGGTCACAAAAGGAACGCTCGTGTCCGCTTCGCCGTGAAAGATCACCGTTGGCGGGAGTCCTGGATGAATGTGGTGAATCGGAGAGATACGTTTTGGTAGAACGCCGGTTCGGGTGGCAATGTCATCGAATTTTTCAGTTCCGCCGTCACTTTTCCCCAAGCGGATCTCCTCGAAAGGTGCCAATACCAAGGCTGGGTTGAATAGTGCCAGGGCGTTGGGCACGCTACTGGTTTCTTTGAGCGGGGATTCTTTGAGCGGGGATTGGCCCAGCGGTGGAACCACGCCGAGGCAGGCTGCCAAGTGACCGCCGGCCGAGCCTCCGCCAGCGGCGACGCGATCAGGATCCACTCCCAACCGTTTTGCATTTTGACGGACCCAGCGAATCGCAGATTCTGCGTCTTCAAGTGCCTTATCCGCCAAGGTTTCGTGTCGCGAACGGACGCGGTAGTCGGCGGTCATCGCGACCATTCCCTGCGACGCCAGATACCGGCAATGCTCCTCAAATTGGGCTGGATTGCCCGCCTTCCATCCACCGCCAAAGAAAAACACGATCGCCGGGCGAGAATCACTGGCCTGGTGATGGGGCGGATCAAAAATCCACACTTTCATTTCCACGTCACCGATCGTTTTGTAGGTTTCCTCTCGGGAATCATCGAAGGCCGGTGGATAACCGGGCTGCTGGCCAGCCACAGGTACGGAAAGCAGGCTCACTGCCAAGAGGGCGTAAATTCGATGCATGACTAGTTTACCTTGGTGTGATTGTCGAGTTTAAGTTCGAGTATCGATCGAGGTGGTTTGATCGAGTCACGACTCAATATAGCTGTTCACTCGTCTCGCCACTCCCTTTTTCATCACACGATTCACAGAGCCAGGCAAGGCCGGCTTTCACTTGGCGTTCGACCCCAAAATCTGTCCGTCTTCCATCAGCGGACTCAAACATCACCTGATGACCTTGAAGAACAGCTGTTCCGGACCGCTTCGGGTATCCTACGAATCAAAGACTACTAGCAAATCGAGGCACAATGCATGATCGTAGTTCAGCGGATCCACCAGCACGCGTATCGGCTGATCGACCTGCCGCATCCCGCGGGCTTGATCTGCGATCAGTCCAACGACTTGGTCAGTTTGTTGCTTGGTTTGACCGTCCAATTCAAATTGATAATCAACGTCATGGTGCGACTGGTTGTCCTGTCGGCGCACTTGGATCACCTGCCCTTCCGCTAAGATTCCCTCTCGCAGCAACCTCGCCTTCTTTCGCCGGTATCTGATCGGCAAAACCATCATCAGTATTCCGATCAGGGGGAAACTAAGCAGGAATAACCAGCCGATCACTGCTTCGTTGCCCTGACTCTTCCATACCGTGATGCCGCCAACGACAAGTCCAACGGCGGTGAATAGGGCGCCCGCAATGATCAGCGGCCAAAGGTTACCAATCACCTGTCGGTGAACACCTGATGGGATCTTTCGCGGGGCGTGGGCCTGTGCGAATTCGTCGAGTTCTTCCCGGGTGCATCCAATTGCTTCGAGCTGGCGCCGGTACATCGCCCCAACCACTCCTGTCATTCGCTGTCCGGTCTCGACCACATCGGCCGCGGAGGTGTCGCGGCGTAGGGCGGGATGCTCGTCGAGAACCGCTTCGCCCGCCTGGAACAATCTCAAAGCAGCAATGGAATCGCTTACAAAACTCGCGTGTGAATCCTTGTCGATCAGAGTGTTGTGCTGGAAACTAACCAGGCACCCCTCCTTCCCTGTAACGCTCCAGCCATCCTTGGCTGCAAAATAGGTTCGAATATCGGGTGTGAATAGCATTCGGACGGCCGGTTCGTTCCACCCATGCAGCCGATACTGCCGATCAAAGTGAGGTGAATCATCAAACCGGATGAATCCGATGTCACCAAACATCGAGGTCAGTTTTGTCATCCAATGACTCACCGACGGCGACAGCTCGAATCGCGGTAAATCCAAATCAGACTCGCGCAAGACGACGGCCGTTTGTGAAACGCGTTGTCTGCTGGAAGAATGATCGATGTCGCGGTCAGATCGTGTGTAGGCCATTTCCACGAGCAAGATGGAAGTCTCACCCAGCGTGCTTTGCTCGAGCACATGAACGTCGACTGACTCGCCAAATAGCTCCGACAACACCCCCGCCAATCTTTCGTCTAAGTCATCGCTCATCCAACAAGGCTCCGTAGGTCGACAGGGCTCCAAAACAAAAGAGTGTATTTTGGTTAACGCGTCTCGTGTTGCATCACTACCCTAACAGTTCGACGTGCGACGTGTTGGCATTGGATCGCCTTGTCGATCCAGCATCCTCGCAATGGCTTTCGGAAAGTACTGCGAGTGAAGGGGCGAATTAGCTAGTGTCTGTCCGGAAATCGGTCCGATGCCGAATTTTCCGAGTTTTCAGCCTGCTTCTGTCGGTCGAAGATCAACGTCGGTGAGAATTTGACGGACGAGGATTTGCTGTTTTCAACGATTCCA
>Ga0163216_100591_pt1 | contig 49417 bp, 45 predicted proteins | sample SynspAceP_FD_167610 | JGI IMG/M metagenome (GOLD analysis project Ga0163216, IMG submission 167610) | Saline lake microbial communities from Ace Lake in Antarctica - Synechococcus sp. Ace-P (Illumina Assembly) | ecosystem: Environmental > Aquatic > Non-marine Saline and Alkaline > Saline ...
CCCATTCAGGCGTGATCAGCGCGTTTCAGTCCAACCAGTCGGGCACGCTATCCAGCGCCAGCAAAGCATCGTAGCCAAGCCGTGGCCGAATGACATGAAACTTATCACGGTGAACCAGGACTTCGGGTACAAGAAGCCTTGAATTGTAGGTTCCGGCCTGAACGGCGCCATAGGCACCGGCTGACAAAAGTGCCAGCAGATCCCCCGGTTTCGGCTTCGGTAGTTTTCTGTCCAGGCCCAGATAATCACCTGTTTCGCAGACAGGCCCAACCACATCGGCGACAATTTCAACCGCATCATCAGCCATTTTCACCACGGGCCAGATATCATGATAGGCTTCATAAAGCGTGGGACGGATCAGATCATTCATCGCCGCATCAGCAATAATGAAATTCTTGGCGTCACCTTCCTTCACATAAATCACTTCGGTGACCAGAATTCCGGCATTGCCGGCAATCAGGCGGCCAGGCTCAAAAATGATCTGACAATCCAGCCCACTGACATGTTTCTTGACCACTTCCGCGTAAGCATCCGGCAAAGGCGGTGGGTTGTTATCATTGCGATAGGGAATACCAAGGCCACCACCAAGATCGACATGCTCGATGATGTGACCATCTTCGCGCAAAGTACCAATCAACTCCGAAAGCCGTGCAAACGCTGCATCAAACGGAGCAAGATCGGTAATCTGGGACCCGATATGCATATCGATGCCAGTCGCCTTGATACCCGGCATTGCCCCGGCTCTGCGGTAGACCTCCCGCGCACGTTGCCAGGCGATCCCGAATTTGTTTTCGGCCTTACCGGTAGATATCTTGGCATGCGTACCGGCATCTACATCAGGGTTAATGCGCAGCGAGACAGGCGCAATCGTGCCAAGAGATAGTGCAACCTCGTTGAGCCGCTCCAACTCTGGCTCACTTTCCACATTGAAACATAGAATACCTGCTTCCAGCGCGAAACGCATTTCGCCAGCTGTCTTGCCAACGCCGGAGAACATGATTTTCTGAGCTGGAATGCCAGCAGCCAAAGCGCGGCGTAGCTCGCCCTCTGACACCACATCAGCGCCGGACCCTGCCTTGGCCAAGGTGGCCAGCACAGCTTGATTGGAATTGGCTTTCGTGGCGTAACACACCAAAGGCTCCAGCGCGCCAAATGCGTCGCTGAACACCTTCAAATGCCGCGTTAAAGTCGCTGTGGAATAAACGTAAAAAGGTGTGCCGACGGCAGCAGCGATGTCCGCCACAGACACATCTTCAGCGTGGAGAACGCCGCCCTTATAGGCAAAATGATGCAAGACCGGCTCTCCCAAAGCCTGCATTAAGCGGCAGGCATAGCGTTTTGAAGCTTAGATAAGGCCGTCGAGAATGAATTTCCGGTCAGGCTTCTCCGCATCATATCCAATAACGGCATCTTCCAGGGAACCGCTACCGCCACCGCGATAGGTGGGATCTGGGTCTTCCAAAGCACCACGACGGCCACATGCACCAAGCGCAAGAGTCAAGGTCAATACGCCAATCAAACTGGCAGCGGTCATCTTTTTACGTGTCACACAAGGCTCCTATTGCGGAAATCAGGGTTTTTCAATTTACACAAATACAATTAACAGTCTTTTGTCGCAAGTTTGCTCAAATTTCAAGGGGTCGAATTCATGGACCGGATTGCAAAGCGCTATTCAGACGTTGCTAACGGCCTAATGCCCGAAGCCAGCGCTTGGCCTGTTTGCGTACATTGGCAGGTGCCGTGCCGCCATAACTGACCCGGCTCATGACCGATTTGCGTACGCTCAGAACACCCAGTACATCCTTTGTTATCTTTGGTTCAATGGCCTGCATGTCTGCCAGCGGCACGCGATGCAGATCACAGTTCAGCTCCTCAGCAAGAGCAACGATGCGTCCAGTCACATGGTGCGCGTCGCGGAACGGCAGGTCGAGCACGCGAACCAGCCAGTCAGCAAGATCCGTTGCTGTGGCAAACCCGCTACCGGCAGCCTTCGCCAGATTTTTTTCATTTGGTTCCAGATCAGCCACCATTCCGGCGGTCGCCGCAATCACAAGCGAAAAAGCGTTGAACGCATCAAAAGCCTGTTCCTTGTCTTCCTGCATATCCTTGGAATAGGCCAATGGCAGGCCTTTCATGACAATGACCAGCGCTTGATAAGCCCCTGCAATTCGTCCAATTTTGGCGCGCACGAGTTCAGCTGCATCCGGATTGCGCTTCTGCGGCATGATGGACGAACCAGTGGTAAACTTGTCCGACAGATGCACAAACCGGAACTGAGCCGAGGACCAGATCACCAACTCCTCAGCAAAGCGCGACAAATGCATGGCGCTGATCGTTGCAGCGGACAAGGCCTCCAGCACGAAGTCACGATCTGAAACACTATCCAGCGAATTGGCGGTCGGTCGATCAAAGCCAAGGCTTTTGGCGGTCATCTCCCGATCAATAGGAAATGACGTACCCGCAAGGGCCGCTGCCCCCAACGGGCTTTCATTGAGGCGCTTGCGGGCATCGGCAAAGCGGCTCCTGTCCCGACCCAGCATTTCAACATAGGCCATGAGATGGTGACCAAATGTCACAGGCTGCGCGGATTGCAGATGCGTAAAGCCCGGCATGAACACAGCCGCATGCTCCAGAGCCTTTTCTGCAAGCGTTTTCTGCAGGCCGGCAAGTGCTGCATCGAGCGCATCAATTGTGTCGCGCACCCAGAGTTTGAAATCGGTCGCAACCTGATCGTTACGTGACCGTCCGGTGTGCAGCCGACCCGCTGCATCGCCGATCAGTTCCCGCAGCCGGGCTTCCACATTCATATGGATATCTTCCAGCTGTCGTGAGAACGTAAACTGGCCCGTTTCGATTTCTCGCAAAATCGTGTCTAGACCGTGAACGATTTTTGCCACATCTTCATGAGACAGAATGCCTTGAGCCTTAAGCATCGCAGCGTGAGCCTTGGAACCTGCAATATCCTGGCGAAACATGGCCTTGTCGAAATCGATCGAGGCATTAATTTCTTCCATGATGGCATCAGGTGCCGAGGAGAAACGACCACCCCACATCGTATTGGACGAAGTGGTGTTTGATGTGCCGTCAATTTGTTCCGATGCGCCTTGCGGCTTATTTGAACCTTTGGACATAAATGACCTTCGTGAATTCTGCGCGAGTCCCAATTCAGGGCTGCACGGGCTTATGCGAACAAACAACAGGATGTTGTCATGAAAGTGCTGCTACTGGCCGCCATTGCAGGCGTGATTGCAGGATCGCTGCTCCTATACGGGAAACTGGGTAGCGATGTCCATGATAGTGCAACAGTTGTGGCAAATACTGGCGCTGCCTGTTCCGCAGGATCTAACGTTGCCTCATCACTTGATCCGTTCATTCAAGGCGAAATGGCAGCGGTACAATTGGCAGACACGCCAGACTATCTTGGTGATCTCCAGTTCAAATCACCCGAAGGTGACGATATCACTTTGGCTGACTGGAAAGGGAAGGCAGTTGTGTTCAACCTTTGGGCAACCTGGTGCGCCCCGTGTCGCGCAGAAATGCCGGCATTGTCCAATCTGCAAACCGCATTAAGTGGCGAAGATTTTGAAGTTGTTGCTGTGAATATTGACACCAAGGGCGCAGAACGTCCCCTCGCCTTTCTGGACGAGATAAATGTCTCCAACCTGCCACTTTACGCAGACCAAACCACCGATATATTCAATAATCTGAAGAAGAAGGGCCTTGCGTTCGGCATGCCAACCACCATCATTGTCGACAAGAATGGCTGCCGGGTTGCGCATTTGTCCGGTCCTGCTCATTGGGATAGTGAAGACGCAAAAGCGCTGGTCAGCGCCATCATCGGCAAAAAAGAGACCGACGATCAGTCCAGTTAGGGCCAGCGTGCAAAGGCAACCCGACGAAAACCGCAATAGTGCCTGATTGACAGAATGGGGAGCTTCTTGCGGTTTTATTGACTATGCTTGGGAAACTGAAAACTGCCGATACACCTAAAGGCGCAATACTTCAAATTCACCACCACATTTACGCGATCTTAACGCGCCGTGATCTCTATATATTCTCAGTTTAACAATGCCGGTGCACCATTTGAAAAGTCCTGTGAGATACGACCAGTTCGACCCTGGAGCCCTTCCAACCGAATCGATGGAAGTAAAACCGGAATTATTGGTCCAATTGATGCTTCAGGCTGAAGCGTTTGGGTTCTGGCGTATCGATGTCAGCACCGGCGACGCATGGTGGTCGGAAAATGTATATCGCATTCATGGCATGCAGCCGCGCAAGGGCACGGTCAATGTCAGCAAGGCGGTCGCGCTTTATCATCCTGAAGACGCCAAAACAGTCGAGTTTCTGATAGGCGACGCCATCACCAATAAAAACGGGTTCGACTTTGTTCTCAGGCTGAAACGGGTAGATGGCAAAATGCGCTTTGTGCAGGCCATGGCATCCGTAGAGCTGGATACGGATAAAAGTGTCAAAACGGTTTACGGTATTTTCCGGGATGTCACCCAGAGCATCTCGGACAAAAACATCTCCAAAACCCGAGCGCAATTGGTCAGTTCAATCATTGCCAACTCTCCCTCGCCCATAGCAATTCTGGATCGCAAAATGTGCTATTTGCAGATCAGCCCTGCCTGGACAGAATTTCACGGTTTGCAAGACCCGGATTCATGTGTGGGTAAATCCCACTACGAAGTTTTACCCGAGGTTCCAAAGGAGTGGCGTTCACAACATCAACGCGTTTTAAAGGGCGAAACTGTCCATCGTTCTCAGGCCCTCGACAAGGGCGAAACGCGGGTGGCAACCTCAGCATCTGGCGCATCCATTTTCCCCTGGCATACAGCCCTGGGCGAAATTGGAGGCCTTATTATCATGGTGACCCCGCCAGGCAATTCGGAAACGAAGCAGAACAAAACCGCGGCCCAAATCGCCCGACTTATGGAACAGGCCGACCCTAAACCACAACGGTTCGGCGAAATCAGGTAATCAGCGCCAGACTGGCCTGTTACCAGACTGGCCTGTTAACTGACAACGGGTATGTCATCGACAATCCGTCCTTCTTCCAAAGTGATGATCCGGTCAGCCATTTCCAATATCCGATTGTCATGAGTCACCATCACGGTGGTCGTACCGCGTTGCGCGCCCAACTGTTTGAGCAGGCGCACAACATTAGTGCCAGATTCCTTATCCAGCGCTGCTGTCGGCTCGTCAGCAAAGATGATACGCGGATTACCTACAAGAGCACGTGCAATGGCAACACGCTGCTTTTGGCCGCCTGACAAATTTCCAGGCAGGTAATGTAACCGATCCTCCAGCCCAAGAAGACCAAGCAGATGTGCGGATGCTGCTTCAAACTGGCTTCGCTTGCCAGACAATGACGCGCCATGAACTTCAAGGCCCACACGCACATTTTGCAGCGCAGTCAGACTTTCATGTAAATTGTGAGCCTGAAAAATGAACCCGAGCTTCCTGCGCGCCAAAACCAGGTCAGCTTCGGACGCTCCATACAGTTCCTGCCCCAGCAGGTGAACGCTGCCATCCTGAACATCCCGCAGGCAACCAATGAGCGTCAGCAAGGTGGTTTTCCCAGATCCGGACGGTCCCATCAGGACGGTCAGTTTTCCAGCCTCAATCGACAAATTTACATCAAAAATCGCCTGTTTGCGGGCCTCCCCAACCCCGAACCAATGGTTCAGGCCCTGTGTCACAATCGGAAAAGCTGCACCGGTCATATCCGCGCCTTAAAACAAATCTGCAGGATCGGCACTGGCCAGCCTCCGCGTGGCTATGGCGCCGGAAATGGAACAGCTTGCAATCGTGCCCAAAAACACGGCAATCGGCCGGGCCATATCCATCATCACTGGAAGACCGGTTGCAGAATTCAGAAGTTGATAAAGGATGCTGGAAATGATCAACCCTGGCACAAATCCGAAAATTGCCAATATTAGAGCTTCTTCAAAAATGATGCCCATAAAGAAGGACTGGCCGTAGCCCATCGCTTTGAAGGTCGCGTATTCTTTCAGATGGTCGGCAACATCGGTTGACAGAAGCTGATACACAATCACCAGACCGACAATCACCCCCATCACCACACCAAATCCGAAAATCAGGCCTGTTGGTCGGTCGGTTGTCTGATAAACTTGGTCCGCTTTTGCAGCATTGGCCAGGGTGCGCACCTTCACATTGTCTTCCGGTAGCAAAAGGCGCAACTCCTCAATGACGGCATCTACGTCAAATCCGGGTTCGGTTTTGAGCAGAATGTGATTGGGCGCACCAGTGATGCGGCTGCTGAAAAGACGCAGAAACGTCTGGTCAGATGTCACCATGTAACCATCAGAGCTAAAGCCACCGCCAATGCTGATGGTTCCAGGCACCGTCAGCGTGCGGCCGCGCGTTTCAAAAATCAAAGGATTGTCCGGCGATATCAGCGCCAACCGGTCTGTATCCGCACCCCGGGTCATACGATCAATCAGGGCTGTATCGATCAAAAGCAAATTGGCAATCTTGTTGCGGATTTTGGGAATGACATAGGCACCCCGGGAAGGATCGAGCGCCAGAACCTGAAGGTTGGTCACGTTCCCATCATCCCGTGTCCAGTCCACATTGCCAACGAACAGCGGCAAAGCATTTGCAACGCCGGGAACTGACATGGCCTCAAAACTGCGCTGGCGCGGAACATTGCTGCCATCTGTCAACGTATTTGCATCTGCCGAAGAAATGATGATGTCAGCATCAAACAACGTATAGGGCAGCAGGATCGTCGTATTGAGAGCAAACATCACACCCAGTTGGACGAACACAAGAATGTTTGCAAAAGCAATACCAGCGACCGCCGCCGCCAATCGGGTTTTATTGTGCAAAAGCTGCAGCCAGCCAATCGGCATTCGCCCAAGCAGCCGTGCCAAAATTGCCGTCAATTCTCCGACCCCACCACAATGCGGGCTACAACTTCCAAATTGGTGTACCGGGCCGCGATATCCGACGAAGCCGGATCCAGCTCCACAATGATTTCAACAACGCGCGCATCCGTATTGGCTGCCGGATCATCAGCGGTCACAGTCTGCCGCTCCACTTCAAGTCCGATCTCCGAAACCACACCTGTCAGGCTTTGCTGAAAAACGTCAGCCACGATCTGGACACTCTGTCCCACCTGAACCAGCCCAATCTGGTTTTGGAATATCTCAACCTCAGCCGTCATGTTTTCAACATCACCAATATCAGCGACACCGTCTTCACCGGACTTTTCGCCCGCGCGCACATGAACATCCAGAACTGTGCCATTCATAGGTGAAATGACCATGGCCTTTGACAGATCACTTTTGGATCGGCGCAATTCAGCTTTTGCTGAATCCAGGTTACGAGCAGCCACAACCACATCCACCTGTGCGTCCAATCCGTCGCTGGTAAAGCGCGACAGCGTTGCAGAAACGCGCTCCACCTCCCGCTCGGCCTGCACCATCACGGACAGCGCCTGATCCAATGCCGCCTGTGAGGAAACACCACGATCTGACAGTGATTTGGTGCGATCAAAAGCCTGCCGGGCAACATCCGATGCCGCCTGACTTCTCTGCAGAGATGCTTCCGCTTCGGCAATACTCGCGCGCACCATGTCACGCGTTTGATCAAGCGTCGCGTGGCGCACAGCAACATTGGCTTCCGCCGTTTCCACCAACGCCTCAAGTTGGCCCAGACTATCCAGAACAGCAATCGTATCGCCCTTCATGACCTTGTCCCCGGCACGCACCAGAACGTCGCTGATTCGCGCATCCCCTGCCCCAAATGGCAGTGCAACAGTCACCACATCCCCATTCGGGATTAAGCGGCCCAGCCCGGCAACTACCAGTGGTTTTACTGCTTCAGGATCGGCAATTTCAGTGCGTGGCACCGGCACTGCAATCGGCGTGTTGCTGCCACCACCGGGCTGCAAACCAACCAGTTGGAAAAAGACTTTCAGGCCCGGCGGCTGAAAATACAGACCCACAATTCCTCCCACAAATAATGTAACCAGAAAAAGCGGTATGAATATAAGTCGGGAGGGCAGGCGAAAACGCGATCGACGCGCCGGTCCAGATGATGCGACAGGAGACACCTCATTGTGATCCACCACCAAAATTGGCAGGTCTTCTGAGCGATCTGAGGGTTGTTGCAAACCTGTATTCCTAATAAAAATCACGGTTTTCTTTGACACCCCGTCCAAAACAGGAAGACAAAGGCAATCAGGTTGAACCCGTTAAAACAGATAATGACCCAAAAGTCATTAAAATTCCAACCCTGTCAATGATCCTGCTATGACCAAAATTGAAACTGGCCCTCAAAAACCAAAACGCAGAAAGGCCGCGCGCCCTGGCGAGATTTTGCAGGCTGGTCTTGAGGAGTTTGCAGTCAGCGGATTGGCAGCAACGCGCCTTGAGGATATTGCGCAACGCGCCGGGATATCAAAAGGCACGATTTACCGTTACTTCGACAGCAAGGAAGACTTGTTCATGGCTGTGGTCCGGTCACGCTTGGTTCTTTCGTTAGATCAGTTTGAGGAAATGGTCACAAACTATCCCGGACCAACCGATGCCCTGCTAAGGCAGGTTCTGACCGGCATCTACAAGCAATTCGTTGGCAGCGACATTTCAGGGGTTATTCGGATCCTGATCTCCGAGGGGCCCAGATTCCCCGGCCTTGTGGATATCTACCACAAGGAAGTCACCTCCAAGGGCGTTACCATTTTAACGCACATCATCAAGCGCGGCATTGAACGGGGTGAAATTCGGGACGGACCGGCAGCAAGAGAGCCAAGATTGATCATGGCACCCACAATCATGGCCATACTCTGGGATCTGACATTCAAAGCTCAGGACCCAATCGATATCGAAGAATACCTGAACGCACATATCGACATCATTCTGCATGGCCTGAGTGCCTGAACAAAATGCCAGTCGGGCGTTTCTCTAAGTTGTATTAGCTTGGAAGAATGGATGTGTGCGGAATTAAGCTGAAAAATCCAGATTGTTTCCGACACCGCTTGCCAGATTTGCTGTGATCGTCTGCAAATTTTCGCTGCTTTCCTGCATGGCAGTAATCAGCGTCTGCGCTGCATCCTGATCCATCTGAATCATGCGTGCGGCTACCGCGCCAGTAATTTTTGCTTGCGTGGAGGCCGTCATCAATGCTGCAGCGACTGTTGGTTCCATGGGGTAAACCTAGAATTGAAACCTTTACAAATGGTTTACGGGGCAATCGCCTGTGCCAAAGCGAAACGTGCCAGCTTGCCACTGGCGGTCTTTGGCAGGCCATCCACTTCGACCCATTTCTTCGGGCGCTTATAGTCAACCAGCAACGGCACAAGATTTCGGTTCAACTCGTTTGGCGCAAGCTTCGCGCCGCGTTGCGGCACAACATAAGCCACAAGCCCTGTCCCGCGGCCGGGTACCAGCCCTTCGGCAACTGCAACTTCCTTGATATCGGGAAGCGCCAGAATAATGGTTTCAATTTCCTCAGGATTAGCCCGATATCCTTCGACATTGACGAGGTAATCAAGCCGTCCTTCATACTGGATATAACCATCCTGATCCCGCAGCCCGAGATCTCCCGTCATGAACCATGCTCCGCGAACAGAGGCCTTGGTGGTCTCGGCATCGTTCCAATATCCAAGCATCAGGGCTGGATCGGACCGGTGGGTTGCGATGACGCCAATCTGATTGACGCCAACATTTTTCAACCCCGCATCCGGTGCCAAAATCGCCAGTTTGCTGCCAGGGGCAGGCTTGCCAATTTTCCCAGGTTTTACGGGGCAGTCCGGGCCACTGAAAACCGGACAGGCAATCTCGGCAAGTTCATAGCCATCATAGATCGGATGACCCGTCACAGCCTGCCACTCTTCAACAATATGGGCCGGCAGAATTGCACCGGTGGAAATAGCTCTGGTGAGGGTGGGCATCGCTGCTTCAGTAACCGAGCCACTTTTCAGCGCCGTATTGTATTGCCCGGGCATCGCCACGACGATGGTGGCTCCGCTCAACTCCACCAGAAGCGGCAAAGCTTTGTCAAAAACGCCGCGCAAATCCGGCGGCGACAACAGAACAACCGCAGCGCCGCAGCACATGGGATCCATAAGACCATACCCAATACTGCGCGCCCAGTTATCTGCACCGGTATGCAGCATCCTGTCCTTCTGGGTCAGACCAAGCCATGACTTATGATGGCGCAAGCGGCCCCAAAGGGCGCGATGGGCATGTAACACCCCGCGAGGCGGGCCGGACGTGCCATCAGTGTAAATCAGATAGGCGGGATCATAAGAAAATGTGCGGGCGTACAACCCAAGCGGACTTTGCGACAGAAAGTGCAAATCATCCGGGCCAAATATCTTTGCATCGGTCTGCTCGGAAGGCAGCGACGTTGCGCCATCATGAGCGATAATCACTGGCTTGCAGTCGTTCGCTATATGATCAAGGTCGCGCTGGCTGATCCGGTCAGACGTTGCGACAGGAACAAACCCGCCCGCCAGACAGGCAAAATACATGATCGGAAACCAAACACTGTTGCCCATGCGCAGCAGCACGCGATCTCCCATTTTAATACCAAGAGACTGCAGCCCGTTCCTGGTACGCAGGACGGCGTCCTCCAACGATGCATAGGTCCACACATCAGATGGCTCATGCGTGGTGCCGTCAAACACCATCAGCGCAACATTATCCGGTTTGCTAGCCGCCATACGGCCAAGCGCATAGGCAGCTATGTTAAACCGTTCGGGAGTTTCGTCAGTTGGCTCCAAGAAACGCTCCAAAACACTCAACGGCGCTTCATATGCACCAATGCCGGAACAACAAGCCGGGCCTCGGCATTGATGTCAAGCCGGGACTGAAAACCTAGCGGGTGGGAACCGGCTCGTCTCCGCGATAATCATAAAAGCCACGATTGGTTTTCCGGCCCAGCCAACCGGCCTCAACATATTTCACCAGGAGCGGACAAGGGCGATATTTACTGTCAGCCAGCCCTTCATAGAGCACCTGCATAATTGACAGGCAGGTATCGAGACCAATGAAATCTGCCAGTTGCAGCGGGCCCATCGGGTGATTGGCGCCAAGTTTCAAAGCCGTATCAATTGCTTCAACCGAGCCAACACCTTCATAAAGCGTATAAATCGCCTCATTGATCATTGGCATCAAAATACGGTTTACGATGAAGGCCGGGAAATCTTCTGCCACAGTGATGGTTTTGCCCATCTTCTGAACATAGACTTTTGCCGCATCAAACGTTTCATCTTCGGTGGCAATGCCACGCACCAGTTCCACAAGCTTCATGATTGGGACAGGATTCATGAAATGGATGCCCATAAAGCGTTCTGGGCGGTCCGTGGTCGCTGCCAATCTGGTTATGGAAATGGAAGATGTGTTGGAAGCAATCATGGCTTCGGGCTTCAGGACCGGACACAAAGCTGCAAAAATTTTGCGCTTGACGGTTTCGTCTTCCGTAGCCGCTTCGATTGCAAGATCCACGTCTGCCAGCGCCTCAATGCCATTTGCAGCATGTAGTTTTGACACCGCTGCATCACGCTCAGCCTCGGTGATCTGGCCCTTGCTCATCTGCCGACCGAGATTCCCGGTAATGGTTGCCAGGCCCTCTTCTATCCGGTCTTCAGAAATATCGTATAGATACACATCATAGCCGGACAACGCGCTCACATGGGCAATTCCTGAGCCCATCTGGCCTGCGCCGATGACGCCTACGGATTTAATTTCGGTCATTGTACATTCCGGTCAAAATCTTGAGGGAGTCGGACTGTGTTGCACCGCAACAGAATTTGCAATCTGTTTTTATATTGTGCACCTGAGGAATGTTAGCCTAATTTTTCATCAGGCTAAAGTCCTGCACAATAATCTCTACCTCAATTTTTTTGACCCGAATTCAGGGTGCCTTGTCGAGTTCGGCCTCCAACTGAGGAAGAACCTCAAACAAATCGGCCACAAGACCATAATCAGCTACCTGAAAAATCGGTGCCTCATCATCCTTGTTGATGGCAACAATGACCTTGCTGTCCTTCATGCCTGCCAGATGCTGAATAGCTCCGGAAATGCCGCATGCAATATAAAGATCCGGTGCAACCACCTTTCCGGTCTGACCAACCTGCCAATCATTTGGCGCATATCCGGCATCAACAGCTGCACGTGAAGCACCAACGGCCGCTCCAAGCTTGTCAGCGACCGGCATAATGACCTCCTGGAATTTTTCCGACGAGCCAAGCGCACGGCCACCTGAAATGATGATCTTGGCCGAAGTCAGTTCAGGACGTTCGGATTTGGAAACATCTTCCCCAACATAGGAGGAAAGTGAGGGCCCTTCGTCACCGGATACAGTTTCCACAGCAGCAGCCCCACCTTCTTCAGCAACAGCAAAGGCTGCTGTCCGGATGGTGATGACCTTGGTCGCATCATTCGACTGAACCGTCTGAATGGCGTTGCCGGCATAGATCGGACGCTCAAATGTGTCAGCACTGATAATGGCCGTGATGTCTGATACCTGCATGACATCCAGCAAAGCTGCCACACGCGGCATGATGTTTTTGCCATTGGTCGTGTTGGGCGCCACCAGCGCCGTGTAATCACCGGCAAGTGAGACAATCAGCGCCGCCATCGGCTCTGCAAGAAGATGGTCATAGGCAGCAGCATCTGCATGCAGAACCTTTTCAACGCCAGCAATCTTTGCAGCGTGGGCGGCCACATCTGCACTGCCACTGCCCGCGACAAGAACATGAACCGCTGCACCAAGACCAGCCGCAGCGCTGATGGCACGTAAGGTCGAGTCGTTCAAAGCAAGATTATCGTGATCTGCTATCAATAAAGTCGTCATCGCTTAGCCCTTCCTTAAAGAACGCTGGCTTCATTGCGCAGCTTGTCTACCAGTTCAGCAACATTTGCCACTTTGACACCGGCTTCGCGCTTTTCAGGCTCAACGGTTTTCAGAACGGTGAGACGTGGAGTCATATCAACACCAAAATCCGCCGGTGTTTTCATCTCAATCGGTTTCTTCTTTGCCTTCATGATATTGGGCAGCGAGGCATAGCGCGGCTCATTGAGCCGCAAATCTGTTGTCACGACAGCTGGCAATTTAAGCTTTACGGTCTGCAAACCACCATCCACTTCCCGTGTGACATCCATTTCACCATCGCCCACTGACAACACAGAGGCGAATGTGCCCTGAGACCAACCAAGCAAAGCAGCCAGCATCTGGCCCGTCTGATTGCAGTCATCGTCAATGGCCTGTTTTCCAGCAATCACCAGGTCAGGTTTTTCCTCATCAACGATTTTCTGCAAAATTTTTGCAACGGCAAGCGGCTCGACCAACTTATCATGTTGAACCAGAATACCCCGGTCTGCACCCATGGCCAGACCTGTGCGAATGGTTTCCTGAGCCTGTTGCGGCCCAACTGAAACAACAATAACTTCGCTGGCCGTGCCAGCTTCACGCAGACGCAAAGCTTCCTCAACAGAGATCTCGTCAAACGGGTTCATGGCCATTTTGACATTAGCCAGTTCAACACCCGATCCGTCCGCTCTGACGCGGATTTTCACATTATAGTCCACCACCCGTTTTACAGGCACCAGTATTTTCATGATTGTCTCCAGAATGCGCGCAGCATGTGCGGAATTTGTAGCGAACCTATCGGTGCCCCCCTACCCTGTCAACGACACCAAACAACAGAAATTCGTCATCTATTCGGACGTCAGGGAATGGTCAGGTCCCGGTCGAATAAAGCCACCCCACGCCGCTTCAGGAGAAGCACCAAAGCGGCACCGCAGATGAGTCCACCTATATGGGCTATCCAGGCAACTTCACTGTCTGCAGCTGCAAACACATTATAAAACTGCATCAAGACCCAGGCCCCCAGAACCCACATTGCGGAAAGCCGAAGCGGTATGCGCCCAAGTGCCAGAACCCAGACCTTCACACGTGGATGAAGTATCAGATAGGCAGCAACAACCCCGGCAACAGCACCTGAAGCACCAATCAGCGGCGCGTCGGAAGTCGGGTGAAAAATGGCATGTGCATAGCCCCCGCCGGCTGCGCATAAAAGATAGAAAAGCAGGTATTTAACATGGCCCAGCGCATCTTCAATATTGTCTCCGAACACCCACAGGAACAGCATGTTTCCCAGCAAATGCATCCACCCGCCATGAAAGAATGCGTAAGACACCAAAGTCCAGTCCGCAGGTATGAACCTCAGATCGGGCGGCAGGGCCCGGGTTTCAAACAGAACCGATGGAATTACGCCGAATGAAGCCGGGAAAATCTCCGAGTATCCCGGCGCAACCGGTGTTTGAAAAAACACAAATACGGCAATCGTAATGGCAATCAGGGCCCAGTTTACATAGGGCCGTTTGACATGAGTAAGTGGATTGCTGTCATGAAGTGGAAGAAACATAGTGATTCAGGCCCTGGAGCATATTTTGTCTATAGAGAAACAGGCTCTAACGGTTTTTGCCCGGAACCCAAAGGACATCAGCTTCTCCCTTATCGTTCACCCATCGGGCGGCGACAAACAGAAAGTCTGACAGACGATTGAGATATTGAATGCAATACGGGTTGACTGGCTCAGCCGCGTCACTGTCCAACTCCACCGTCAACCGCTCGGCCCGTCTGGCAACAGTACGCGCCACATGAAGATGCGCAGATGCCGGGCACCCTGCGGGCAGAACAAATGAACGCAGAGGCTGGAGATCTGCATTCAGCGTATCAATGTCTCCCTCAAGGCGTTGAACCTGAGTTTCAATTATCCGCAATGGCTCATAGCCCAAATCCTCGCCCTTATCCGGAGTTGCCAGATCAGCTCCCAGATCAAAGCAATCATTCTGAATGCGGTTCAGCATTTCATCCAAGTCTGGAAAATCATGCTGCGTATGCAACCGCGCCACGCCAATGGCGGCATTTGCCTCATCAACTGTTCCATAGGATGTGACACGCAGATCAAATTTCGCACGCCGCTCGCCGTTACCAAGCGCGGTTGTGCCCTTGTCTCCGGTTTTCGTATAAATTTTGTTCAAGATAACCATGACAAATCCTGCCTAACGCGACGTGAAATAAAGCAGCGTCATCATGACCACAACAGCCACGAATTGAAGGATAACCCGCCAACGCATAAGCTTCTGGGACAAATTGGAGTCGCCACCACGCATCATATTAATAAGACCGAGCAACAGTACAATTGCAACGGCAGCCAGAGCCACACCAATGAGCCCTTTGGACAAGAATTCCATTGTTCACCTAGTTCAGTAAGAAAATCGAAAGATTGAGAACTGTCGCAAAACAGACCCATAACACATATGGCACAAACAGTTCGCCCGACAGCTTGTCCAACCTGAAGAACAGGACAATGGTCGTCACGATCGCTGCCAGCAGGCAGATAATCACAATCAGAGCAAAACCGGGACTTTGCAGAAAAAAGAATGCGCCAGACCAGCAAAGGTTCAGCACAAGCTGAACCGCAAATGCCCAATATGCTTTAGGTCGTGACGGATGCGGGTCCAGCGACCAGATGCGCCACACGGCATAGGCCATCAGAACATAAAGCGTGGACCAGACGGGACCAAAAATCCAACCTGGCGGATTGAAACTGGGTTTTTGAAGCCCCGCATACCAAGGCGCAAGACCAGGCGCGGTCAGAAGCGCGCCCAACCCGCCCACGACGAGACACAGAACGACAAAGCCAGCCAAAGCCAGCGTAGATTTAGCGGTTTGTGGAAGGAGAGATATCGTGTTTGCCATCATTCAGGTTTCTTGATCCGCTCGCTTGGCCAGAAAACGGCTGAGAGCGCGGTGGCTCAGAACACGTTTCAAAAACCCCATCACATAAGTCGGGGTTGTGACGTAGTATCTGGGGCGCGGGCTCGGACTTTCCAGTGCATGGACCAGACGTTTTTGCACCGCATCAGGGCCGAGTTTAAACCTTGACGCACCGCCTCGCTTCATCCGCGCAAGGCGCTTGGCATAAATTTCTTTATGGGGAGAACTCTCAGCATCAATTTCCCGGTGAAACGCTTCCATGGAATGTTCCACAAATCGGCTTTCAATAGGACCAGGTTCAATCAGACTGACATGAACCCCACTGCCCATCAGCTCCATCCCCATAGTATCAGACAGAGCTTCAACAGCATGTTTTGAAGCCGAATAAGCGCCGCGATACTTCATTGAAATAAAACCCAGCACCGAAGAACACTGCACAATGCGGCCAGAACCATTGCGGCGCATTGACGGGATCAGCAGGCGCGTCAATTCATGCCATCCAAAAACATTTGCTTCGAACTGGGCGCGCAGCGCATCAACAGACAAATCTTCAAGCGCACCGGACTGTCCATAGGCACCATTGTTAAAAAGAGCGTCCAGCCTGTCATCAGTTTGTGCCAGGACATCATGGACACATTTGGCGATGCTATTCTGGTCGGTGTAGTCCAACAGCAGCACTGACAGCCCCTCGGACTGCAAACGCTGCAGATCTCTTTCACTGCGTACCGTTGCATAGACACGCCAGCCACGTTTCTTCATGGCATGCGCACAATGATAGCCAATCCCGGAGGAACATCCGGTAATGAGGATCGTCTTTTGTCTCTCGCCCACGCTCGCTACCCACTCAGCCCTTCAACAGATTTCGTCCGGCGTTTCACGGAAACCAGATAAACACCGAACACAGTCAGAAGCATACCAGCCAGTTCCGGCACACTTAAACGTTCCCCGAACAGAAAATAGGCCTGCACTGCGATTGTTGGAGGAATGAGATAGATCAGGACTGCGGCACGAGACACTTCCCCCTCGCGGATCAAAATGACGAGAAGGCCAATCGCCCCAAGCGACAGTCCGAAGACCGACCAGGCCAGCGCCCCAAAGAGTTGCGGCGTCCAGGAAAACTCGAAGTTTTCCAGCAACAGGGCTGCGGGCAATGTAGCCAGAAACGCACCCAGATATTGCAGTGTCGTTATGGTTCGCAAATCTCCGGTCTGCAGATATTTCTTTTGGTAAAACGTACCGATCACAACCGAAATCATGGATATGAAATTAATCCCGATGAGAAGCGTCCAACTGGCCTCGGCGCCCACAGTATCTGCCAAATCCGCAGCCAATCTGGGGGTCAGCGCTATCATCAAACCGCCAAAACCAATTGCAAAACCCAGCCATTGTCTGCGCGATATCTGTTCGCCCACAATTGTCCCGGCCAGAAATGCAGTCATCAACGGTTGCAGTGCTGCCATCATGCCTGAAAGGGTCGATGGCATTTGACGATCCAGAACCCACCATATTCCGCCAAGATAAATTGCATGCAAAAACACACCGGAAAACACGGCATGGAGCATCAATTGGCGCCCCGGCCAGCTTGCCTTGAAAGCAACGCAGAACGCCGCCAGCAACAAGCCAGCCAGCGCGTACCGCAATGTCAGAAAACTGAGGGGTTCAACAAACGGGCTGGCATATTTGGCAACAATCCAGCCGGTGGACCAGATGAGCACAAAAAGCGCGGGAAACAGGAACAGAATTCGGGCGCGCGCCAAAATAACACATCACCTGTTGAATGGATCAGCCTGTTGAAGTGAAGCAGGGATGCTTCTAGCTCCAGCCACCATTGTGGGTTTTATAGAAAATATGACGGCCGATTTTAGTAATGCGCTTCATTTTCTTGGCCCATTTCGGGCTGACATAAGTCGCATGATAATGGGTGGAGGAACCGATTTTGCGGGACCAGGATTTACCCGAAGTTACGCTTTTTGCAACGGTCTGTGCTTGCGCATAGGATTTCTTGTCAGTCACCTTGTCACGGATGCCGTCACAGGCGAATGAGAACTGGCAGCGATTGCGCCATTTCTTGTTCTGATAAACCACACCGCAAACCGTGGATGGATAGGCAGGTGCCTTAACCCGGTTCAGCACGACTTGAGCAACAGCTGCCTGTCCTGGAACAGGCTCACCGCGGGCTTCAAAATATACAGCAGCAGCCAAACAGCGCTGTTCACGGCGTGAGAACGCAGCACGTGGAACTTTATTCTTAGCCCACCAGTGATCTTTACCGCCAAGCTTCGGCCGCACAACAGCAACTTTTGCAATACCGCTGCTTTTTGGAATGGCTGAAATATCTGGTTTGATCATCGGAATGCGTCCGGCGATCGTTATTTTCGGCTTGGCAGGTGTCACGCGGGGCTTTGGCAGCGCAAGTGAAACCAAAGAGGCAGATTGGACAGCACTTGTGGTTTTCAAAACCGGTATAGCGGAGGCAGTCGCAACTGGCTCATCGACTTTCGCAGCCGCTTGAGATTGTTGCGGCATATTCAAAACCGCAGCGAAAGGAGATTTAAACTCTTCCATACTGTCAACCGGTGCATAAGCCAGGGCAACACGTACGGAGTCTTCACCAGCTTCACGATTAATCACAGGTGGTGAAGCCTTATGCGCATCAGCGACCATAGTGCGGGACCGCTCACGAAGAATGCCCGGTGCATTAAAGTGGCTGGTCGCCAGAGCAATCTGGTCTTTGCTGGGCCAACCAGGGGCTGCCAGCACTGTACGCGGTAAAATATCTTCATCAACAGATGAGAACAGATCACGCAGTTCAAAAAGATTGCCTGAATGCGGCAAATCAGGATTTGGCTCAACCACTGCTGGGCGGCTGCGGGTTATCTGCAGATCTTCCTTAACAACGCGGTTAACCGTTTCCTTCAGCTTGACTGTATCACTCTTTGCAGAGGCTTTCGGCGCAGATCCTGGCGCAACGCTTGCCGTCAGAACGCCGGAGGATTCAACCGGATCGACATATTGCACACTCGCCGAATGGACTGATGTCCGCTCCATGGGTGTGAGCAGAATATAGGAATCTGCATCGACCAGTTCAGTGAATTCAGGAAGGCTGGACGAAGAAGGTGTAGCACACAGCAACAACGCACCCAATGCAGTGGAAACGGCCAAACCAGCCATCCGAGCCTGACGTCTGGCAGCCACAGCACGCTCTTCAGCACGGGCGCGGGCCAAATTCATGGCACTCCGCTGCCTGTTGGCACGCTTCTTTGCGGACGGCGATAAACTGCCTTCTTCCATACGCAGTGCAGGCACGGGTAACCCGTCAGCAACATGCGCAGCTTTACGTGACACAACCATCCAAAGGGTACTCCAACGCGACGCGAGCCCTATTGCATCATGATCCTGTCCTTCAGCGTCCGTACCATCGATTAGAAAATCCGATGGTTCGAGCGCGTCATCCGGCTCATCGCCAGAAGACAGGACCGATACCTGATGCAAACTTTTTGGCCACAAGGACCGATCATTGACCATTTGGACTGATTAACCTTGAGTTTCGGTTAACGTTTCGCGAAAATGTTGCAGTAAATTGTTTGTATTTGGTTAACCATAATATTTTTTCTGAAAATTCGTCCTTAAACAAATTCGTCAGACCCACCTTTTTGACATTTGCAGCCAGCCCAGATTTTCTGACAAACTCTTTGCCGCCAGAATTCAGAACCGCCTCACACATCAAGTCCAAATGTCAGCTTCGACGCGAGTTATGATCAGTCTCAAACTCGCGCTGATAAACATTCAAAATGTGGCTATGAAAAGACTTGCCCCAGAAAAAATATGAATGATCAACCATACCCGTAATGGGCCTGAGTTTAATCAGAGTTTCCGCCCTGTCGCAACCCTCAAAATAAGCCCTTGTTTCATAGTGTTACAGACGGGCAACAGCGCTTTTATGGCTCACTTTTCATCCCTCAAAGCAGCCTGTGCAGCAGCCAGTCTGGCAATAGGAACCCGATATGGCGAGCACGATACATAGTCGAGGCCAACGGACTGACAAAAACTGATGGAGGCTGGATCACCACCATGCTCACCACAAATACCAAGCTTTATGTCCGCACGTGTTGCTCGTCCGCGCTCTGCGCCCATGCGAACCAACTCTCCCACTCCGTCCTGATCAAGGCTCACAAATGGGTCCTGCTCAATCAGTCCCTGCGCCGCATATGGTCCCAAAAATGACGCGGCATCATCACGGCTGATACCATAGGTAGTTTGCGTTAAGTCATTGGTTCCAAAGGAGAAAAACTCAGCTGTTTCAGCAATTTTATGGGCTTGCAACGCAGCACGTGGCAATTCAACCATCGTGCCGACCTGATACTTGATCTCAACATTGCGCTCTTTCATCACCATAGCGGCAACCGCATCAATACGGCCCTTGATGAGATCAAATTCCGGTTTGACTGACACAAGCGGCACCATGATCTCGGGTGTTACCGGCGCTCCGGTTTTCTGCGCAGCTTCAACAGCGGCCTCAAAAATGGCCCGTGCCTGCATGTCGGCAATTTCCGGGTAGGACACGGCCAGCCGGCATCCCCGGTGTCCCAGCATGGGATTGAACTCATGCAACGCACGGGTGCGTTGACGCACCTTGTCAATCGAAAGGTTGAGCGCTTTTGCCACATCCTCCATATCTGATTCGGATTGGGGCAGAAACTCATGAAGCGGTGGATCAAGCAACCGAATGGTCACAGGCTTTCCGCGCATGATGTCGAACAAATCAGTAAAATCTGCGGTTTGCATAGGCAGCAGCTTATCCAATGCAGCACGCCTTCCCGCCGCGTCCTCAGCCAAGATCATTTCACGCATCGCCATGATGCGGTCGCCATCAAAGAACATGTGCTCTGTCCGGCATAACCCGATGCCTTCTGCACCAAAACTCAATGCCATGCGTGCATCAGCCGGCGTTTCCGCATTCGTCCGCACAGCCATCGTCCGGGCGGCATCCGCCCATTGCATCAAAGTTGCAAAATCATCCGATAATTCCGGCTGCAACATGGCAATCTCGCCTTCGAGGACCTGACCGCTGGTGCCATCTACAGTTATGACATCACCGCGCTGATAGACCTTGTCGCCCACGCTGAGCGTTTCATTGCGCAAATCAATCCGAATTCCGCTGGCACCGGAAACACACGGCTTGCCCATGCCTCGAGCCACAACCGCAGCGTGGCTGGTCATGCCACCGCGCGCCGTTAAAATGCCCTCAGCGGCATGCATGCCGTGAATATCTTCCGGGCTGGTCTCGACCCGGACCAGAATGACACCACGGCCTTGCGCCTTGGCGTCCTGTGCCTCATCAGATGTAAAGACGATCTCACCACTGGCGGCACCAGGAGAGGCTGGCAATCCCTTGGCAATGACATTTCGCTTGGCTGCCGGATCGATGGTCGGGTGCAGCAACTGATCAAGTGCGGCCGGGTCAATACGCAACACCGCCTCTTCCTTGCTGATCAATCCTTCCGCAGCCAAATCCGTCGCGATCTTCAGCGCCGCCTTTGTGGTGCGCTTACCGGAGCGCGTCTGCAACATCCAAAGCTTGCCTTCCTGGATGGTGAATTCCAGGTCTTGCATATCGCTGTAATGCGCTTCCAACTGGTCGCAAATCTTGGAAAATTCGGCGAAGGCTTCCGGCATTTTATCTTCCAGAGACGGATCAGTGCTGCCAGCTTCGATGCGCGCGGCTTCCGTCAAATTCTGAGGCGTGCGAATGCCCGCAACGACATCTTCACCCTGCGCATTGATCAAAAACTCGCCATACAGTGCTTTTTCTCCAGTGGAGGGATTGCGCGTAAAGGCCACACCGGTTGCGGAATCTTCGCCCATATTGCCGAACACCATGGACTGCACGTTAACCGCAGTGCCCCAGTTCGGCGAAATATTGTTGATGGCCCGATAAGTGATCGCCCGTGGCGCCATCCATGACTGGAAAACAGCGCTAATTCCGCCCCAGAGCTGATCTTGCGGATCTTGCGGAAACGGCGTTTCCAGCTCGTTTTCAACCAGTTTCTTGTACTCGACAACGATGCTTTTCCAGTCATCAGCTGTCAGATCGGTGTCCAGAACGTACCCGGCACGGTGTTTGAAGGATTCCAGAATGTCTTCAAAAGCATGGTGGTCAAGGCCCATCACCACATCGCTATACATCTGGATAAAGCGCCGGTAGCTGTCATAAGCAAACCGCGCATCACCCGATTGAGCAGCAATGGTCTCAACCGATTTGTCATTCAGACCCAGATTGAGAACCGTATCCATCATGCCCGGCATGGAACTGCGGGCACCGGAACGCACAGACATCAAAAGCGGATTATCATCATCCCCAAACCGACGCCCGCTCAATCGGGCAATCGTTGCCAGGGCAGTTTCAACCTGCTCGGTCAGCAGAGACGGGAAGGATTTATCATTGTCATAATAATAGGTGCAGACTTCAGTGGTAACAGTAAACCCAGGAGGCACAGGCAACCCCAGCGAAGACATTTCCGCCAGATTTGCACCTTTGCCACCCAGCAAATTGCGCATTTCAGCCGAACCTTCGGCCCGACCATCACCAAATTCATAGACCCACTTGTCCACAACGCACTCCTCCAAATGCACTGGGATTCCCACATCGGATATGTGGAATTCAATCCCGGCATTCCCAAACGGTGCCTAGCCCTACCGCGCAGATTGCTGCAGCGCAACAAGGAAAATTCCAATATATGGAAAAAGTGAGATTCTACGGCAAATTTGGAAGGGCGATCATTTGACAATGGTGGTGGAGACTTTGGCGCGTGCATAGCCCAGAACTTCGATCTGACGTCCCAGAAAAATCAAAGGGCTTGCAAAAACCGTAAATACTGATCGACGATGGCGGATTTTGAAAAGCCAGTTTCCCATTTCTGAAACGCAGCATCAGCTACCGAATTGCGCAGGGCATCATCCTCCACAAAACGCGTAATTTCCCGACCAAGCGCTTCATGATCATCAATTGGAAAAAGGGTACCGAAGGCGCCTGCATCGCCTATGAGCCAGCTTGGTCCTTCCGATGCTGAAGCCACAACTGGAACTTTCATCGACCACGCTTCGATCACCACATTTGACAATGGTTCGTGCCGCGAAGGCACCGCACAAACATCCGCTTGTTCCAGCAACGAAGACTGATCATGCCGCCACCCCAGAAAGCGGATATGACTTGCAAGGTTCAATTGGTCTGCAAGACTGCGCAAAGCAGCTTCTTCCTCCCCTGCCCCCGCCAACCACAACACTGTATGCGGCGGCACATCCTGCATAGCGCGGATTAGAATATCAAACCCTTTTGATGGATGAAGACGGCCGCATGCCAAAATCACAAATGCATCTTCCGCAGTATCAAAATCAGCGCGCCTCACTGATGGCATGTTTGGCAATTCACCAAAATTGGAAATCGTTCTGACTTTCTTGTTATCCCATCCTTCACTTATGCAAAACCGTTCCAAATCCGGTGTATTGCATATGATTTGATCAAAACCGGAATAGTATTTAAGTGGGTAGTAGCCGCCAAATCTTGCAACGCGTTTATATCTACCTATCGGAATTCGGCGTGCCGCACGGTTCATCCATCCCATAACGATATTTGCATCTTCCGCAACCAGAGCCCTCTGAAACGCTTTGGTAGCCAGCCAACCCTTAGGTCCCTTGTCAAACGTGAATTGTTGAACCGCCAGGCCCGCATCGGACAGTTCCTCGAAACGCGTTTTATCATGCCCGATAAACAGGGATTGTCGCAACCCCGCCGCATCCAAGGCAATTGCCAGCTTGACAAAGAAGCGCTCAGCGCCACCTTGAGCCTCTCCCACGATCACCTGAGCAAATTTTATGTTCTCAACAAACTTCATCGGGCAGGACTCACAGGGTTGATTGTGCAAAGAAGATGATCTGAAAGGGAATTGAAGGATATGATAAAGCAGTCACTAAACGGCGTCGAGGCTCTATTGTTGATTGGTGGCCCGGCCGGGTGCGGTAAAACAACAATTGCCGAGAGAATTGTAACATCGCCGGAGTGCTTCGACCTGCCAATTCAGTGCCCGAAACCGCTGCGTCGGACCGACTGGAAATCTCTTACAACAAAACAATTTCATGGTGGCACCGTCATCATCGAGTTTGCCACGAACAGTCTGTCTGATCCGGCGCAACTGCAAACCTACAATGACTTTATCGACTCCCTTAAAAAAGCGGCACCAATCCGTGCAGGATATACAGGGCAGATAGACAGAAAAATATTGCGTATGCGCTATCAACAACGCATGAAGCCGAGTCACTATATGCATTTCGGCAAATGGAAATCGCTGATTCGGTACATATTCGCCATGGATTCCGATGACTTTGGTATTACCATATGGAATGAACTCTTGGACGAAAAATCAATCAATCGGCTCACGTGGCCCGTCCCGCAACGAACGGCTGATGAGTAACTAATTTGCCACCTCTAGCCAATCGTCATATCAAGCCCTAAATCCAACACCGGTGCGGAATGTGTGATCCATCCTGTGGAGATGTAATCCACACCGGCTTCAGCCTTCTCAGCTATCGTTTCCAGCTTCACCCCACCGGATGCCTCTGTCCTGGTGGCAGAGTTTAACTCTTTAACCATCGCAACCGCGATCTTCAAGTTAGCGGCATTCATATTATCCAGCAACACCACATCCGGGTTGGCAGGCAGAGCTTCAGCCAATTGTTCAAGCGTATCGACTTCAACTTCAATTTTCACCAGATGGCCGATATAAGCCCGCGCCGCCTCAATGGTGGCGGCAACGCTTCCAACTACGGCAATGTGGTTGTCTTTGATAAGGATTGCATCATCCAGACCAAAGCGATGGTTTGCACCGCCCCCGCAGCGTACAGCGTATTTTTCAAAGGCGCGCAGGCCGGGAGTGGTTTTGCGGGTGCAAACCACTCTGGCCTTGGTGTGGGCAATTCTTTTGGCAAACTGGGCTGTTGCCGATGCAATGCCACTCATATGGCCAAGATAATTCAGCGCAACACGCTCAGCTGACAACACGTCCCGTGCCCGGCCTTTGATCCTGGCGACCACGTCACCGGGCGCAAGCGGTTCGCCATCATCAATCAGCGTTTCAATTTGAATATCAGAGTTGATTGCACGAAAGGCCGCACGGGCCAAAGGCATGCCGGAAAGCACCCCCTCTTCACGTGAGGCAATGACAACATCAGCTATTGCGTCAGGGGGAATCGTGGCAAGTGTGGTGATGTCACCTGCCCGGCCAAGATCTTCCCGCAGCGCGGCACGCACGGCATCGTCAACCATGACGCTTGGCAATTCAGGCTTGTAGGACTGCAGTTCGGTCATAACGCTCCGTCAGGCCGCCTGTGGCAGCGCCGATGCGACAATCAGGTCAACATCATCAAGGGTTAGAAATGTGCGGTGATGCCATGCTTCTTCCGTATCGGGAAAATCAAGGCGCATATGTCCGCCCCGGCTCTCTTCCCGGGCGTAAGCGGCAGCGGCGATACAGCGGGCCACCAACGCCATATTGGCAATACGCGGCATCAGCGGCTTTCTGTACAAATCATCGAAAATCCGAAGCGCCATTTTGAGGCCTTCACCATCTCGGGCCACGCCCACATGCTCCGACATCGTATTGCGAATCAGAGCAACCAGATCTTCATCCATGTCAGAGCGATCTGTGACTTCCGGCATGCCTTCATCCGGCCAGCGATGGCGCAGTGGGGAGGGCAATGTGCCCTGAATATCCTGCGCAATACGTGTGGCAAAGACGACAGCTTCCAGCAGAGAGTTGGATGCCAGCCGGTTCGCGCCATGTGCGCCTGTGGCAGCGGCCTCACCGCAGGCCCAGAGCCCATCAACAGATGTGCGGCCCCGCACATCCACATGAATGCCGCCCATATGATAATGCTCTGCCGGAACCACCGGAATTGGGTCTTTCACCGGGTCAATGCCAGCAGACATGCAGGACGCATAAACGGTTGGGAAGTTCTCCGGGAATTTTTCACCGACGCTTTTCCGGCAATCCAGAAAAGCCCCTTTACCGCTTTGCACCTGTGTATGAATGGCGCGGGCGACAATATCACGTGGTGCCAATTCTGCATCTTCATGAATATCCAGCATGAATCTGTGGCCATCATTGTCAATCAGATAGGCCCCTTCGCCGCGCAAAGCTTCGGTGGCCAGCGGTGCCGGGTCACGTCCGATATTGATGGCTGTCGGATGAAACTGAACAAACTCGAGATCAGACAGGATGGCGCCAGCCTGCGCAGCCATTGCGATACCACCACCGCGGGCCTGTTGCGGGTTTGTGGTCACCGCATAAAGGCCACCCACGCCGCCGGAACACATGACAATGGCGCGCGCAGGCAGCAAAATACGATTGGTCAGGCCACCACGCAGATCCTGCGCAATGATGCCGCTGATCTGCTTGCCGTTCATACGCAATTGCTCGCCGACAAACCCTTCCAGAACGCGGATGGATGGTGTTTTTCGAACCTCGGCAACCAGTGCGCTCATTATAGCTGCACCAGCCATATCACCGCGCACACGCACAATCCGTCGTTCCGAATGTGCAGCCTCACGCGATAATTTCAAATGGCCTTCCAGATCCTTGTCAAACGGCACGCCATAAGCCAACAGATCATGAATACGGTCAGACGCTTCCGAGGCCATGACGCGGGCAATTTTCTCATCCACCAGCCCGGCCCCGGCAGCAACCGTGTCGGCCACATGAGACTCTGCGCTGTCGCCAGGAGACATGGCCGCAGCGATGCCACCCTGCGCCCATGCCGAAGATGCCCCTTCACCAATCGGCGCAGAAGTCAGCACGGTAACGGGTCTTGGTGCCAGTTTCAGGGCGCAGAACAAGCCTGCAAGCCCACCACCAACGATAACCACGTCATCAATACCCCCATTTGACTGGGGCGTCAGAACCTCAACCATGATGCAATCAATTCTTCCAGTTGATCATGCGCTCAACGGAATTGCGCGCCCGTTCCGCCACCGAAGGATCAATCAGAACTTCTTCTTCCATGGTCAGCAGGCAATCAAGAATATTGGCAAGCGTAATGCGTTTCATGTGCGGGCACAGATTACAGGGTTTTACAAAATTCACCTCTGGCACTTCAGCCGCAACATTGCTGGCCATCGAGCATTCCGTCACCATCACAACCTTGTCAGGACGGTGGTCTTTCACCCAGTTAATCATATGGGCCGTTGAGCCCGTAAAGTCAGCCTCGGCCACCACATCAGGCGGGCATTCGGGATGCGCTATGATCTTGATGGATGGATCATCTTCGCGGTAACGCCGCAATTCCTCGCCCGTGAAACGCTCATGCACTTCGCAAGCGCCCTTCCAGGAAATGATTTCCACATCTGTCTGGCTGGCCACGAAACTGGCGAGGTACTGATCGGGCAGGAAAATAACTTTTGGTGCACCCAGACTTTCGACAATCTGCACAGCGTTGGATGACGTGCAGCAAATATCAACCTCGGCTTTCACATCAGCCGTTGTGTTGACATAGGCCACCACGGGAACACCGGGATAAGCCTCGCGCAACAAGCGCACATCAGCACCATTGATCGAAGCGGCCAGAGAACACCCAGCCCGGCTGTCAGGTATCAAAACGGTTTTTTGCGGGCTCAACATTTTGGACGTTTCCGCCATGAAATGCACACCACACTGGACAATAATATCCTCGTCAAGATTGCTCGCCTCAATGGCCAACTGCAGACTGTCACCAACAAAGTCCGCAACACCATGAAAGATTTCAGGCGTCTGGTAATTATGCGCCAAAATCACGGCATTGCGTTGTTTCTTGATTTTATTGATGTGGTAGATCAATGGTGCAAAAACCGGCCATTCAATGGCAGGAATCTGCTCTTTGACCTTGTCATAGATGGGCGCAGTCGCAGCCGCGATCTCGTCTGTGTAGGTCAAGTCCGGCATTGGTAACGTACCAAATCGAGACGCTGCACTTTCATGCGCAATTCCAGAACCAAACAAGGCGGCCGTGTGGCCTGCAGCACTGTTATCCATGGCAATTGTTGATGTTGTGGACATATCGCCCTCCACTGTTCATTTGCGTCAAAACCGCAGCAGAATGCCTGCCTTGTGCGGATAATCTTCAATCCTACTTATACTCAATCTGAGTATATATATGGAGATGGGTGCATTTTGCAAGTCTCAAAACCGCACGGCCACAGATTCCACCTGCGGTGGTTTAGACCCGCAATCCAGGCGCAGGACGTTCCAGCAGCACCTCCCGGCGAAAACGAAACAATTGCGCGGGTCGGCCACCGGTTTGAACACTACTTGTCCCTGTTGGTTCCACCAAAGCATTGGCTTCCACCAAGCGGCGAAAATTCTGTTTATGAAGATGGCGTCCTGCCAGTGCTTCAACAGTTTTCTGCAAATCCGTCAGGGTGAATTCATCGCCCATCAACTCAAAGACCAGTGGGCGGTATTTCAGTTTGGCACGCAACCGCGAGATTGCAGTTGCCAGAATGCGGCGGTGATCATATCTCATGGGACGGCCTGTATGGACAAACATCTCGCTGACAAGCGTCGTATCGCGCCCATCAACCGCAACCTCCCTGACCAGCCCGGCCTCATAAAGCAATTCATAGCGATCCAGCACCCGTTCATCATCCCAAACGAGACCGTCGAGCGCGAAAGCCAGCTTCAACCGTTCAGCTTTGCTTGCATCACCCTTTGAGGCCCAGTCAGACAGTGTCGGCAGCAAATGCTGGTCCAGAACTTCCGGACGTCCTGCGCGCCAATCTTCCCAGGGAAAATAGACATACCAGGGCCGAAACGAAGCTCCAGACAGTTTCAACGCCTCGGCGCTGACGGCATCCTCCGGAGCGGCCCCACGGCTCAGTGCCAGATACCCAACTGAAACGACGTGATAGGCCTTGTCTCCAGGCTGGGCATGGCGGCCTCTGTCGCCAAATGTGTAAAGCTGCTCCACGTGACCGATCTGAAGGCCGGCCTGCGCTTCCACAAATGCCCGCAAACCCAGCTCAAAGGTGCGATGCCTCAAGGGGTCAAATGGGCCGAAAGGCAACATATCCTGCCCATCACCTTTGTCCTCGGCACAAATTGTCAGGATCAAAGGCGTCTGTTCTTTCAGCCCAACAACAGCTGCGCTGAGACCAATAGCAATATTTTTCCCGTCAAAGCGTTCCATCGTCAGCACCAGATATTCTCAGATGAAAAACACTGCCTTCAAAACAGTCTATGCCGCGTCCAATATCATCGACCGCTGCCAACATGCGCCCTTCCCGCCCCAAAACATAATCAGCCAGAGCCACAAGCCGCTTATTAGGTGTCGCCTCCGGTGAACGTTCGCGAATGGTTGCCGCCACCAGTTTTTCATCAAGGTCGGGCCGCAAAAGACAAGTGGCTATCATCGCCCCGGCAGTGGATCGGCTGACCCCCGCCCAGCAATGCACAATTAAGGGCGCTGCTTGATCCCAATTTTCAACGAAGCGGACAAACTCTCTTACATGCTGTTCGCCGGGCAACAGCATGCCTTCCAGCGGTTCATTGATGTCATTAAAGCCAAGAAACAAATGATTATCCGGCTCGACAGTGAGCGGACGCGCAACAATTGTATCTGCATTGATCAGCGTTGCCATATGGCTGGCCTGGCTGTCGCTGGCAGTCTTTTCAAGCCTGTCGAGGGAGCAAACGTAAATTGCGCTCATCCAAATTCCTTATGCCTTTGTGTTCAGACGAAGTGTCAGTTGCTGAAACGCTTCCAGAAAGGTTTTTTGTGCCTGATGTGCAGGCAACGGGTCCAGCAAATCTGACACATCATCTCCGGTAACGCCACGCGGACGACTGAAAAAACGATCTGCTTCCTCACTTGCAAAGCCAGCAAGCCGCGTTGCTTCAAAATAAGCAGCCATCCGATCACAGGATTTGATAGCTCGCAACTCTGTCTTGGAAAGGTCTGGCGGCAACGAAAAACGCAGATGAATAGCTGTCTGCAACCGATTTTCTACACTCTTATAATCTCCACCCATGACAGCTTTGAAGGGCGAGATCATATCCCCCACCACATATTCCGGCGCATCATGCAGCAGCAGGGCCAGGTACCAATAGGGCTTGGCCTCTGAAAACAGCTTCTCACCAATCCGCGCCACCAACAGGGAATGCTGCGCGACAGAAAATGCGTGTTCGCCAACAGTCTGCCCATTCCAGCGGGCAACCCGGGCCAACCCGTGAGCAATGTCCTCAATTTCAATATCAAGCGGAGATGGATCAAGCAGGTCCAACCGGCGTCCGGACAGCATTCTTTGCCAGGCGCGTGTCGGTTTGTCCGCCTTCTGCGCCATACTTAAACCCACCGGAACGATACCCAATCCGGTAAAGCCATCGTCAGTTGCGCCGGCCCGGCTTTGATGAAATGCCCCTCCTCCATCGCATCATTGACACGGTCAATCCGTACGGCCGCCAATCCAACATGCGTGCTGACACTGCCAAGTGTTCCGATGGTTTTTTTCTCCACCGTGATCTCAGTGCCAGGTTCGGGCAGTTCATCTGTAGAGGAGACCAGTACAATCCGCCGTCTTGCGGTGCCTCTGTGCTTCATGCGCGACACAACTTCCTGGCCGACAAAGCACCCTTTTTCAAACCCGATTGCATTCATCTGATCCAGATTGATGTCATGGGGAAACACGTCGCCATAGGCATAATCTAGCGGGGCTTCCGGAACACCAAGTTCAATGCGCTTCGCCACATAGGAATCCGTCTCGTCAATTACCAAAGTCGCATCTGCCAACGCAGCTCCAATGACGGTCTCGGATATATAGGCCCGATAGCCAAGCCCAATATGACGCGGGTCCGCCACCACAGTACCTGGCAATGTCGGCGCTTCGGTGCCATCGGAGGATGGCAGCAACGCGAGCACGCTGACATCTTCAGATATGTCAGCAACAGAAACGTTCGCCCGCAATTTATACATGGAGAGCCGTTTCATCAGATCAGCCCCGGCATCGGCCAGCGTATCCAGCAAATAGCCATCATTCATGGGAATCACAAAAAAGTCGAAAAGCAGCTTCCCTTGCGGTGTCAGCAAGGCGCCAAACCCGCTTTCGCGGTCTTTAAGCCGGGCCATATCGAAAGTAATGAGGCCTTGCAGAAACGTTTCTGCATCAGATCCACCAATATGCAAAAGAGCCCGGTTTGTAAGGCGTATCGCAGAAACAGACATAATAACGAACCACTTTATAAGGAATACAGGCGCAACACTTGCCATGCCATGAGCTTGCGGACTAGGTAAGCACAACTTGCATATTGGGCAAGCGCACAAACTTGCACGGTCTAAAATAAAGAATAGAAGATTATGAGCCTCGCTGAAACATCTGTCGCAACCGGCCCTGAATATCTGCGCCGCAGAACCTTTGCCATCATCTCGCACCCGGATGCGGGTAAAACGACGCTGACGGAAAAACTGCTGCTGTGCGGCGGCGCTATCCGCATGGCCGGTCAGGTGCGTGCGCGCGGCGAGCGGCGACGGACACGGTCTGACTGGATGAAAATCGAGCAGGATCGCGGCATTTCGGTTTCCTCAACTGTCATGACTTTTGAACGCGGCGATATGACATTCAATCTACTCGATACGCCGGGCCACGAAGATTTCTCGGAAGATACCTATCGCACACTGACTGCAGTGGACGCCGCTGTCATGGTGATCGACACCGCCAAGGGTATCGAGCCGCAAACCCGCAAATTGTTCGAAGTCTGTCGCCTGCGCGACATTCCCATTCTGACCTTCATGAACAAGATCGACCGCGAAGCCCGCGATCCTTTTGAACTGATTGATGAGGTGCAGGAAGAGCTTGCCCTCGACGCGTCACCCGTGATGTGGCCCCTTGGCTCCGGCTCAACCTTCCAGGGCTGTATTCACCTGAAAACCGGAATGTTTTTGCACAATGCCGGCCCCGGGAAACCAGCCGAGCGTATTCAGACCACCGGTATTATGGATGAAAAGCTGGATGCACTGGTAGACCCGAATGTGCTGACCGAAGCGCGTGATAATGTGGAACTGGCCGCTGGCGGCTATACGGAATTTGACCATGAAAGCTTTCTGGAAGGGCATTTAAGCCCCGTGATATTTGGCAGCGCCCTGCGCGGATTTGGTGTGGAAGAATTGCTGGACGTCATTGCCGAATTTGCGCCACCGCCACAACCACTGACCATTGAAGGCGGTGAAATCGGCCCGGAAGACAAAGCGGTTTCGGGGTTTGTTTTCAAGGTTCAGGCCAATATGGACCCCAATCACCGTGACCGGATTGCCTTTTTGCGGCTGGTCTCCGGGCACTTCAAACGCGGCATGAAACTGAAACACGGCCGCACCAACAAGGCGATCAACATTCACTCGCCGTTGATGTTCTTTGCCCAGGACCGTCAGGTGGCTGATGATGCGTTTCCGGGCGATGTGATCGGCATTCCCAATCACGGCACATTGCGTGTCGGCGATACACTCAGCGAAAAGGATGGGGTGCGCTTTACCGGCCTACCCGCCTTTGCCCCGGAAATTCTGCGCCGTGTCAGATTGTCCAATACCAGCAAGACCAAACAATTGCGTCAGGGCCTGCGGGATCTGGCCGAAGAAGGTTTGGCCCAGGTGTTCATTCCTTTTTTGGGGTCTCAATGGATTGTCGGTGTCGTAGGTATTCTGCAACTGGACGTCATGGTTGATCGTATCGGCGGTGAGTATGGTGCCGAGATCAGCTTTGAACCGGCACCCTTTGTCACCGCTCGTTGGGTCAGCAGCGACGATAAACCCGCCTTGGAAGATTTCCGCAACATCAACCAGACCGCCTTCGCCGAAGACCGAGATGGCGCTCCGGTCTATCTGGCCAGAAGCCAATGGGAACTGGATCGCGTGGTGAAGGAATATCCCGAGATTTCGTTCAAGAAAACTCGGGAATTGTAGCCAGCAACCGCTAAATCGAGAGCATTTACTCGAACCAACTGTCGACAATCGCCTTGTTCTGCGCAACCCACATCGCAGCAAATTCACCGGGTTCCTGTTTCTCTACGGCCAGTGCATAAGTCATTGCTGTCAGAGTATCAGTGCTTAGCAACACTTTGGCCAGCATTGCAGCAGCCTCCGGCTGTGTTTCCTCCAATGAAACTGCATAGCTGACATGAAGGCGCGCGTTATCCCACGCCACGGCGGCGCTGGATTTCTCCAACCAACCAGGTACGGGAGACGGGGGCACAATCACCCACTTCTTTGGATCATAAGCCGGCTCAGTTAGAACCACGAGATCGTGGACAGCAAAAATATGATGTGGTGTGTAGCAGAAAAAGACGAAGTCTTTTTTTTGTTTAACAGCGGCATCCAATTCAGCCAGTCCCTCGCTCTCTTCCATGATCTTGAGCGTCATAGTTGTATCGTAACCATAGGAGCGAGCTCGTATCTGCTCGATTGGTGTCGAGCCCCAACCTTCCGCTCCAATCCAGACTTCGCCCTTTCCATCACCATCGGAATCGAATTTTTTGGCGAATTCAGGGTCTTTCAGATCTTTCAGTTCCTTAATTCCGGTTCTTTCCGCTGTTCCTTTCGTAACGCACATTGCCTGAGTGCCCGTGGCACCGCTTGGGTGCATCTTAATCGACTTCTTGCCCGAAACAAATTGGCGCCTCAGATGTTCCAGGTTGGGCAACCATGCCTCAGGATGCACATGCATCGTACCCGCGTCCATCGCCTCAAAGACCACCCCATTCGACCCGTTCTTCAGTTCAACTTCCAACCCGAGATTGTTTTCAAGGGCGACCTTCAGAACATGAGCTGTCGCCTGTACGGACGGCCAGTTAGGGACACCGATGACAATATCTGCTGCTATAGCTATTGTACCATATGCTGACATCGCGGCAGCGCAGCAAAGCGCCAATACTCTATTTGATTCCATGTTCTACTCCTCATTTTAACTACGAATTAATCGGCAAATTGCGAACTCTCAAACATGCACAATTGCTGACTGAGCAGTTCATTCGGCGGGTTTCAACGAAAAGGAGGTGGCTATGCCAGCCTTTTCTAATCTTCCATTGTTACGCATCACGTTTACAATTCCACGACATTGTAACACGGTCGACACCTAAAACAGAAATGCCCCGGCCTACCTCACCAGACCCCATTGGGGACTGGATTGCGTGGAGAAAAACCACCTCAAGATTTCGTTCAAGAAAACGCGGGAATTGTAGCCCACCGCAGCCTGTCCACGATCCAGGTTTCCAAGCTATATTGCGTCCGAACCTTAGCGCGCAGACAGATCACTGCGCTTGATCGCACTGCCATCAACAATAACCACCGCGATGTCATTGTAGGCAGAAACGTCCTGCAGCGGATTTGTATTGAGAAGCAGAAGATCTGCCTGTTTACCCGGCTCGACACTTCCCACTTCGTCATCGATATGAAATCCCTTCGCATTACCCAGTGTCACGGACCAGAAAATGCGGTCCAGTGGAATACCGGCCTTTGCCCATCCGAGCATCTCCAGATAACCGTTCAGGCCAGGAAGATTCCCGATACCGTCTTGTGCCGGTGTATCACTTCCCATCAACAACACACCGCCTGAACGGTGGAAGTGCTTCATGCTTTTCAAGGCTCGATCTATCGAAGCACCAATGAGCGTTTCTGGCATGGTATCTGCAAACGGGTTGTGTTCTTCATAAAGCTCCAAAAGAGCGCGTTGGCTCCAGCGCCCTTTGGCTGATTGCAAATAGTCAGACAGGCCGGATGGTAAGAGCGACAGGGTCCGTGGGTCTTGCAGCAATTCCCCGGTCAGCGTTTCCTTCTCACCAACGACAACCTGCACTGTCGGCTGTACGGCTACACCTGCTGCAACAGCATTCTGGATCGCCGACAGCGCAGCGTCAGTCAATTCTGACCTGCGCCGGTTTCCGTCCCAATGCCACATCCCGTGTGCAATTACGTCTGCCCCGGCGTCGACCGACATTTGCCAGGCTTGCGCACTGTTGGCGTGAACCACAAACACGAGGCCATTTTCGTGTGCTGCCATCGCCAACGCAGACAGCGTTTCCGCGCTCGGCGATGCCCATTTAAAAACGCCACCAAACCCGGTTTCCACATAGGTCTTCAGGCAGATAGCTCCGGAGCGAACAACCCGGTCCACCGCTGCATCGACCGTATAAAGCTCAGGATCCATTCCATCAGGCCAAAAAGCCTTGTGCTTTGGCTCATAAACCAGATTTGGAAAAACCCGCTGGACAAATTGCGGTGGCACGAATGCAGGCCCATAGCCACCTGCAAACCGCACGCCGCGCCCACAATGATAAACATCCGGCACAAGCTCACTGTCCGGCAGCCAGCCATTTCTCTCGGGCGCATAATCAAGGTCAATGACAGTTGTAAAACCGTGATACAGCAGGCTGCGCGGCAATTGCAGCCTGTAGGCATGGTCTAGCGCGTCGAAGACCGACTCATCCTCCCGGTTGACCATCGGATTATGAGCAAGATGCACATGACTGTCGATCAATCCTGGCATCAGAAACTTCCCGTTGCCATCAATTCTTTCATCAGATGGCGGGTTCGTTCCGGTTTCAAGAATGCGGTCAATCCTGCCATTCTGAATCAGCACATCCATATGATATTGCGGCTGACCCAGATGAGCTGACAGGATGGTGACATCTTCAATCAGAAGTGTGTCAGACAATTGCGGTTCGGCTGGCATCGCCGCACTGGCCGACAAAACAAGGCAAATGAATATCGACAGGCAAAGCGTTTTCATTACAAGTATCCCGGATTGTTTCTGTCGAAATCCGTAGAGTGAGCTGTGGTCTTTTTCGTCCTGAAACGCGATTGAGGACGCGAAAAACCGCGAAACAAACCAAGTACTGAACTTTGAGAGAGGCTGCCTGTTGTGACACTTGTTCTGCTGATCGGCACAGCAACGCTGGGTCTGGTGATGACAGCCTATCTGTTCGGGCTGATCCGCCAGCAGCGCTTTGTTCTGGCCAGTAGCTTTCTAGCGGTGGCTTTTGCTCTGATATCGGTTTCAGCCGCTCTTCTGGCTCTGCATCTTGCCTATGATATTTCGGGGCTTACTCAAGTCCGGGCACTTCTGGCGCTTATGACTGTCCCATGCCTCTATCTCTATTTTTCTGCAATTGCGGCAGACAGTAATAAACTTTCACGCAGACACATCATCCATCTCGTCCCGTTCCTCGCCGGAGCACTCATTCTGACACGCAACACACCGTGGTTATTGGATTTTATACTGTTGGCCACATATCTGGCTTATGCATTGGCGCTGATCGTCATGTTGCGCCGACGCAAAGAGCGATTTGCTGCGTTGAGAGAAAATTCAGCTCAGACAGTCCTTTGGTTGCGGATCGTCATTCTGTTTCTGGCAGCGACCTTCATTCTGGATTTGATCATCTTTGTCGATCTTGCTGATGGCGGTTTGCTGAAACAGTCCGCACCCCTTTTGGTCTCAATATTATCAATCGTGGCGCTTGTTTCCTTTGCGCTGATCGGCGCTCTTGGGCGACCGTCCCTGTTCGAGCATGTCTACAATTACACATCGGAAATGAGCGCGCACAGACAGCGGCAAGTCGCAGACCCAACTCCGGACCAGCGAGTTCTGGCTGGTCGGGCGACGTCTTTATTGCAACAGCCAGCCATTCTGTCGGACGAAAACCTCACCATCACACGCGTGGCGCGCAGGCTGACAGTCCCAACTCGTAAACTGTCTCAAGCCATCAATATCGTTGCGAAATGCAGCTTCTCTGATCTGTTGAACGATTGCAGAATTGACTACAGCAAAACGCTCATGCAGCAGGAGCCCGAAAAGTCACTCCTGGAAATTATGCTGGACGCTGGATATGCAACAAAATCCAACTTTTACAATCAATTCTCAAAACGAACCGGCATCACCCCTGCGGCCTATCGGGAGCGATTGAAAGACACCACCCAGACCAGTTAGCCCTTTTCCACGCGTCAGGCTGACCGGTTCAGCCGTCGAGAGACCGTCGAAAACACCAGTGTCGACAGCCACATAACAAGTTTTTCCAGGCCGAACAGGCCTGAGCGGATTTCAAATTCCTCATAGGCAAACCGCCGGGAGGCAAGACCGTGGGACACCAGATCACGTTTAAGGCTGTCACGCATCGATGCCGGCCCGCAAAATGAAACTCTTGCCTTGTTGAAACTGACCCCAACTGCACTCTTGATGTCTTGCGCATTCAACCGAGAGCCAAACCCACTTTCGACAAGGTGCAAGGTAAAGTCACCACGTGTTTTGCAAAGCGCCTCCAACGCATCCGGATGAGCCGCTGTGGAGCGGTTTTTGACGCAATAGAAAAGGTGTACCAGTGCATCAAGGTCCTCTGCTTTTTTGGCCAGTTCCTGACTGAGCGCCACAAATGGCGTAATCCCGATCCCGCCCGCAATCCAGATGCGCATGCCCTTGCGTCCCGCATTGCCAAAATGGCCATATGCCCCTTGCACCCTTGCACCCGCACCGGCTTTCAATTGGCGGGCAAGCCGGCTCGTATGATCGCCCATAGGTTTGATAGTAAACTGCAAACTGCCAGATTCATCGGGCGCTTTGCTGATTGTGTAAGGATGAGCTTCTTCAAGTCCTGGCGTGTCAAAACTGACAAATGCAAACTGACCAGGACGATAAGATACAGCTCGCTTGTCAGGCGTCATAGTGACGGCAATCGCATTGCCTGTGCTTTCTATCTGACTGATTGTATAAGGCCTTTTGCTGCGCTGAAAGCGTTCCGGCAGCAGCGTATAGATATAGGCTGCGATACCAAGCACACAGAACCCAAGCACATAAAGACCAACCGGGTCAGTATTGGCAAATGGCTTCATGATAAAGAAAAAGTGGAAGGCCGACAGAGCGAAAAACCCGCCCATCAGCTTATGAGTCCAGCGCCACAAATGGTATGGGATAAAGGTAATCAAGGTGATCGCAACGAGGGTCAGCAATCCATAATAACTGAATTCACCAAGCGATTCTGCAAGGTCCGCCAAAGCGGTTTCTCGGCCAAGACCGCGCATTTCCGGATCAATCGTATCGTGGAGAAACACCGCTACCAGAGCACTGATGCCAAGCCATTTGTGCTGAACATAAACACGATCCAACCCGCCAAACACCAGTTCCAGCCAACCAAATCGAGTGGCGAACAATTGGGTGATGCCCATGGCGATAAGTGCAAAACTTCCGATGTATTGGCTGAAAACGGCCGATGCATCGTGCTCTGCTACCATTGGAATAAACCAGATGAGTGGCAAAAAAAGCGCAGCAGCGGTCAAGGCCAGGCCGAATATTCGCATAACGGGTCCAGTTCAATTTTTATGTTTAAGATAAATCTTCAAAACGGATTGTGGCTTTGAAATTCGTGCGTGCGCCGACCATGGTCGTGCGCAGCCTAAGCGAGCCGTCACACTGCTTCATAACCGAGCGCACAATGGACAGGCCCAAACCGGTCCCTTCAGCAGTCGTCGTGCCGCGTTGAAAAGGTTCACCAAGTTGTTCCAACCTCTCCTCCGAAATCAGACCGGCTTCATTCATGACAGTCAGGCTGAGTGGCGATGTCACATCAATTGTAACTGTCCCGTCGACAACGCCATGTTTGAAGGCATTTTGTATGAGATTGCGCAGCACAATCGCGAAAGCATCTTTCGTAATGTTCCCCATCAGTTTCTGATCATCAGTGTTTGTCACAACAAGGCGATCCTGAATGGCTGTGTCAGCCTGAAAATCCTGCACTATGATCGCAAGCGTTTCCGACAAATCCGTCATCTCACCAGAGCGGGCAAAGCCAGCGTCCAGACGGGAGAGCTGCAGCAATTGTTCAGACAAATTGGACAGATGCCGCAGGGAGAAATCGATCTCCTGCAAGCGTTCACTGCCTTTTTCACCCTGCATTTCAATAGAGAGCCGTTGGACCTGCGCCAGCGCGCCAGCCAGTGGTGTCCGCAATTCGTGGGCACTATTGGCAGCAAAGGTCCGTTCCGCTTCCAATGCCAGACGCAGACGTTCCATCAAGGCGGCAATAGCGTCCTTGATTGCTGAAAGCTCTTCCGGGTATTCGCTGACACTCAGGGGCGACAGATCACGGCTGTCGCGCTGTTCAATTTCGCCCCGCAAATGATCAAGTGGTTTGAGCGAACGGCGAATAGCAATCCAGATTCCAATAGCAGCAAGAGGAACCAAGGCGCCCAGCGGCAGAAGAAGGCTGAACACGCTTTCCAACAGAGCTTCCTCACGGTGGCCCGTGCTCTCAATCACCACAATTCGAAAGCCGGTTTCAGCGTCCGCTGCTGAGAAAAGTCGTCTGTCATCAACCGTCGTAAAGCCGGACTCCACATCATCAAAACTGACACCCTGCGCTGTTTCACCCGATCGAATGACAGGAATGCCTGCAGAATTCAGAATGACGTAGGTGAATGCCGCATCCAAATCATCATCATCGTCGATGGAGTATTCTTCAATCTCTTCGTCATCTTCTGTCAGATCATGAACGGCAAGTGGCAGCAGTCTGATGGCAGCCTGCCGCAATGCCTCATCGAACCCTTCATCCAACTCATGACGAAGCTGATAGCCGCCAATGGCGACAGCCAGAACCCAGAAAAGAACCAATCCACCTGTCAGACCAAAGGCCAGATTGCGGGCAATAGAGGGTCGTTTAGTGGGGCGGTCTGTCATGCTGGCGCACCAATTTGATAGCCGATGCCACGAACAGTACGCACAAACTCGGCACCAAGCTTCTTGCGCAAACGGCTCACATAAACTTCCACAGCGTTGCTCTCAATTTCAGCCCCGAACTCATAAAGGGAATCCTCAATATCGCTTTTCGCGACGATGGCACCCTGATGACGCACAAGTTTTTCAAGCACCGCCCATTCCCGAGCGGTTAGCTGTAACGCCTTGTCACTGCGCAGAACTGTCTTGCGGCCAAGATCAATTGCAATTGCACCAATTTGAATGGATGGCAAAGGAATGGCGGCGGACCGGCGGGCGACCGCTGCCAACCGTGCGGACAATTCAAACAGATCGAATGGCTTGACCAGATAGTCATCAGCGCCGGAGTTGAGGCCTTCAATGCGCATTTCAATCTGATCCTGCGCAGTGGCGATGATAACAGGTACGGAATTCCCGGCTTTTCTCAATTCGCTCAGCAAATCCAGCCCGCGCCCGTCCGGCAGGCCGAGATCCAGCAGGATCAGCTCATAAGCAACCGTGTCCAGCGCAAGCCGCGCCTCATCGATGCGCTTGATCCAGTCGACACTGTGGCCTTCTGCCAGAATGTGATCACGCACAGCCTGGCCAAGCACTCTGTCATCTTCAACGAATAAAATTCTCACCGCGTCGTCACTCTCATTGCTCCCGGCTCATTGCCCAGGTTGCCGGGTCTACCAAGTATGCCCCTAAAGACACCACCAACCTGACAGCAAGCTGAACAACAAACGAGATTTCCGGCAAATCACTCTTAGCAGCTAAAAACATGACGCCAAAAACATTGATTGACTCATCGGGTGGGACGGTTCTTAAAATCCAGCAAGTTTTTGGCGACCACGGAGGAACTTGGGATGTGGGCCAAAATCCAATTATAATTCGGAGAAAACAATGAAAAACCTCATATCCAGAAGAACAACACTGGGGCTGATCAGCCTGTTGGGCGCAGCGATTGTGTCCATGCCCACCGCCTTTACGAGCTATGCAGCCGACACGAAAATCAATGTTGGTGCGCTGCGGTTCACCAGTCATGCGGCAAGCTTTGTTGCCTTCGAACGGGGTTACTTCAAGGATGAAGGGTTGGAAGTTGAGTTCAAATTCTTCCAGGCAGCTCAACCCATGGCAGTCGCGGTCGCTTCCAAAGATGTTGATTATGCCGTGACCGCAATTTCAGGTGGCCTAATTTCCCTTGCCGAGAAAGGTGCAGCCAAAGTGATTGGCGGCGCATTGATGGAGGATCCAGCCATTGATGGTCAGAAAATCCTGGTGTCCGACGCAGCCTTCAAAGACGGCATGACCGAGCCGTCCAAGCTGGATGGCCGAAGCTTTGCCATGACCCAGTCGGGCTCTTCATTTCACTATATGGGCGCAAAAATTGCGGCCAAAGAAGGCATTAAAGTCTCCTTCAAACCATTGCAGAAAGTCGGCGCGATCATCGGTGCTCTGAAGTCCGGGCAGGTGGATGCCTGGTCGATTGTGCCGCACATCGCAAAACCGTTGGATGGTTCGGGAGCAGTGCATATTATTGGCAATGTCGCGGATTATATTCCTGACTATCAGGTCACAGTCGTCTTCACCTCGGCTGACAAGGCCGCCAATGACAGGGACACCAGCATGGCCTTTTTGCGTGCTTTTTCCAAAGGTGCGGATGATTTCAACTCTGCCCTGGTTGATAAAACGGCAGGCGATGAAGCCGCCGAAGAAATGGTGAAGCTCGTCCACAAATATGTCTATACAGACCGGCCATATGAAAAAGCGGCACCAAGCATCCGCAACGGCGCCATGCGGATCAGCCCGAATGCGGCTTTGAACACCGCATCCGTGCAGGATCAGCTGGACTGGTTCAAGTCTGAAAAGTTGGTCAAGGACAGTGTGACCATGGATACATTGGTCGATTCATCCTACGCAAACTAGGGTCTCGACCCTGAGAGCACGAACACCAGAAGGGCGAGCCGGTTAAGCGCTCGTCCTTTTCATTTTACAATGACACGGAAAGCAATATGGACCTTCGATTAGAAGCCGTTGGCCATCATTATGGTGACCTGGAGGTCCTGAGCGAGATTGATCTTGCTATTCCAGCCGGGAAAATTGTCTGCATTGTTGGCCCGTCCGGATGCGGCAAGTCCACGCTTCTGCGCTTGATCGGCGGTTTGGAACAGCCCACCACCGGCCACATTGTCCAGATCGGCACGCCGCCCACTGACAGCATCAATCCCCTGACCTATGTGTTTCAGGATTTTGCCCTGCTGCCCTGGCGCACGGTCGAGGGCAATATCAGTCTGGTGCTGGAAGATCATCGGTTGCCCTCTGCCCGCGTGAAAGAAATCATCGCCAATGTATTGGCGCGTACAAAGCTAACGGAATTCGCCACAGCCTATCCCAAACAATTATCGGGCGGCATGAAGCAGCGGGTTGCCATTGCACGGGCACTGGCCGTGAAACCGGCCATCCTGTTGATGGATGAGCCATTATCAGCGCTCGACAGCCAGACGCGAGAACTGCTGATGGATGATCTTGTCGGCCTGTGGACACGAGACCCCTTCACATCAGTCTACGTGACCCACAATCTCAATGAAGCTGTCCGCTTGGGTCACTCGATTGTGGTGTTGTCACGCAGGCCCGGTCACATACGGGAAATAGTGGATGTGACAATCCCTCTTGGCGAACGTGAATTGGGCGACCCGGAACTGGAACGGCAACAAAAGCACCTGTGGAACCTGATGCGTGATGAGGCCCTTGCCGCCGACAAGGAGTTGCTCAATGTCTGAAATACGACAAACCACCACCCGCAGGACAGTAGATTTTCGTGGCGGCGGGTTTGCTCCGCAATCCAGAAAATGGGTGGGTATCGTTGTTTTTATTGTGTTGATCGGCTTTGTCGAATTCGGCACCAGAACCGGATTTATTACAAACCTGACTTTACCAATACCATCAGATGTCTTCGCCACCTTTGTTGATCTCTGGCAAAGTGGACTTCTTTGGAAACATCTGGTCCCTTCAATCATGCGCCTGATTGTTGGAGCGAGCATTGGTGTGTCCCTTGGAATTGGTATTGGAATTCTGATTGGTCTGTTTTCTCTGATCCGCGCCGGTCTGGTGCCATTGGTCGCCGCCATTTTCCCAATCCCGAAAATCGCGCTTCTGCCACTGTTTGTCATCTGGTTTGGCATTGATGAAACATCAAAATATGCCCTGATCGCCTTTGGCACATTCACGCCGACAGTCGTTGCCACCTATGGCGCTGTCGACAATGTCGACCGCTCGCTCATTCGCATGGGCCAAAGCTTTTCCCTGTCCTGGTTTTCCATTGTCAGGAAGATTGTGCTGCCCGGCGCCATGCCGGGCATTCTGTCAGGACTGCGCATCAGCCTGGCGATTGCCATCATTTTGCTTGTGGCCGCTGAAATGCTGGGCGCTGAATTCGGCATCGGTGCTTACATATTGGAGGCCGGATCGCTCTATGATCTGGAACGCCTGTTCGTCGGCGTCACGATCCTTTCCATCCTCGGTGTATTCGTCAGCCTTGGAATTGGTGCGATTGAAAAACGGCTGCTGAACTGGCGCGTTTAAGCCGGGCATTATTTTTCCAGAAGTCGATTGAAAATCAGTCGCCGATCTTCAGGCAGCTGTCAGCTTGATGATGCCAGATGCGTTTCATGAACATTTGTCAGTTCCGAAACGTTGAAGGAATACCCGCCATGAACAAGCTTTTTATATCCGTAGCAATTGCAACAAGCCTTTGCGCAGCCATCATATCCGTTGACCAAGCTGAAGCGAAGAAGGTAACGGCCACGGTAAACATGAAATCCTTTCGCGGACCTCCGGCTTATGTAGCTCTTTACCTCACAAAACCGGACGGCCAGTTTCATTCAACGGTCGCTGTGCGTGGCGGAAAGCAGAAATATCGCCGCCATCTGCGTGGGTGGTTTCGAGGTGTTTCCAAATCTGGGCGACCGGTCGATGGCGTATCTGGTGCCAGTGTTGGCTCCGGTCGCAGCTTTGCAGTTCAGGCCGATATTGCAGACGCTCTTTTGAATGCCGGATACAAACTTCACGTCGATACAGCTGTTGAAGATGTTGCTGATTATCGTGGCGAGGCAACCCTTCAGCTGAGTCCTGACAAATCGCAGGCCTCTACACGTGGAAAAGGGTTCGTGAAGTCAGTTACGATCAGTCACTGACCGAAGGCCCGATCCGATGATGCGAACCCTCCATTCAGTTCCCGGTCTTCTGATTGCACTGCTCACCAGCTTTCTGGCAGTAAGCGGAGCCTTTCTTGCGGTTCAGCCTGGCCTTGACCTTGCAGTTGGTGAGGCAAAGCCGGTGACCCAAATCAGTGTTGCATTGCTTGCGGACCGTGTTGCCAGTCAGCAATCCGGTGTTGAACGCCTATCCAGAAAGGCCAATGGCACCATCATCGCTTATGGCAGCAATGATACTGGCAATTGGAAAGCCTTCATCGATCCCGCCACAGGACTTGGCACACCCGCACCAGAAACAGAAACAAGTGCACTGGAAGGCTTCATGCTTGAACTTCACCGCTCTCTTTTTCTGGGAGATCGCGGTCGGCTTCTGACAGGTTTCTCCGCCATCATTCTGCTGGTCTTAACCGTGACGGGAACCTGGCTGCTGGTGAAGCGGTGCGGCGGGATTGGAAATTACTTCACACCGACAAGAGGAACCTTATCTCAGCGTCTCCACATCGGCATCGGCAAGCTCACCGTGGCTGGACTGCTGCTGTCGTCCGCAACAGGCCTTTACATGTCGCTGGCGACATTTGGTTTGGCCCCTGACGGCAGCAACATGGATGCCCCATATCCGGCGAATATTGCCGGCACGACACCCACACCGATCGCGCAGTTGGAAGCACTCCAACAAATCCCGGCCATTCATCTAAGGGAATTGATTTTTCCGTTTGCCGGAGATGCAGAAGATGTTTTTGCATTCAACACCAGTTCAGGTCAGGGCTATGTCGATCAGGCAACCGGAACACTGATTTCATTTGCACCAAACAGCTTTGGCCAAAAACTCTATGAGACAGTCTATATGCTGCACACCGGTCATGGCGGTGGCTGGATATCGGCTATTCTGGCACTTGTTCTTGGGGGGGCTGCAATAGGCCTTCCGATTTTGAGCACGACAGGTGCCATTATCTGGTGGAAGCGCAAAAGCAGCGCACCGCGACTATCCAACAATGATCCGGTTGTTTCCTCAGACACGATCATACTCGTGGGCAGTCAGGGAAATACCACCTGGGGATTTGCTGAAGCGCTTCGCAGTGCCCTGAAAGCGAGCGGCCAAAAGGTCCATCTATGCGCCATGAATGATATGTCGCATGAACATTGCCAAGCACAAAACCTGCTGGTTCTGACCAGCACATATGGCGATGGAGATGCGCCAGCCTCTGCGAATAAATTCCTGGAAAAAATATCAGACCTTTCAGATCCGGGAAACGCAAAAATTGCTGTGCTCGGGTTTGGAGACACCAGCTTTCCAGATTTTTGCGGATTTGCAAAACGTACTGAGGCGATCCTCATCAAGAAAGGGTTTCCGCTTCTGATGGAGTTCAACACCATCAATCAACAGTGCCCCCAAACCTTCAAGGGATGGGGCGCAAAACTGAGCAGCGCGTTGGACCTTGAACTGGCACTGAACCATTTACCGCAGCAGCCAAAACACTATCAGTGGATGCTGACAGAAATCATCAAAAACAAAGAAACAGAAGACGCCGACATTGCAGTGTTGCGGTTCGCACTTCCGCAAAAGCCGGCAGAATCAATCCCCTTTGAAGCTGGCGATCTGATCGGCATAACGCCGCCAGGCGATGCCGCACCACGTTTCTACTCGCTCGCCTCCGCATCACGAGATGGCTTTGTTGAAATCTGCGTTAAGCGCCACCGCCTCGGGCTTTGCTCCAACCATCTTCACAGTCTGCGTCCGGGCGCAAAAATCAGCGGCTTCATCAAAACCAACCCGCTCTTCAGACCTGCAAGTGGTTCCAGAGCGGTGATCATGATCGGTGCAGGTACTGGCATGGCTCCCTTTGCCGGATTTGCGCGGAACAACAGGGTCAAACGCCCAATGCTGCTTTTCTGGGGTGGTCGCAACCCCGGCACGGATTTCATCTATCAACAACAGATTATGTCCTGCTTACAGCAGCAACATCTCTCCAGTGTGAAACCGGCATTCTCTCAGGGCCCCAAACGGCAATATGTCCAGGACCGGGTGGCTGAAGACGCCCAGATAATCAGGACTCAGATAGCTAACGGCGCGCAGATAATGGTGTGCGGCGGACAGGCCATGGCCACAGCGGTTCGTGCCACGATTGATCAGATACTGGCGCCATTGGGCCTGTCTGTCAGTGAGTTGAAACAACAGAACAGGTATCTTGAAGATGTCTACTAATAGCGGCGCGCTCGAAATCACCAATCTGAGCAGATCATTCGACCCATGCAGATACCGCCTGAACGGCACAACAATGGGCACACGCTATTCAGCAGAGTTTTACGCACCTCTGGGCCGGAACGTTGCTGCCCTTCAGACAAATCTTCAGCTTGCTGTTGACCGTGTTGATGCTCAAATGTCTCTCTGGATCAGTAACTCCGCTCTGAACCGCCTGAACCGGGCTGCAGAGGGTGAATGGATATCGGTTCCTGAAGAAATGTTCGCCGTACTGTGCAGGGGACTGGAGATTGGTGAATTGTCTGATGGTGCCTTTGACTTGAATGTCGGTGATCTGGTGAATCTGTGGGGGTTTGGTCCTCGGGGAAATGATGATGAGCGTCACGATAAACCAGACCTTTCATATCCCGCTCATTTGGCAATTGATGTTGATGCAAACACACACATGATCCGAAAGCGGGCACAGCTGTCGCTTGACCTTTGCGGCATTGCGAAGGGGTTCGGCGTTGATGAACTTGCGCGGGCTCTGGAGCGTGAAAACATCCAGGATTACCTTGTTTCAATAGATGGCGAGTTGCGTGCCAGCGGAGAAAAACCCAATAGCGAACCATGGACATTGTCAATCGAGCGACCGGATCTGCACCGGCGTGACACACTGATTTCCTTTAACGGCACAGACATTGCGCTGGCAACTTCTGGCGACTACAGGCAACGGCGGTTCATGAATGGCAGTTTTGTATCCCACACAATGGATTCACGTGCAGATGCACCAGTCGAAAATGACATTGCCTCTGTCACGGTCGCGGCTCCCAACTGCATGTCCGCTGATGCGTGGGCGACAGCACTTATGGTCAAAGGCCTTGAGGCGGGAATAGCGTTGGCAAACGAGCATCAGCTTGATGCGGTCTTCGTTCAAAGGAAAAACAGTGACTTCCGCTGTTTCGGAACAGGTGGGTTTTGTGACCCCGAATTGGAAAGCCATCTTATTCAGCGTTGAGCAACATTCAATCCCATCGCCACAAACCGTGCTTTTTCCAAAACGCCTTAGATTGCTCACGGCCCGCCAGGAGCAGAAGACTTCAAAATATCTGTGACATCATTGTCCAGACCGGAGCTGAAACCGTCGTCAATTGCTCTGCAGATGGTGTGGAAATTCTGGCGAGCATAAAGGAACGGGTCGTGTTGAAGCCGGAAGACGAAGTTTTTCAGGAATTTGACAGCGCCCAGTTACACATTTTTTGCGCCAAAACCGGCTTGGTTCAATAGGGCTGCCTCCAATCCAGGCATAATCCAAGCGTCGCGGATACTGCCAAAATCTTCTTTAGGTTGTAATTTCTCCCGGCCAGACGGCGTCTCGCACCAATTCTCTGCAAACCTGAACAAGCAATTGTCCAGTTACAAGACTGGCTTTTGGTCTCGTGGCATCGTGACGAGAGGCTAGATGAACCGTCCACTCAAGATTGGGGCGCGTAATGTCCAGAGAGACAATGTCGGCATGTTTGTTGTGTTGGATGGCAAGATAGGTGGGAAGGATGGTGCAATGCCCACCCTTTACGAGGCTGACGAGCCCCGAAAAAGAGTCGATATCTGCTACGACATTGAGCTTAAGCCCCTCAGCTTCGCAGGCATCATTTATATGTTTACGAATGGAATTCGTTGGGCTTGGCAGAACCAGATTTAATCCGGTTATCTCATTCAGACGAACTTCAGATCTGTCGGCAAACTGATGATCTTTGGGCACCAGCAAACATAGTTTTTCTTTCAATATTGGCTCGCTGCGCAGCCCGGACATGGGTTGAATGTCAAACATCAGCGCCAGATCCAATTCTCCCAATTGCAGGAGTTCAGCCAGACGCCCGCTCATTGCTTCCACAATATTGAGCCTGATCCTTGGATACTGTGATCGAATGATCGGGAAAATCTCCTGAATCAGACCTCCAGCAATGGTGGTCGGCAAGCCGAGGCGAACCAATCCAATCGGCTCTTCCGCAAGACTGTCCACGACGGAAGAGATTTCCGCCACATCGGATACGATCTGATATGATTTTTGCAGAACATATCTGCCCTCTTCGGTCAGGATCGCACCTCTTGGATGACGTCTGACAAGCAGCACACCCAATTCTTCTTCAAGTCGTTTTAAAGAGGCACTCATGGCGGGCTGAGTCAGGTTCAGTTTGCGTGCTGCACCAGACAGACTACCGGTTTCCGCAATGCCAATGAGCGAATGTAAGTCTCTCAGTTCCACAATCTACCCTCGATTGAGTTGGCGCTGGTCTCGTCTCTGATACAACCGACATCAGCACACAAGCTATCAATATTTTTGATATCTAGCTTCCAAATTTTCACGATTGTCAATCAAATCGGGATTTGAAATCGTGAAGTCAATGAATATCGCCAAGATTTTACCTTCGAAATAAACTCAATGAATATCGAGCGCGAGAAAGGGATCTAAATGTCGCATGTAACGAAAAGCCTGTTGATTTCTGCAGCCTTGCTTTCCAGCACCACTTTGGCTTCTGCGGAGGAGATCAATATCCGCATGGGGTCCGGCCATCCAATCGGGTTGTTGGCCTATACAGAGAGCGCCAGCGAATGGTTCGCTCCGGAACTGAAAAAACGCGTGGAAGAACGCACGGATCACACAATCAACATTCAGGAACTGCATGCAGGACAAGTCGCGAAGGTGACCGAAGTCCTGGAAGCAACGCGGGACGGTATTCTGGATATCGGCTTTATCTCCCTGATCTTTGAGCCATCCAACGGTTATCTGCAAACCTTCACATTGTTCCTCCCGTTCAACTCACCGGACGCCAAGGTCGTGACGGAAGCGGCCAAAGCAACCTTCGCGGAATTTCCAGAGCTCTACACGTCTTTCGAAAGCGAGCACAATCAGGTCTATCTTGGCGGCGCATGTCTGGAAAATTACGGCCTGGGCACCAACTTCGCTTGGCAGAACTTTTCTGATCTGGAAGGCCACAAGATTGCCGGAGCTGGAACCAATCTGGACTGGATTGTCGGCGCAACTGCTGTCGCTTCAAACCTCAACGAAGCCTACCAATCAATTCAGTCGGGTGTGTATGAAGGCTATCTCAGTGCGTCACCCTGGTGGCACAAGTTCAAGCTCAATGAAGTCGCACCGTTTTTCACAAAAACCGACTTTGGCGCGCAATACCTCAACGCTGTAACGATCAACAAGCAAAGTTGGGATCGCCTCCCGGCCGATGTTCAGGAAATCCTGGCAGAAATGGGAGCCGAATGGTCGGTGGTCACTGCGGAAGTCTGCGCAAAGAATGATGCAGAGGGTCTCGATACATTGCGCAGTATGGGCGTTGAAGTCAGCGAGATATCGGATGAAGCCCGCGTCGACTGGGCAACGGCCTTGCAGGACTTCCCGAACCGCATGGCGGGTGAGTTGAACGATCGTGGTTTCAAAGGCACCGAGGTCCTGAATTTCTACATGGATAAGGTCGAAGAACTCGGTCACAACTGGCCCTATCG
>Ga0163216_100594_pt1 | contig 48649 bp, 46 predicted proteins | sample SynspAceP_FD_167610 | JGI IMG/M metagenome (GOLD analysis project Ga0163216, IMG submission 167610) | Saline lake microbial communities from Ace Lake in Antarctica - Synechococcus sp. Ace-P (Illumina Assembly) | ecosystem: Environmental > Aquatic > Non-marine Saline and Alkaline > Saline ...
AGCCGCCAAACCCCGATAACCCGCGATGAAAAAGGCGCAAAAAATAGGCTCGCCCAAACCACACGCAATGGAAGGGCCGCCATCCAAAACACGACAAAATCGAAGCCTCATGAATAGATCGGGCTAACTTGTAGTGAAATCCACTGCGCATCTTATTATGTGCCAACCGTCCTGCCTCGACAACCGCAGCGTCTACTGATGCGAATTCGACCCAGTTTTTTTCACGCAATTCGTTGGCTTTGTACGTCTCGCAAAGAACTCTGGCTCCTGGCTTTTTTCCGGCTTCGATTGTAATTGCGCAGACAGTCAATGCTTTCTTGAGGAGGCGTTCTAGAAATATTGTTTCAAATACTTCGTGAACTCCACGGTTGTTCTCATCCGTAGGGGATGGCATAAGTATATCGTACAAATTTTCTGGACACCCCATTCGAGGCTCCCGCCGAATCGGTTGCAAACAACGTCAAAATTCTAACGTTATGTAAGCATTTCATACTTTTCTTAATTTGGTCAATTTGCCAGAAGTATTCATTAAATTCTAACATGACTAGCGCTATTTTTGTCTCAAAGGATCTTCAAAAATTGCATCTCGTGTCGGAGATTTCAAGAATCGTAGAATGAATATATCGGATCGATAATTCGCAATCCAAAACACATATTGGAATTGAATTCGAGTCCAATGCGTTTCACCAAACGTCTTTCTCGACGGTCGGTCACTCTGATCACAATTCAGGGGTATGTTTCTGTTTGGTCTAGTGATTTCAGAGAATTAGCAGGGTTCAGATTTTTCTCGGAGTTTTTAGAGAGCACAAAAAATCCATTCCGGTTTTGGCTGTATGCGTTGCTTAAAACGCACTTGCACACGGTTGCATCTTTGAGCCTACATCCAGCAAGCTGGAGGTTGGGCGTTGACTGGACCACGCCGACAGCTGTTTAGCTGAAGTCAATTGGCACGAAAATACTGCGGCAAGCCCCTTCTCACTCCACTCCGAAAGTCAGCGACGCCCAATAGCTTTGCCAGTCGGCATTGCGGTCGGCGGGGGCTTCGATCATGTGCACGCTCGCGGCCAGATAGGTTCCGCCAGCGGGGATGGTGAAGCTGGCCTGGCCGTTCGCGTCGGTGCGGGCGAGGGTTCGGGACGCCAGGGCGCCGTCTTCGCCGCGCTGGAACAAGGCGATCTGGGTATCGTTGAGCGGTTCACCTTCCCACAGCAAGGTGAAGCTCATCCTGGCGCCGGCCGAAAGCGCTTGCGGGTTTTGCCCCGCGACGAGTTCAAGCCGCATGCCGGTGGCGCGGTCCTGATCGGCTGTTGCTTCGCCAACCGAAACAAGCGTCTTGGCGCAGCGTGTGTAGAGCTCGCGGACATCGTCGCGCGACAGCCCGCGGGCATCATGGCGGGCGGGGATCGAGTTCAGGCCTTCGAGATCAAGATAATAGGCGAACTTGTCCCAGTCCTGAAACCTGATCCGCTCGGCGACGGAGACGTAAGTGAAGATGTTCAGCCCCTCGGACCGCGGGGGCCGCGCCAGAGCCGGCAGATCTCCGGTCACACCGTCAACACTGGTCTCGCCGAGACGGTCATAGTGCTTGAAGGCCGTGAATCGGGAAGGGATGTAGGGGTATGCATCGCCCTTGAAATTCTGCCCGACACGGATGTCGGCCTGGATCTCCGTGTCCGGGCTGATTGAAAAATCATGTGGTTCAATCCAGAATTCATGGGCCGAGACTGGACTTGCTGCCAGCATCGCTCCAACTAGTGCCCAAACTGTGCGGCGTGCCGTTTTGTAGCGTGCCGTTCTATGGCGTGCTTGGCGTCCCATGATGTTTTCTCCAATGTGGCTCTGATGATGAATCTGTTCTCCCGTTCGATAAATCAAGTGTTCGCCAGCCTGGTTTTTGCCGTGCTGCTTGTTGGGGCGTCTTCTGCACCCCTGCGTGCCCACGAAATTCGACCGGCGATTGTCGATCTGGTGTTTGCCGGGGACGGCACGGTACGGCTCGAGATGTCGGTGATCCTGGAAGCCGCGCTGGCCGAAATCGGGGCCGAGCATGGTGACACCGATGACAGCCCGAATGCCCAGCGTTACGACCAGCTGCGGCTTCTGGACGAGACCAAGTTGACGGCGGAATTTGATCGGTTCAAGGCCCGGTTTCTCGATGGTGTCGGGCTGACGGCCGATGGGGCCAAGATACCCCTAGAAGTTGTCACGGTGGAACTTGATCCGGTGGGCGACACTGATTTTGCCCGGCTGAGCCGGCTGAAGCTTTCGGGACCCTTGCCGCCAGGCGCAAGCGACGTGGTGTTCTCGTTCGATCCGGCTTTCGGCCCGAGCGTCATCCGTGTCCCTGACGCCGATGGCGAAAACAGCTACTCGGCCTATCTCGGGGATGGCAGCCCCAGCGAACCAATCCCGGTTGAGGGGGGCTTGAGCGTCAGCGCGGGCGAAGTGTTTCTCGACTATATCGGCATCGGCTTCACCCACATCGTTCCCAAGGGGCTCGATCACATCCTCTTTGTGGTCGGGTTGTTCTTGCTGTCGCCGCGGCTCAAGCCGTTGCTGATCCAGATCACCGCCTTCACGGTGGCGCATTCGGTGACGCTGGCGATGGCGATGCTGGGTGTCATTTCGTTGCCGGCCAGTATCGTCGAACCTTTGATCGCCGCCTCGATCGTCTTCATCGCAGTCGAGAACCTGGCGACCAAACGGCTCAGCCCCTGGCGAACGTTCGTGGTGTTCGGATTCGGGTTGCTGCACGGCCTTGGCTTTGCCGGGGTGCTTACGGAAATCGGCCTTTCGCCCGCGCATTTCGCCAGCGGGTTGATTGGCTTCAATGTCGGCGTCGAGGCGGGGCAACTGGCTGTGGTCGCGGCCTGCTACGCGCTGTTCGGTGCCTGGTTCTCGGACAAGAGCTGGTACCGGGCGCGCGTCACCATGCCGATGTCGCTGGCGATTGCCGGGGTGGCGGCATGGTGGTTTATCGAGCGCATCGGATGGGTTGCGTGAGCGCTAAAAAATAGTTCCGGAATGACGCGATTTGGCGCGCATTGGTGGATTTGTCGCAAATAATCTGCCGGAGTATCGCACCCTGCGTGCCATTTGCTCGGGAGACCGCCAATGCCGCCTTTTCTGTCGATTTCACGCCGAACCCGGCGCACGCCGTTCACTGACCGCGTCACAACTGAGGGCGTGTCGGCCTATACGATCTATAATCACATGTTGCTGCCGACGGTGTTCAAATCCGTGGTCGAGGATTACCGCCATCTCAAAACCGCCGTGCAGGTCTGGGATGTGGCCTGCGAGCGGCAGGTGGAAATTCGCGGTCCGCAGGCAGCTGAACTGGTGCAGATGCTGACCCCGCGCGATTTGTCGGAGATGAAAATCGGGCAGTGCCTGTACACGCCGATGGTGGATGAAACGGGCGGCATGCTGAATGACCCGGTTACCGTCAAGCTTGACGAGGACCGCTACTGGGTGTCGATCGCCGACAGTGATCTGCTTCTCTGGGTCAAGGCGCTGGCGCTCGGGTTCCGGATGGCCGTCGATGTGTTTGAGCCCGATGTGTCGCCGCTGGCGATCCAGGGGCCGCGCGCCGATGATCTGGCTGCGCGGGTGTTTGGCGAAGAGGTCCGCTCGATCCGGTTTTTCCGCTACAAGCGGCTTGCCTTCAACGGGGTTGATCTGGTGGTGGCGCGTTCGGGCTATTCCAAGCAGGGCGGGTTTGAGATCTATGTCGAGGGCGGGCAGCACGGAGAACCGCTGTGGGATGCCTTGTTCTCCGCCGGACAGGATCTTGATGTGCGGGCCGGCTGCCCCAATCTGATCGAACGGGTCGAGGCGGGGATGCTGTCTTACGGCAACGACATGACACGCGCCAATACGCCGCATGAATGTGGACTGGGCCGGTTTTGCGACACAAGATCAGCCATCGGCTGCGTTGGCCGCGATGCGTTGTTGCGGGTCGCCAAGGAAGGTCCACTCAAGCAGATCCGCTATATCGAAATCGACGGCGAGGCAGTGCCGCCTTGCCCGGAACCGTGGGTTATCAGCGCCGGGGACGAAATTGCCGGTCAGGTCACATCGGCGGCCTGGTCGCCTGATTTTAACACCAATGTGGCGATTGCGATGGTTGACCGCGACTTCTGGGAGGAGGGGACCCGGCTCGATGTTGCCTCGCCCGACGGAAACCGGACGGCGCGGGTGCGGGCCGCAAGCTGGCTGTGACGTATTGATCTTGATCAAGGCATATGGGAGGTCGTGGATGCATGGTGCGGTCCAAACCAATGGTGCCCGAGATGAATACGCAGACGCCCCCCGACATTTCAGACGATTCGGATGAGATCGAACGGCTTGAAGCCGAGGCGGTCAATGCCGCTTGGAAGCGCAAACCGCTCTATGAGGCCCGCAAAAAGATCTTTCCGAAGCGCGCGGAAGGGACATACCGGCGGTTCAAATGGCTGGTAATGCTGGTCACGCTGGGCATCTATTACATCACGCCGTGGCTGCGATGGGATCGCGGGCCGTTTGCCCCTGATCAGGCCGTTCTGCTCGATGTTGCCAACCGGCGGTTCTATTTCTTCTTTATCGAAATCTGGCCGCAGGAGTTCTTCTTCGTTGCGGGGCTGCTGGTGATGGCCGGATTCGGGCTGTTCCTGATCACCTCGGCAGTCGGTCGCGCCTGGTGCGGCTACACCTGTCCGCAGACGGTCTGGGTCGATCTGTTTCTGGTTGTCGAACGCTGGATCGAGGGCGACCGAAATCAACGGATTAAGCTCGAGAGTGCGCCGTGGAGTGCCGGCAAGCTGTTCAAGCGTGTTGTCAAACACGCAACATGGATCTTCATCGGGGTCGCCACCGGCGGTGCGTGGATTTTCTATTTTGCCGACGCCCCGACCTTGCTGATGGATTTCCTGACAGGTCAGGCGGCGCCGATCGCCTACATCACCGTAGCCGTGTTGACGGCGACCACCTATACATTCGGCGGTCTGATGCGCGAGCAGGTGTGCATCTACATGTGCCCATGGCCGCGTATTCAGGCAGCCATGCTGGATGAAAATTCGCTGGTGGTGACCTATAATGACTGGCGCGGCGAACCGCGTGGCCGTCATGCCAAGAAGGCTGCAGTGCAGGGGCTTGTGCAGGGGGATTGCGTGGATTGCAATGCCTGTGTCGCGGTCTGTCCGATGGGGATCGACATCAGGGATGGCCAGCAGCTTGAATGCATCACCTGCGCGCTGTGTATCGATGCCTGCGACACCATCATGGACAAGCTCGACCGGCCGCGCGGGCTGATTTCCTACGCTACCCTGTCTGACTATGCCGAGAATATGGCGATTGCCACGGACCCGGAAACCGGCGCAATCGACCCACGGCGTGCGCGTACGCTCGACGGCGGTTTCGTCGATGCGGTCAAGCATTTCAACTGGCGCATCGTTTTCCGGGCGCGGTCACTGTTGTATATGGGCGTGTGGTCGGCCGTCGGTATCGGGCTTGTTGTTGCGCTGTTGTCGCGCGACCGGCTTGAGATCAATGTGCTGCATGACCGCAATCCGCAATTTGTGCTGGAATCCAATGGCGACATCCGCAATGGCTATTCTGTCAAGATCCTGAACATGATCCCCGAACCACGTGTTATCTTCCTGTCGATTGAAGGTCTGCCCGGTGCGACAATGAAAATCCCCGGGATTGACCAGCCTGCGGGGGTGTCGTTCGCGATACCTGTCGATCCCGACCGTTTGCGTGAACTCCGGGTCAATGTTTCGCAGCCGAAGCAGGATATTTCCTCCAAAAGTGCGACGTTTAGGTTTATTGCTGAAGACAGGGCAAGCACGGAACGCGATAGCTATAAAGCCAACTTCCATGCGCCGGAGACACAATGATGCAGATGATCCGTGCGATTTTCCGGCCGAAGGAATTTACCGGCAAGCACATGCTGGCGGCGATGGTGGCATTTTTCGGGGTCATTATCACCGTCAATCTGGTGATGGCGCGGTTTGCGATCACCACCTGGAGCGGACTGGTTGTGCCCAACACCTATGTGGCAAGCCAGGAGTTTAACGGCAGGGCGGCAGTATCGCGCGCCATCGCGGCTCTGGGCTACCAGATTGATCTGGATTCAAACGTCGATGGCCTGTCGATCCTCTTCACAGACGCTGGTGGTGAACCCGCTGTTGCCGACAGCCTTGTTGCCCAGTTGAGGCGGCCTGTGGGTACGCATCAGGACCGCGAAATGGTTTTGACCCGCGATCCTGACGGGATCTACCGGGCAGCCGGAGAGCTGGCGGAAGGCGAGTGGATTGCCACCGTGACCGCCACGCGCGGTGGCGAGATGATCTACAAGAAGGGACACCGGTTTCACGTCAAGGCGGATGGGAGTCTCAGGCCGTGAGTTGTTGCGCAGCGGGTACGGAAAGCGCTGCGGAACTCGAGGCGCTGAAATCGGAGGCGCCGTCGGCTGAAGAAATGTGGCTGTCGAGCAGGGTATTGGGCGAAGGGCTGCGGCAGGTGGATCTGATCGTGCCCGGCGTACATTGCGGCGCCTGTATTGCGCTTTTGGAAAAGGAACTCCCCAAAACGCCGGGTGTTGATCGCGCCCGTGTCAATCTGTCGACGCGCCGGGTGTCGGTGGTGTTTGATGACCGCGACCACGCCGAAATCGTGCTGACAGCGCTGGGTGAGAAATTCAACGCTTTGGGCTATCCGGCGCATCTGCCCGGTGGCGCTGACGAGAGTGGAGATCAGATGTTTCGCGATCTTCTCAAGGCTCTCGCGGTGGCGGGCTTTGCCTCGATGAATGTGATGCTGCTGTCTGTCTCGGTCTGGTCCGGCGCGGAAGCGGCGACACGGGATCTGTTTCACTGGATTTCAGCGCTGATTGCTGCGCCGGCACTGGTTTATTCAGGCCGGATATTCTTCACCTCGGCCTGGGGCGCGCTTAAACATGGCCGCGCCAACATGGATGTCCCGATCTCTCTGGGCGTGATCCTTGCCTACGCGATTTCGCTCCATGAGACGATCACCCACGGTGAGCATGCCTATTTCGATGCGTCTGTAACGCTATTGTTCTTTCTTCTTGCCGGTCGTGCGCTTGATCACATGATGCGCGAAAAAGCCAGATCTGCGGTGCGCAATCTGGTTCGCTTGTCGCCGCGGGGCGCGATGGTGATCAAGGATGATGGCAGCCGCGAATATCTGGCGCTCGACGAGATCGAACCGGGCATGCGGCTGGCAATTTCGCCTGGCGACAGAATACCGGTGGACGGGCGGATTGTTTCCGGCCGGTCGGATATGGATTTCGCGGTCGTCAATGGCGAAAGCGCGCCACAACTTGTTGAGGCGGGATCGCTGACACCGGCAGGCACGCTCAACTTGACGGGCCCGCTTGTGCTGGAGGCAACGCGCAGCGCACAGAACTCGTTCCTGGCCGAGATGGTGTCGATGATGGAGGCGGCCGAGAGCGGCCGGGCAGGCTACCGGCGCATTGCCGACCGGGCCTCGGCGATCTACGCACCCGCGGTGCATTTGTTGGCGCTTGGCACATTCATCGGCTGGATGATTGTTTCCGGCGATTGGCGCATGGCAATGATGACTGCGGTCGCGGTGCTGATCATCACATGTCCCTGTGCGTTGGGGCTTGCGGTGCCGGTGGTTCAGGTTATCGCCGCTGGCCGCCTGTTCGAGAACGGCATCATGGTCAAGGACGGTTCGGCGATGGAGCGGATGGCGGCGACTGACCATGTGGTGTTCGACAAGACCGGGACACTGACCCAGGGCAAGCCGCAATTGATCAATTCGGCCTCGGTGGCGCCTGACCATCTGGCAATCGCGGCGCGGATCGCGAGAGCGTCGCGGCATCCATTGAGCCGGGCGCTTGCTGTGCTTGATATGGGCAGAGACGATTTGCCGGACTTCGATATCGTTGAAATCCCCGGAGACGGGGTGAAAGCGACTTCGCCTGATGGCACGGTCTATCGTCTCGGCCGCAGCGCATTTGCGCTTGATGGCCACTCTGACGGATTTGAGCGCGCTGCTGACGCCAGTCAGGTGATCCTCTCCCGGAACGGCCAGTTTCAGGATGTCTTCCTGTTTTCTGATCAGGTGCGGCGCGGGGCTGCGCAGGCGGTGGCGCGCTTGGCCGAACTTGGCGTCGATGCGGAAATCCTGTCCGGCGACCGAGAGGCACCGGTAAAGGCGCTGGCCAAGGAGCTTGGCGTAACAGATTACGTTGCCGGCGTACGTCCTCGGGGCAAGGTCGACCGCGTCCAGTCGCTGGCGGCGGCGGGCGGAAAACCCCTGATGGTCGGAGATGGTCTCAATGACGCTCCCGCACTTTCGGCGGCCTATGTGTCGATGGCGCCAGCCAGTGCTGCTGATGTCGGCCGCATGGCCGCGGATTTCGTGTTCTTACATGACTCGCTGGAGGCGGTGCCCTTGGCGATTGCCGTGTCACGGAAGGCGGGCAGCCTGATCCGGCAGAACTTTGCACTGGCCGTGATCTACAATTGCGTGGCGGTTCCTGCTGCCATTCTGGGGCACGCAACGCCTCTGATCGCGGCACTTGCCATGTCGTCGTCGTCAATTCTCGTGGTGCTGAATTCACTGAGATTGCGCCGCAAGACCAGGGTTGAAAACTTCGCCCGATCCGCCCCCGACCAAGTTCCGGCTTCAGCTGTTTCCGGTGCAGGTCTTGAGGCATCGGCATGAGTATCCTGATTTACCTCATTCCGATTGCGCTCTTTCTTGGAGCGCTTGGGTTGGGTGCATTTTTATGGTCGATGAAAAGCGGTCAGTATGACGACCTTGAAGGTGCCGCCTGGCGGGTGCTTGACGACGGTGATGACAAGCCGAAACCGGATTGATCGGGCCCGGACCGCGTGCAGGCAAACCTGCAACACGTTAAAACTGTGGCAACATGAAAAGATAGCGGGCTGTGGCGCTTGCCGCCCGATGCGGCTTGGGTCACAGTTTTATCCGGTTGTAAGACGTTTATGGTGTCTGACCGGCATGAACACTATGCCGAGGCACTTGTGATTTCGCACGTGGTTGTTTCTCTGGATACATTCGGAACTGGATCCGGGGCGCTAATTCAAAGGAGAGGCTTGAATGGCCGAAGCGGAAATAGGTGTCATCGGATTGGGCGTCATGGGCGCCAATCTCGCCCTCAACATCGCCGACAACGGCTATCACGTTGCTGTTTACAACAGGACGGCATCACGGACCGAGGCATTTGCTGCTTCAGCGGGCGATTTGTCCGACCGGATAACAGCCTGCGCCACGCTTGAAGAATTCGTTGCCGCCATTCGTCCGCCGCGCCCGTTGATCATCATGGTCAAGGCCGGAGAGCCGGTCGATCAGCAGATCGCGGCGCTCAAGCCTCTGCTGGAAGCCAATGACATCATTATTGATGCCGGCAACGCCAATTTCCGCGACACCATGCGCCGTTTCGCAGATCTTGAAGGGTCGGGCATTACCTTCATCGGTATGGGCGTTTCAGGTGGTGAGGAAGGTGCGCGCCGCGGGCCGTCGATCATGGTTGGCGGTGCCGAAGAGGCCTGGAAGCGGGTCGAACCGGTTCTCACCGCTATTTCAGCCAAGTATCAGGGCGAACCCTGTGCGGCCTGGCTTGGTGAGAATGGTGCCGGACACTTCGTCAAGACAATCCACAACGGCATCGAATATGCCGATATGCAGATGATAGCCGAGGTCTACGGCGTCATGCGCGATCACCTTTCAATGGATGCCGCAACGATTGCCGCAGTGTTTTCGGGCTGGTCGACGGGGCCTCTGGATTCCTATCTGATCGACATTACAGCCGAAGTTCTCAGGGTCAATGATGCCGCCACCGGCCGTCCGATCGTTGACATCATCGTCGATGCGGCGGGCCAGAAGGGAACCGGCCGCTGGTCTGTGATCGAAAGCCAGATGATGGGGGTGCCGGCAACGGCGATTGAGGCGGCGGTCGCGGCGCGCAGCCTGTCAGCGATGCTCGAGCAAAGGGCGCAGGCGCAGCAGCGCTTCGGACTTCCTCAACAGCAAGACCAGCGCAACGGCCAACTGGTTATCGATGATCTCGAAAAAGCTTTGCTTGCAGGCAAGGTTGCTGCCTATGCGCAGGGATTTGCCGTCATGGCTGCGGCCTCGGAGGAGTTTGGCTGGAATCTGCCGATGGCAACAATTGCGCGCATCTGGCGCGCGGGCTGTATCATCCGATCCCGGTTTCTCGATGAAATCGCCACGGCTTTCACGCAGGATCCGGAGGTGCCCAACCTGGCGCTGACTCCTTCATTTTCCAAAATGATCCTGGATACCGATCTGTGCCTGAGGCGGATTGTGGCCGAGGCGGCGCTAAATGGCTTGCCTGTTCCGGCGCTGGCCAGTGCGCTTGGCTATTTCGACACCTACCGGCGTGAACGCGGCACGGCCAACCTCATTCAGGCGCAGCGTGATTTCTTTGGCGCTCACGGATTTGGGCGACTTGATGCGGAAGGCGAACATCACGGCCCCTGGGGCGGCTAAAGTACATGCAAAGTGCTGCAGCGTCTCCTTTGCACACCCAATTGGATGTGCGGCGCTGCAGATAAATGCCAATCAGGACACTGCAAACCTGGTTTCAATCGCGGTGATCCCGGCTTCGAGCCGATCTGCGCCGGTCTGACCCAGCATTTCAATCAGCCGGGACTCATAGGTATGGGCCAGTGTCACCAGATCCCGGTAATGGTTGCGGCCTTCGCGTGTCAGCTCGATGTGTTCGATGCGTCGATCGGTTTGGTCAACCTGACGTGTGATCCATTTCCGTTGCTCCAGTGCCCGGATGGCGCGACTGACCTTGGTCTTGTGCATGGAGGAATGGGCGCCGATTTCGGTGGCCGTAATCCGGTTGAACTGACCGACTGTGGCCAGCGTCCGCCATTCGGGCCGGGTCATGCCGTGACGCTCGCGGTAGAGTGTTGCAAACTGGCGGCTGACAATTTCCGCCGCCCGGGCCAGGCGATAGGGCAGGAAACCCTCCAGTGCCAGTGAGTCATCATCCGGATTTTCTGCGGGCAGTCCTTGAGGCAAAGTCATCGTCGTTTGTCGTCTCCGTGATGGTTGCGATTGCAACTGTTATCTTCGCTCCGCATAGCCCGAAAGTTTCACCGGTGCAATTGCAACGCCGGAAACCAGGTTCTAAACCTAGATTCAATCGATGAGAAAACCGGCTTTAGCCGCAGGGGGTGTCATGGAGCGCAGCCAGATCAACGAAATCCTGGAAGAAAGCGACCGCTTCATCCGCTCTTTCGGCTACGTCATGCCTCCGTTTGCCTATTGGAGCCCGGGGGAGTTGCGTGCACGCGCAGCGTCAGATGCCGGCGCCATTCGCGATAACAGGCTGGGCTGGGACATCACCGATTACGGGCAGGGCAAATTTGACGATCTGGGCCTGTTTCTCTTTACTGTCCGCAACGGCTCGGCGGCCGATCTGGCCGAGGGCAGGGGCATGCTCTACGCCGAAAAGATCATGATTTCGCGCAAGGACCAGTTGTCGCCGATGCACAGGCACAACATCAAAGCCGAAGACATCATCAATCGTGGTGGCGGCAAGCTGGTGCTGGAACTGTTTGCCTCCACCGCGGATGGATCTATCGATCCTTCAACGGACGTTTTAGTCCATACCGATGGTGTGGCGCGCAGCTTTGCCGCCGGTGGTTTGCTCAAGCTCGATCCAGGCGAGAGTGTTACGCTGATGCCGGGCGTCTGGCATGCATTCTGGGGTGAAGGCAGCGATGTGCTGATCGGCGAAGTCTCGACCGTCAATGACGATCTGACAGACAATGTGTTCCGTGAGCCGATCGGCCGGTTTTCGACGATCATCGAGGATGAAAAACCGCGCCATCTGCTGGTCTCGGACTATGACACCTGGCTGTAGAGCCATACTGGTGCAGTCAGGCAAAATTGACGTCAGCCGGAACCCCGCATGGCTCCGGCTGACGTTACGGGAAAACCGCGCCGCAGATCCTGACCCCGCCCCCGAGGCGGATGGGCTGCGGTTTTCCGGTAGGGTTAGGCGTCGATTTTTTCGAGCAGGCCGATTCTGCCGGCCTTGGCCAAACCGGCAAGCCTGTTCGGGACGCGCAATTTCAACAAGACGATGTTGATCACGGAAGCGACTTCACCTGTCGTCAGTTCCAGTTCCTCACCCATCTGTGCATCGGAGTGGCCCTCGGCGCATCCGCTCAGGCAGTGCAACTCTATTGCCGTTAAGGGCAGAAATCCAAGATTGTTTCCGAGATCCATTTTTTATATCCCTTGTTGCTGGTCGCTGCGTTGCCGGGTGGGCCAGCCGCCGCGCTGGTGTCAGAAAACGCGGCGGAACTCGAAAGCCCGCCGCGAAAACCACCAGATAATGTTTCAGATGTTGGGAAGCTTATGCCCCAAATTGGCACAGGTCGCATTCACGCCGCGCGCCAAAAATCCTACGCGGGTAAAATTAGCGTAATCCAAAAACATAGAGATTTTTGCATTTTACCCGACGCGCCGCTCAAGAAGTTCTTTGAGACACTTGCCTATACTGACTGGGTGTCATGCCAAACCAGCGGATTGCTGACCGGGTGAAAGCAGCGGGTGCTGAAAAGCCCAACTTGTAAGTAATGGCCGAAAGCGAGAGCGTCGTCTCCACAAGCAGTCTTTTCGCCATTTCGCTGCGGCATTGATCAAGCAGGCTTTGCATGCTGGTTCCCGCGTCGGTGAGGCGGCGCTGCAAGGTGCGTGAACTCATGCCGAGCCGCTCGGCCTCCTGGGCCAATGTCGGGACATTTCCAGTCAGATTTTCGGCCAGATGAAGCCGGATGGCGATCACAGGATCCTGCGATTCAGTGGGACGAATTTTAATGGCGTCCATCTGCTGCGACATCATGGTAAAGAGCCGCGGATCGGCGTTAGGGTTGGTTCGCCCGAGAAATTCCGATGGCATGATCATGGCATTGATGGGGGCGCCAAAACTCACATTGCGTGTCAGTAACTGCTTGTGCAAGTTGGTGTTCTTTGGTTTCTCTCGCGCGAGTTCCAATTTCAGTCGATCTGTGTCGGAGCCCAGTATGGCTCTGAAATGCCGCATCGACTGAACCAGCCCCATGTCCACATATTGTTCACAATGAACGATCAACGGGGAGTAGGCCCATTCGAAATGAGTTTCCCGCGCGCCGATTTCCAACGTGCAAATACTGGTCTCGCCAGCCTTGTGCAGGTTGCGGCCGAGGAAGATCAAAACATCGCGTAATGTCGGCGCGCTCATCAATGCATAACCGAATGGTCCGCTGGCGCCTTTCTCAAATATCTCGGCCGATTTCAGGCCGAACAGATCGTCGCCCGAAATCATGGCCAGGGCTTCCATGAAGCGGCACAATCGATCAAGGCTGACGCGTTCGCCAAGTATGTGGAAGCGATCCGGATCGAGTCCGCAGCCGCGTGCTATCGGGGCGGAATCGATGTTCCGGCTGGCAGCATAGGCTCCGATTGCGGAAGCTACTCCGGCGACGGCTTCAAACTGATCGGCGAGTGTTGATGTCATCGCTCTGGCGTATAGAGTTAAAAAAATGGCGCGTCAGGTGAATTATGTACCGCGTTTTATTGAAACTTCAAGGGTAATGTCCCGGCCTCACCTTTTGTTCTGTTTGCAATTCGATTTTTACATGACCAACCGCGTTCCCCTGTCCGATTTCCAGTTGCCTGAAGGCGTGCATCCGCGCATTCAATCGTTTTACCAGCTGTGGCTGGACGCAGGCGATGGAGAGGTTCCGGCTTCCAGCTGTTTTGATATTGCAGCGCTGAGCGCCGAGTATCCGTTGCTGGCGAGCATCAAGGCTCAAGGCCCGGACGAGGCGTTCGTCTGGCACGAGGTTGCGGCGGTGTCCCACTGGCCGTTCAACCAGCCGGTCGAGGGCAGGCCGGTGATCGAGTCGGTGCGTCCGCTCAGCGTCAAGCGTATTCTGGGGACGCTTCGGCAGATATTCAGCAGCGGCGTTCCCGATTATTATGAAACCACGTCGTGGATGTATGGTGGGCGCACGCAATCTCTGGCGCGGCTGGTGGTGCCGGTTACGGTCGAGGGTGGCCGCGAGCTGATTTCGCTATGGGAAGCCATGGATCCGATGCACTCTTAACCAGCTGGTGGGCTTGCCTTGAGGCCTGCTGCTCATCTCGCATCGCAAAAATTATTTTAAGCCTATAGTATCCGGATTGATCCGTGGTAAGAAAGGATCAATCGACCTGGCGATGTCCCTGCAGAGGGACCGTCAAAACCGAGCCTTGCTTAAACGGGAGTAATGAGATGTCCGCTTCAACCAAATCCACAAAAACATCGTTTCAATGGGAAGATCCGTTCCTGATCACTGATCAGCTGACCGAAGAAGAGCGGATGATTGCGGATGCGGCGGCGGCGTTTGCGGCCGACAAGCTGGCTCCGCGGGTGACGGATGCCTATCTCAATGAGACCACAGACCGCGAGATCTTCTCGGAAATGGGTGCGGCGGGTCTGCTTGGCGTCACCGTGCCGGAACAGTATGGCGGCGCGGAAGCGGGTTATGTGTCCTACGGGCTGGTGGCGCGCGAAGTCGAACGGGTCGATTCGGGCTACCGGTCGATGATGAGCGTACAGTCGTCGCTGGTGATGTATCCGATCCAGGCTTACGGCAGCGAAGAGCAGCGGCAAAAATATCTGCCGAAGCTTGCCAGTGGTGAGTGGGTCGGCTGCTTCGGTCTGACCGAGCCGGATGCCGGTTCCGATCCGGGCGGCATGAAGACACGCGCCAAGAAGGTTGACGGCGGCTATGTGCTGACCGGCTCGAAAATGTGGATTTCCAACGCGCCGATCGCCGATGTGTTTGTGGTCTGGGCCAAATCCGAAGCCCATGACAACGAGATCCGTGGCTTTGTGCTGGAAAAAGGTATGAAAGGCCTGTCGGCGCCGAAGATCGGCGGCAAGCTTTCGCTGCGTGCCTCGATCACCGGCGAAATCGTCATGGAGAATGTCGAAGTCTCCGAAGATGCGATCTTGCCGAATGTTTCGGGCCTCAAGGGTCCGTTCGGTTGTCTCAACCGGGCGCGCTACGGCATTTCCTGGGGCGTTATGGGCGCGGCGGAAGATTGCTGGCACCGGGCGCGGCAGTATGGTCTCGACCGGCACCAGTTTGGCAAGCCGCTGGCCGGCACGCAGCTGTTCCAGAAGAAGCTCGCCGACATGCAGACCGAAATCGCGCTGGGGCTGCAGGGCTCGTTGCGCGTTGGCCGGCTGATGGATGATGGCCGCTTCGCGCCGGAAATGATCTCGATCATGAAGCGCAACAATTGCGGCAAGGCGCTCGATATCGCCCGGATGTCGCGCGACATGCACGGCGGCAACGGCATTCAGGCCGAATATCATGTCATGCGCCACGCGCAGAATCTCGAAACCGTTAACACCTATGAGGGTACGCATGATGTGCATGCGCTGATCTTGGGCCGGGCACAGACCGGCATTCAGGCGTTTTTCTGAGGGCTTCCCCTCCATCGCGACGATTTTCAAGGCGGGCCATGCGGTCCGCCTTTTTCATGCGCGGCGTGGATAGTTCGTTGTGCGAGAAAATTGGACTGTCTGCCTAAAAAGCACACATAAAAATTCATGGTTTTGTAACTGCATAGAATTACATTCAACATTAGATATATGTTAACCTCGCTTCAGGTCCTACGATGCTCACACGCATTCCCAAGGCTGATATCAAAATAGGCATGTTTGTCGAAGCAGTCGAATGCTCCGAGGCGGTCTTTGGCAAGCGCCGTTTCGTGCTCAAGTCGAATGACGATTTCGGCGCCATCCTGAAAAGCCCGGCCGACTACGTACTGATCAACACAGCGTTCGGCACCGACAGTGCCAAGGCCGCCCTCGTGGCGACGACGCAGGGGGACAGCAATCCGCTTTCGCCTGCCTTGAAGAGGACCGAAGCAGCGGTCACGATGGCGCGCTCGGTCAAGGTTCTCAAATCGGAACTTATCACCATGGTGATCGATGGCGCCTTCGAGATGGGCAACATCGACCCGCTGGTGGAGGATATTTCCCAGGCCGACAATGAGACGTCATGTTTGTACTTTGAAGTCACCCGGCTCAAACAAAAGGATGAAACCACGTTCCAGCATTCGCTGGGCGTCGGCGTCCTGATGGGCAAACTGGGCACCGCCATGGATCTGGACAGGGATACTGTCGAGCTGCTGGTTCTTTCCGGCCTGCTGCATGATGTGGGCAAGCTGACGATCTCGAACGATATCCTGCAAAAACAGGGGCCGCTGACCGCCGAGGAACGCAAGCTGATCCAGAGCCATCCCAAGCGTGGCCATCATATTCTGCAAAAACACCTAAATATTCCGGCTGAGGCTCTGGAAATCTGCCTGCATCATCATGAAGCCCTTGACGGCAGCGGTTATCCATCGCGGCTGTCGGGATCCGAAATCGGTCCACTGGTCCGCATCTCGACGGTTTGCGATGTCTTCGATGCGTTGACATCGGTCCGGCCCTACAAGCGCGGCTGGGCTCCTACCGAAGCATTGAGTTGGATGTTCGAGCGGGAACATCAGTTCGACCGGAAACTCGTCCTCCGGCTCGGCGCCTCCATCGACGTCTGAGATCGGACCGGAACGCGGCCGGGCGCAGACCGGCATTCATTCGTTATTCTGAGGAGCCATCTCCATTGCGATGACTTTCAAGGCGGGCCATGCGGTCCGCCTTTTTCATGCGTGGTATGGATTGGACCAAGATGCCGGGACATTGGCCTGCTTGTTTAAAATAAGTGTAAAAATTTACGTTTTTGCAACGGCTGCTGCGTATATTAGAAACGATATATATAATCTTTATCTCCAGGTTCTTTGATGCTCACACGCATTCCCAAGGCTGAAATCAAAAAAGGCATGTTTGTCGAAGCCGTCGAATGCTCCGCTGCGGTGTTCGGCAAGCGCCGTTTCCTGCTCAGTTCGGATAGTGATTTCGGCACCATCCTGGAAAGTGCGGCCGAGTTTGTTGTGATCAACACAGCTTTCGGCACTGCGGCGCAGCAGAGCGGCAAACGGCCACTTTCACCTGCCGAGAAACGGGCTGAAGCAGCAGCCACGATGAGACGCTCGGTCAAGGCTCTCAAGTCGGAGCTGATCAGCATCGTGGTCGGTGGCGGCCTGAACATGGAGAATATCGCGCAGGTGGTGGAGGACATTGCCGAGGCGGACAATGAAACATCCTCGTTGTTCTTCGAAGTTACCCGGCTCAAACATAAGGATGAAGCCATGTTCCAGCATTCGCTGGCCGTTGGCATCCTGATGGGCAAACTGGGCACCGCTCTGGATCTGGATACGGAAACCGTTTCACTGCTGGTTCTTTCGGGGCTGTTGCATGATGTGGGCAAGCTGACGATCTCAAACGATATCCTGCAAAAGCCGGGCCCCCGGACAGCCGCCGAACGCAAGCTGTTCCGGAGCCACCCGCGACGCGGCCACCATATGCTGAAAAAACACGCCAATATTCCGGACGAGGTTCTTGATATTTGCCTGAATCATCATGAGGCGCTTGACGGCAGCGGCTATCCGTCGGGAAAGTCCGCACCGGAAATCGGCTTGCTGGTCCGTATTGCGACGGTGTGTGATGCCTTTGAAAAGCTGACAGCGGCTGGCCCCGGCAAGCCTGGCCGGGGCGTGGCTGATGTCATGATCTGGATGTTTGAGCGGGATCACCTCTTCGATCGGAAGCTGGTGCTTCGCCTCTGTGCTACTATCGACAATTGACTTTGGCCGGCGCGGCGTGCCGCCCAATCCGCTGATGCACTATAGCCCGCCCTCAACCGTGGTCAGGCCGAGGATCTTCCAGGCCTGCATGCCGCCGCGATAATAGAAGATGTGCTCAGCGGGATAGGTTTCGCGCAACATGGCGCGGATGGCGGTGGGGGACTGGCCGCACCACAGGCCGTTGCAATAGAGCGCCACGTTCTTGGCCTTCGTGCAGTCCCAGGCTCCGCTGCTGCCCACGCAGCCGAGTTCATCAAGACGGCTGGCGATTTCGGTGTAGGGAATGTTGAGCGCGCCGGGGATGGTTTCCTCGGCGTGCCAATCCACCGTGCGGGCGTCAACCACCATGGCCTCGGTGTCAGCCAGCATGTCGAGCAGTTCCAGCTCACCAATGGTGGCAACACCCTCGGCGACCTTTGCCGGCTGAATGCAGAATGGCGGACAGGCGCGCGATGTCTTGGCGAAATAGCCGGTGATCTCGTTCTCGGTGTCCTGAATGCGTTCGATGGTCACCGGGCCATCGGGTGTCTGAACCTCGACGCTGGCGATATCGGGGCGGATGTTGACTTGCTTTGCTTCATCTGCGGCAAAGGCGGCGTTTGATCCAAGCAACAGCCACAACGCTGATATGAGAGCAATCATGCGGGTCATCGTTTTCTCCTCGCTGGCCCGGTTTTCTCGCGACCAAGACTACGCGGGGGCTGGGTAAAGTATTCAGGTATACCTATGTAACGGGCTGGCTTCCTGCGGGTCAATGCCGGGGTTTGCGCATGCGGAAGCTTCGCGTGCGGCAATCAGGCTCGTCGTGGGCAGCGGGTCTTGGTATGGTGTAACAAATACAACAATGAATATTCACTATTGAACATCGGGCGACGGCGCACGGTTCAACCCGAAAATCGACAGGAGCGCAAAATGGCGAATGGCAGCCAAGTGGTGATGATTGGGGCGACTGGCGCCGTGGGTGGCGAGGTGGTCAAGGCGCTGATTGGCATGGACAGCGTTGCTGGCATCACCTTGCTCGGGCGCAAGCGCTATGAGGGACCGGGCGACGCCAGGATCAGCCAGCATGTGGTTGATGTCTCCGATCCCGAGAGCTACCGGCATATATTGCCGGGTCACAGCCATGCGATCTGCACGCTTGGCATCGGCCAGCCGACAAAGGAAGAGCGGGCGCAATTTCTCAGGATCGACCGCGATCTGCCACTGGCGTTCGGCCGCGCCTGCCGCGAGGCCGGGGTCGGGCATTTCGAATTGCTGAGTTCGGTGGGCGCCGATGCCGCTTCGAAATCCTTCTATCTGCGCAGCAAGGGCGAACTGGAAAACGGGCTCTCGGCGTTGGGTTTTGCGCGGCTGAGCCTGTTTCACCCGAGCATGATCCTGACGCCAAGCAACCGCTACGGTGTGAGCCAGGCGGTGACGCTGGCGGTCTGGCCCTTGCTCACACCGCTGCTCGCGGGCCCAATGCGCAAGCTGCGCGGTGTGAAGCTGGCCCGGCTGGGGCAGGCCATTGCGCTCAACCTCGAGAGTACCGCGCTTGCGCGCACCGGAGCGGCCAGCGAGATCCTCGAATGGGATGCTTTCAACCGGATTATTGAGGGGTAGGTGCCTGTACTCGCGGGCTGACGTAAAATCTGTTTCAGAGGTGGCCAAGTTATCATCTGGCTTGTGGCGCGTCTGAGCTGGTGTTGGCGTTTTGGCCGCTTTTTCCCTCTCCCTTGGTGGGAGAGGACGCAATTTCAGTGTCTTAGCGCAGCTAAGCGCTCAAAATTGCAGGTGAGGGGGTCGTTTCGGTTTCCACACCCCGACCCCCTCACCAACAAAATCTACGACTTGGCCCTGACGGTCCAAGACCGTGCCGCCTTCGCGCGGCGTCGCGCTCAGGCCTTCGTTCGCTGAAATCGACTTTATCGATTTCTGGCCTATGGCCACCGCTCCGAAGCCTCTCCCACCAAGGGAGAGGTGGAAACTGGGCTGCTGGCGTTGAGCCTGATCTCACCCCGTGCGGCAGAGATGGGCGATATGAAAGCTTGTTATTTTCCAATCCTTTGTCAAAAGTGTTGTGCACCTATATCTGGAATATTTGGATCGGTTTCATGGTCGCGGCAATTTTCTATCACAAGGCGGACAGTGCCTATGACGACCTGCCGGATCGCTATTATCACTTTCCCAAACAGTACCTTTCCAGAGTCGAGCAGGTCATTGGTCAACCGATTGTCTATTATGGCCCACTAGGCGGCCAAGCAGGGCGGTTCTATTGGGCGACAGCGATTGTCACGGGTGTCCGCCAAGACCGGTTGCGGCCTGACCATTATTACGCAGATCTCGAGCAGTATATCGATTTCGATCGATTGGTTGGCTATCAGGAAAACGGAGGCTTCGAGCGCAAATTGATCCTGCCTGACGGCAGGGTCAGCGGAGGGCGTGCGGTTCAAGCGGTTCGGGTGATCAGCGTTGAAGAATTTGATGCCATTCTGAATGCCGGAATGAGCGAACAGAGTCCTTGGCCTGAGCGTTATGACGAGGTTGTCCTTGGCAATGAATTTGACCATCCGCCGCAAGAGCCATTGGAACGACCGTTCATAGAACAACTGGTCAATCGACGATTTCGAGATGTCAAATTTCGCCAGCATGTCAGAATTGCCTATGACCGGCGCTGTGCCTTCACCGGCTTGCGGTTGATCAACGGTAAAGGACGCCCCGAAGTCGAAGCGGCGCATATCATGCCCGTTGAAAAGGACGGACCTGACTCCGTGCAAAATGGTATCGCTTTGTCGGGCACCGTGCATTGGATGTTTGATCGCGGCCTGCTTTCGATGAATGATGATTTTACAATTCTGAAATCCCGTCACCTCAATCATGATGTTTCGCATTTGCTAAGACCGGATATGAAAGCGATTGTGCCTGACAATCCGCGATTACGGCCGCATCCCTATTATCTAGATTGGCACCGAACCAATTGTTTTAAGGCTGCCTGACTGGACGCCGCAAACAATCCCGGCATTCGTCGCTTCCCGGCATTGACTCCGGCCCCCTCGCAGCCGTCCTATGCGGATGAATTCGGGGCAGGGCGCAGCGTATGAAATATTCCGCATTATCGATCTTTCGGCAGGCGTTGTCGGGCAACAAGGGCTGGCAGCCGGCGTGGCGGGAGCCGGAGCCGAAAAGCCATTATGACGTGATCATTGTCGGCGGCGGCGGGCACGGGTTGGCGACGGCTCATTACCTGGCCAAGAACCACGGCATTACCAATGTGGCTGTGCTCGAGAAGGGCTATCTCGGATCGGGCAATGTCGGGCGCAACACCACGATTGTGCGGGCCAATTATCTGCTTGAAGGCAATGAGCCGTTTTTTGCGCATTCGCTCAAGCTGTGGGAGGGCCTCGAGCAGGAGCTGAATTTCAACGCGATGATGTCGCAGCGCGGGGTGATCAATCTGTTTCATTCCGACGGGCAGCGCGATGCCTATGCGCGGCGCGGCAATGCGATGCGGCTGGCGGGCGAGGATGCGGAGCTTTTGGGGCGCGAGCAGGTGCGCGAACTGGTGCCGTATCTGGACTTTGATAATGCGCGGTTTCCGGTGCATGGCGGGCTGATGCAGCGGCGCGGCGGCACGGCGCGGCATGACGGTGTGGCCTGGGGTTACGCGCGCGCCGCCGACATGCGCGGGGTGGATCTGATCCAGAATTGCGAAGTCACCGGTATCCGCCGCGAGGGCGGACGAGTGGTTGGCGTGGAGACCTCGCGCGGCTTTATCGGCTGCAACAGACTGGGGTTGGCTGCGGCAGGCAACTCGGGCCGGGTGGCTCATATGGCGGGGATGCGGCTGCCGGTGGAAAGCCAAGTGCTGCAGGCGTTCGTTTCGGAAGGGCTCAAACCCTTCATCGACCAGGTGGTGACCTTTGGGGCGGCGCTGTTTTACCTGTCGCAGTCGGACAAGGGCGGGCTGGTGTTTGGCGGCAGTCTGGATCTGTACAATTCCTACGCCCAGCGCGGCAATCTGGCGACGGTGGAAAGCGTGATGGAGGCTGCCTGCGCCATGGTGCCGGCGGTGTCCCGTGTGAAAGTGCTGCGCGCCTGGGGCGGGGTGGTGGACATGTCGATGGATGGCTCGCCGATCATCGACAAGACGCCGGTGGAGGATCTCTACTTGAATTGCGGCTGGTGCTATGGCGGCTTCAAGGCGACGCCGGCCTCGGGCTGGTGCTTTGCGCATCTCTTGGCCACCGGCGAGACGCATGAACTGGCCAAGGCCTTCCGGCTCGACCGGTTTTCGCGTGGCTATCAGATTGATGAAACCGGGCATGGCGCCCAGGCAAATTTGCACTAGGGGGCGGAACCAATGGCCAGTCTGATCACCTGTCCCCATTGCGGGGTTCGGCCCAAGGAAGAATTCACCATTCGCGGCGATGCGAAGCCGCTACGGCCAAAGGCTGAGGCAAAATTTGCCGCCTGGGACGATTATGTGCACAGCCGCGACAATGTGCGGGGTGTGATGGCCGAGCACTGGCAGCATTCCGGCGGCTGCCGGCGCTGGCTGGTGGTGGAGCGGGATACGTTTAGCCATGATGTGCATTCGGTGATGGATGCGGCGGAATTTGCGCAGGCGCGGGCGGCGAAGCCGGTCAGCAAACGCGGCGGGAAGGCCAAGGCATGAGCTTCTCCCGGTTTGAGGATGGCGGGCTGATCGACCGGTCGCGCACAATAGGATTTTCCTTCGATGGAAAACAGCTTGAGGGCTTTGCCGGCGATACGCTGGCGTCTGCGCTCTTGGCCAATGGCGTCAGCCTGATGGGCCGGTCGTTCAAATATCACCGGCCGCGCGGGCTGCTCAGCGGCGGGGCGTCGGAGCCGAATGCGCTGGTGACGCTGGGTGACGGGGCTACGCGGGAACCCAATCTGCGCGCCTCGATGGTGACGTTGCGCGACGGGCTGGTGGCAGAGAGCCAGAACCGCTGGCCGTCGCTGGGCTTTGATGTGGGTGCTGTGAATTCGGCGCTGTCGCCGTTTCTGGGGGCGGGATTCTACTACAAGACATTCATGTGGCCGGCGGCACTTTGGGAAAAGCTCTACGAGCCGGTGATCCGCCGGGCGGCGGGGCTGGGCCGCGCGAGCCATGTGCCGGATGCGCAAGTCTATGAGAAACGCTGGGCGCATTGCGATCTGCTGGTGATCGGCTCCGGGCCTGCCGGACTGATGGCAGCGCTGGCGGCAGCGCGATCCGGCGCGCGGGTGGTGCTGTGCGACGAGAATGCGGATTTTGGCGGGCGGTTGCTCCGCGACCGGGTCGAGATCGGGGATGCGGACGGGCCGGGGTTTGTTGCGGGCGTTGTGGCAGAGCTGGCGGCGAATGCGAATGTGCGGCTTCTGAAAAACACAACGGTGTTTGGCGCCTATGACAGCGGCGTGTTTGGCGCGGTCGAGCGGCGCGATGGCGAACCGTCCGGGCCTGTGCAGCGGATCTGGCGGATCGTGGCGAAGCGTAGCGTGTTGGCGGCGGGGGCTGAAGAGCGGCCGCTGGTGTTTGGCGGCAATGACCGCCCCGGTGTGATGACGGCGTCAGCGATGCGCGGGCTGGTTAATGGCCAGGCAGTGCGGCCGTGTGATCATGTGGCAGTGTTTGCCACCGGCGGATCCGGCCACGAGACGGCGCGGGATTTGCTGGCGCGCGGGCTTGAGGTGACGCTTGTTGATGCGCGCAGCGAGGTTCCGGCTGCGGAGCTGGCGGCATCAGATGGCGCGCGGGTGCTCACGGGCCATGTGGTGGCAGATGCTCTGGGCGGCAAGGCGGTGTCTGGCGTCGAGGTGGTCGACCGCGCGACAGGCAAACGCCTGCGGATCAAGGCCGATGCGCTGGCGATGTCGGGCGGCTGGAACCCGGTGGTCAATCTGATGTGTCATCGCGGCGACAAGCCGGTGTGGGACGATAATGCGGGCATGTTCCTGCCACCCAAGGAGCGCGATGGATTGGCGGCTTGTGGCAGTGCGGCGGGCATTCTCGATCTGGCCGGATGCCTGAAGAGTGGCGCCGAGGCTGGCGCGCGGGCAGCAAGCGAGCTTGGATTGAAACCGCGCAAGACCGATGTGCCTGTGTCACGCGAAGCCTGTGGTGGGTCTACTGGGTTTGCGACGCTGTGGCATGTTGGAGAAGCCAGGGGCAAAGCCTTTGTCGATTTCCAGAACGATGTGACGGTGTCGGATCTGGGGCTGGCGGTGCGCGAGGGTTATGGCAATGTCGAGCTCGCCAAGCGCTACACCACCACCGGCATGGCGACCGATCAGGGCAAACTGTCCAACGTCAACGCCATCGGTATTCTGGCCGAAAACCGGGGGCTGACGCCCGATCAGGTCGGCACCACCACCTTCCGGCCGTTTTACACACCGGTCAGCATCGGAGCGCTGGCGGGCGAGCATCGCGGTAACCACTACCGTCCGGTGCGGCGCTCTCCGCTGCATGGCTGGGCCGAGAAGCACGGCGCGGTGTTCATCGAGGCCGGGGCCTGGATGCGGGCGTCGCATTTCCCGCGCGATGGCGAGGCGGGCTGGAAAGAAGCCTGTGATCGCGAGACATTGGCTGTGCGCGCAGGCGTCGGGATTTCCGATGCCTCGACGCTGGGCAAGATCGATTTGTCGGGCAAGGACGCAGCGACATTTCTCGATCTGATCTACACCGGCAAGATGTCGACGCTGGCGCCCGGCAAGGCGCGTTACGGGTTGATGCTGCGCGAAGACGGATTGCTGATGGATGACGGCACTGTGAGCCGGATGGGCGAGAGCCATTACCTGATCACCACAACGACAGCGGCGGCCGCTGAAGCGATGGCGCATCTGGAATTCTGTGCCCAGGCGCTGTGGCCGGAGCTGGATGTGCGGCTGGCTTCCGTGACCGATCAGTGGGCGCAGATCACTGTCGCCGGGCCGGCTTCGCGGTATGTGCTGGCACGGGTCGTGGATGCGGATCTGAGCGAGGCGGCGATGCCGTTTCTGGCGGTGCGCGAAGTTCGGCTGCATTCGGGGTTGGCTGCGCGGTTGTTCCGGATTTCGTTTTCGGGCGAACTGGCGTTCGAGCTGGCGGTACCGGCGCGTCACGGTGAGGCGGTGGCCGATGCGATCCTCGAGGCTGGGCAGCCGTTCGGGATCGTGCCTTACGGGCTGGAAGCACTCAATGTGCTCCGCATCGAGAAGGGCTTTATCACCCACTCCGAAATCGATGGCCGGACCACGCCGGGCGATCTGGGCTTAGGCAAGATGGTCAGCACCAAGAAGGATGATTTCATCGGCCGGGTGATGCTTTCGCGCGAAGGCTTGCAGCGCAAGGATCGCGAGCAACTGGTGGGGCTCAAGCCGGTCAAGCCGGAAAACCGGGTGCTGGCTGGCGGGCATCTGCTGGAGCCGGGTGCTGATCCGAGCATGGCCAATGATCAGGGGCATGTGACATCGGCCTGCTGGTCGCCGCATCTGAAATCCACAATCGCACTGGCGATGCTGAAACGCGGGCGCGAGCGGCTTGGCGAGACGCTGGTGGTCTGGGATCCGCTGCGCGGCATTGAGACTGAGGTGACGGTCTGCGCGCCGGTGTTCCTTGATGGATCCGGAGAAGGAGCGATGCAGGCTGGCCGGGTCTTTGAACCGGTTATTGCCGCAGGGCCCCAGGTGCAGGACTGGCTTGGCGCAGCGGGCACGATCGTGGCGGACAAGGTGACGCTGACGCTTCTGCCTGAAGCACCAGTGTGTCTCGTTTCCGCGCCTATCGCCAAGGCGGCCGCAGTGCGGCGCGTGGGCAAGGCCGGCGACGGGGTGATCCGTATGGTGCAGCCGGGGCAGGCGCTGGCGGTGGGCAATGACGGAGAGAGTTTTGCGGAGCTGGTGACGCGTCTCGCTGCACCTGCCGGGATGAGCCTGTGCGATCTGTCGGATGCGCGGGTGCGGTTTTCGATTTCGGGACCGGAGGCGGGCGAAATCATTGCCACTCAGTCAGGGGCTGACACGCATCCGGCGGCGTTCAAGACCGGGGCCAGTGCGCCGATGCTGTTTGGTCATGTGCCGGTGCAGCTGACCCGGACCGGTGCCGACAGTTTCGAGATCATGGCGTTTTCGACCTATGCGCGGGATCTGGCGGAAAGCCTGTCGCGGGCGATCCGTCTGAGCTGCTGAGCGGCGGTTTCGACCCGCCGGGTGATCACGCGTTATCGCAACCGGAAACCGGATTTGCGGGCAGGGAGCGCGCTGCGCCGTGAAAGCCGGAAGCTTGCAGTCCGGTCCGGTGTCCGGGGCGTTCGTTGCTGCGGTCAATCTTCTTTCAGGCGATCCATGGCCCAGCCGACGGTGAAGCCGTGCAGGATCGTCGACATCAGGATGACGAGCGCAATGAGGGACCAGAGCTGGCTCTCGTTGGTGAACTCCACATGGCTGCCTGCATAGCAAAGGTAGTAGATCGAGCCGATGCCGCGCACGCCGTAAACGGAAATCACTGCCCGGCTTCGACTGTCGAGATCGGTCTTCGACAGGGCGATCCATCCCGACAGCGGGCGGATGACCAGAATCAGCAGAACGGCCATGGCAAAGTGGGTCCAGGTCAGATCGACGAACAGGATCGGCAGGACACTGCCCAGCGCGATCAGAAGCAATGCGGTCAGTGCGTGCTCGATGGATTCCGAGAAATCATGCAGTTGGCGGTGGAAGGGATGATCTTCCTCGATACGCCGCAATGTCAGCCCCAGAACCGCCACGGCAATGAAGCCATAGCCTTCGATCAGTTCGGTCGAGCCATAGCAAAGCAGCACGCCCGCCAGCGCGATGACGCCGGAGCTGGTGTTGGCGAGGACCGCGCCTTTCGGCACTGAAAAGAGCACGAATCCCAGGGCCCGGCCGCCGAGCCATCCCATGCCTATTCCCAGAGCGATGCGGTAGACGATATCGCGCAGAAACCAGTCCAGCGCCCAGACGCCGGGGTTCAGGCCTTCGGCGGCCACGATCAACCCGAGATAGACGAAGGGAAAGGCCAGCCCGTCATTCAGGCCTGCTTCTGTGGTCAGGGTGAAGCGTACCGGGTGCTCCGCCCCTTCATGTGGCGGGCCGACCTGCACATCGGCTGCCAGGACCGGATCTGTCGGCGCAAGCACCGCGCCGAGCAATATGGCGCCGGCCACTGTCAGCCCGGCAAAGCCGGTGCCCAGCAGGGCGACGGCAAGGATGGTCAGGGGCATGGCGATCAAGAGCATGCGGGAGGTGGGATTCCAGCGTTTCCAGGGACGCAGGCTGTCGATGCGCATTCCGGCGCCGAACAGGGCCACGATCACCGTGAGTTCGCTCACCAGTTCCCAGGGCAGCGGCGTCTGGCGTGGATCAGGCAGCGTCGGCAGTCCCGGTATCAGCAAAGCGGCCCCGGCGCCGAACAGGATCATCAGGGGAGCTGCCGCCGGTTCGCGCTTGGAGATGAGACGCGGCAACCAGCGGGCAAGGATGACGACCACGCCGATGACGGCCAGTGCGATGTGATAGGAATTGAAGGTGAAGAATGGTTCGTGCTGCAAAATCTGATCCCGTGCCGGAGGATGGCAATCATTTTACTACAATGAATTATCCCGTGCGAACAGTTGGAATGGAGGCGGACGCCCAAACCGATGACTGCCGGTGCCGGCTGCGCTGGCCATCTGGCCAAGCCCGGCACATGCAATTCCGGATGGGTGGTGAAACCCCGCGTCCAACACGGCATGTTACTTTAGTCGCAAAAGGTGACTTGATTTTGCTGCGGTGCAGCATTAGATAGTGGCTTGGAGATTTCGGGAGGAATGACCTTTGGAGGTCTAACATGTTCTTGAAGTTTCTGTTCACACCGCGTCAGCCACAATTCGCCCTTGGCGAGGACATCAAGCTCAGGCATCTGGGTCCAGCTGACGAGCGGGCTTTCCGCGACCATATTCATGAACTTCACTTTGAGGATTTCCGCGACCGCTTCAACGGTCTGGTGTCCGATTACTGGCTCGACAAATATATCGCGCGGTCGCTCAACGAGGCCATCGTCATTGGCGCGTTCGCGGATGATCATCTGGTCGCCGTCGCCGAACTGCACACCGGTGGGCGGATCGCGCCGGGTGAGGGAGAATCGGCGTTCTCCGTGGCGTCGGACTGGCGTCACAAGGGTCTTGGCACGATCCTGCTGAAGGCTTTGCTGCGGGCTGCATCGGAAAATGATGTCGCCACCATCATCGTTGAGACCGGTGCGCAGAACCATGCGATGAAGGCACTGGCGCGCAGGTTTGGCGCGAGGATGCAATTCGCCGTTGATCAGTCGATTGGCCGCATCAATGTCGCCGATGGCCTGCGGCTTGCCGCGCGCAAGCTGAAGGATAGGAATTTTCCCGCACCGCCGTTTCCCGTTGCCGAAGCACCTGCAGTTGCGGCATCGCTGATATAAGAAACTGATTCAAGTTGGTGGCAAATTGATTCCGCAGCGCCGCCTAAGTGCCTTGAATTCAAGGTGTATTCGTAATCGCTTAATTTTCTGAATGGCACGACGCCCGGGATGCGATGATCGCGTTCCGGGCGTTTGCCGTTCACGTGGTTACTCTGATGAAACCGCCAAATTGTCATCGAACGGTGGTTCTTCCTTGTCAGGATGGTACAGTTGCCGATGCGTCTTTTGTCCAATGCCGACGTGTGAATTTGCCTGTGGGCACTGGCGTCAGAGCTTGTATACTCGATCTGACTAAAACTGGCGGCCAGTTGCCGCCGCAACCGGGAGAGTTTCCATGACCGCTAAAAAAGCCACCGATGACCTGGTGTCCATGTTCATGAATTTCGGCAAGGACATGAAGCTTCCTTCGCCGGATCTTGAGGCGCTTGTTGCCCGGCACAAGAAGAACCTGGAAGTGCTGGATACCGCCGCCAAGACCGCTGGTTCGGGCGCGACCGAAATCGTGTCGCGTCAGCGCGAGATGGTTCAGGAAGCGCTCAACGAGATTTCTGCAATGGCGGAGAACATGAAGGGCGGCAGCGATCCGCAGAAAATGATGGCGGCGCAGACAGAATTCGCCAAACGCTCGTTCGAGACGGCGATCAAGAACACCAGCGAGATTGCCGCACTGGCGCAGAAATCCTCGACCGAAGCCTTCAAGGTGCTGCAGCAGAACATGCAGGACACGCTTGAGGAAACCCGCAAAATGATGATGGGCCAGACCAAGAAATAAGCCTGAGCGGCTGACATGAAGCGAAGTGGGCCGGTGCATTGCGTCACCGGCCCTTTGACGTTTGGAGCCTGTGTCCTTGGTGGGGGCGTACCGGTCCGCCGCATTCCTGTTGAGAGGCGCAGCTTGCTGCAAGCGCGGCTTGAAACAGGCGGGCAGAGCCGGTTAGATGCGCGGACACGCCTCGTAATTATCCCCCTGCAAAGGACTGATCATGCGCATTGTTACCGGAGACGATATCCGTTCGATCTGTTCCTGGCCGTTTGCCGTGGAGGCGCTGAGGGCCGGGCACAGGATGCCGCCCGCGGATCTGCGGGATTCGCTGGTCGAGAACGCCGGGCGCAAGATGCTGGTGCGCACCGCCTGGATCCCGGGTCTTGCCTCAGGCGTCAAGGCGGTGACGATCTATCCCGACAATCCGTCGGCCGAGCCGGCCCGGCCATCGGTGCAGGGCCAGGTGCTGCTGTTTGACGAGGCGCGGGGTGACGTGGTGGCGGTGCTGGAAGGCGTAGACCTGACGGCGTGGAAGACGGCGGGCGATTCCGCACTCGGCTCCTCCTGTCTTTCACGCACCAATATAAGCACCATGCTGATGGTTGGCGCCGGGTCGATGGCGCGGCCGCTGATTGACGCGCACCGCTCGGTGCGTCCGTCGCTGGACAGAGTGATGATCTGGAACCGCAACATTGCGCGCGCCGAGGCGCTGGTGCAGTCGCTCGAGGCCGACGGAATTACAGCTGAAGCGGTCACCGATCTGGATGAGGCGGTGTCGCGCGCGGACCTGATCTCCTCGGCCACCATGTCGACCGAGCCGCTGATCCGCGGCGAGGCGCTGAAACCCGGTGCCCATGTCGATCTGGTTGGAGCCTACACGCCTTCCATGCGCGAGGCGGACGACGCGGCGCTGACCCGCGGCCGGCTGTTTGTCGACAGCTACGCCACCACGGTCGGGCATATCGGCGAGGTGATGATCCCGCTCAAATCAGGCGTGATCAGCACAGCCGATATTCAGGGCGACATGCATGATCTGGTGCAGGGCAAGGCCGGACGGCGGTCCGATGACGAGATCACCGTGTTCAAGAATGGCGGCGGCGCGCATCTCGATGTGATGATGGCGCATGCGGTGTATCTGGCGCTCAAGGGGCGCTCAAGGGGCGGTGAGGGGGCGGGTCGCGGACCTTCGCTGCGGTAGCATGGACGAGTGGCAACTGCTTTCGTGGAAGCTGGAGCAGCAGTCCGCGTCGTATTGCCTGTTTGTGTGGTACCTGCAGTATTCCATGAACGAATTGAGATCATTGATTCGCCAATCAAACCAGAGCACGTTCTCGACATGTCGAAGTTCAAATACTACGCGGCCAAGGCAACAGGACAGGCACCTGTTGGCGAAAAGGCGGGCCACACCAACTTCCTGAGAACCGGGCCGATTGCCCGCAGCCCGGAGGACTGGGTCGAGGAAGAACGGCGTTTCCTGAGCGATGAAGAGGTCGCGGAGCGAACCGGCATCCGGCTTGAAAACGTCGGCAAGAAGACGCATGAGCGGCTGAACAATTTCCACGCTGACATCAAGTTTCCGAAAGTCATCTTTCACAAGACGCTGGCTGCGGCGCCGCACCTTGGCTATGTCCATGTGACGGCGTCGAAAACCGACTTTGCCGAGTACAAGAACGTCAGCTGGGGCTTTTACATCGCCAATTTCTGGGCCGACATCACCGCTGACGAGCAGTTTTTCGATCGCATAGATCCCAACCACTCCCGGATGTATTTTGCGGTGGCGGTGAAAAAGGAAAAAACTGGCGAAAAACCCCGGCAGGTGATCAACCGCGATTTCCGCGAAAACGGCCTCCTGTTTCGAACCGCCGACCCCAAGGCGGCGCTGAAGAGCGTCCTTCTGCTGGGTGCAAAAACCGCCGAACTGCGCAAGATCGTCGAGGCGATCGGCTGAGCGGTGGGGTTAGGGGCTGTGCTACTGTTTCTCTGATCGCGGTGTTTGGACGATATGGGCGGGAAGCGGACTTTTGCTACAGAAACAATTGATGGAGTTTGCGTCAGGCAAAGCAGCCAATCCGTCACCGTCAAATTGAGCTACCCCCCGAAAATCGGACACTGACGCAAGCTGCGATTTGTTGTCTGTTGATCTTCAACACGAAGGAGATCGACGATGTCGAAACGGAAGCAACATCACCCAGAATTCAAGGCCAAGGTCGCGTTGGAAGCGCTGAAGGGCGAGGAAACGGTCAGCGAGCTGGCCAGTCGTTTTGGGGTTCATCCGACCATGATCCACCAGTGGAAGCGCGCCTTGCTCGAGGGCGCGCCTGGTGTGTTCGAGCGCGGCGCTGGAAAGACGCCGGAGGTTGATGAGGAGCAGGTGAAAGACCTGCACGCTAAAATCGGGGAGTTGGCCGTCGCCAATGATTTTTTGGCCAGAAAGCTCAAGCCGTGGACCGGCAAGTGAGGCGGAAGATGATTGAGCCAAACCTGCCAGGCCTGTCCGTCGGCAAGCAGTGCGCATTGCTGTCGATCTCGCGGTCGTCATTTTACTATGAGCCGAAGGGCGAGACCGATCTGAACCTCGATCTGATGCGCCAGATCGATAAGCAATTCCTGGAGACCCCGTTCTATGGGGTTCGACAAATGACATGGCACCTGCGCAACGATGATCATCTGGTGAACAAGAAACGCATCCGTCGTCTCATGCGACTGATGGGATTGATGCCGATCTATCAGAAGCCCAACACCAGCAAAGCGGCGAAGGGCCACAAGATTTACCCCTATCTGTTGCGCGGGTTGCGCGTTGATCGGCCCAATCAGGTGTGGTGTGCAGACATCACCTACCTGCCGATGCGGCGTGGGTTCCTGTATCTGGTAGCGATCATGGACTGGCACACCCGCAAGGTTCTGGCCTGGCGCATCTCGAACACGCTGGAGGCAGACTTCTGCGTTGAAGCACTGAACGAAGCTATCCACAAGTTCGGCTCGCCCGAAATCATGAACACGGATCAGGGCAGCCAGTTCACCTCTTTTGCCTGGACAGACCGCCTCCGCCGATCCGGCGTCCGCATCTCAATGGACGGAAAGGGCCGGTTCCTCGACAACATCTTCGTCGAGCGGCTCTGGCGGTCCCTGAAATATGAGTGCGTCTACCTGCACGCCTGGGAGACCGGATCAGAGGCCAAATCTGGGGTCAAAAAATGGATGGAGTTCTACAATCACAAACGCCCACATTCCGCCCTTGGCGGTAAACCACCTGCCGTGGTCTACTGGCAAGGAAATGAAGAAAACAAACCCGATCAGCAGATGCAAAAAGTAGCTTAATTTACGCCAGAACCTGTCCAACAAATGGGGAGTAGCTCAAATGACAGTCACATTGGAAATGTTTGTGAGCAACGATGCGACTCCGAAACCATTTATTCTAGGGGTCCCGTCGAAGCAAAATATCTACTGTTCGGCCTCCGTATTTTTTACGTAGGCTATCAACGAAACTAGGTTCTACATCTATCGCAAATGCAATTAGGCCACCTAACTTTGCATAATCTTCCACGGTAAGTCTGCCGTGAATGCTATGATGCACCATTGAGCTAATTCTGCGTTTCCGCTCGCGTCCCAGCGATATCTTGTTGTCTGGGGTGAGAACTAAGCCGGTTACTCGGCGGTTTGTCTTTTTAGAGACCAGCTTGGTTTTCTTCGCGTTGAGGCGCAAGCTGACCCATTTTGCGTCTAACAAGGCGCTTTTTACCGCTCCCATTGTCTCGTCAAAGTCCAAAAAACCACGGCTGGAAAAAGTTATGTCGTCAGCATAGCGCGTATAAATGAGATTCTGGGACACAGCAAATTCAGACAATTTAGTGTCCACATCAAAAAGTAGGCAGTTTGAAAGCAAAGGGGAAGAAGGTGCCCCGATAGCAAGCTTGGTCGGCTCAACCGAACCTGCACCCCAAAATAAAATTTTGCTGGTGAAATCTATCTGTTCTGTGGTCCATTCTGGGAAGTGTGCCGATGCAAATTTCTTCCAATTTCCGACAACTAAGTTATTGAAAAAATCTTCAAAATCCAGCTTCATCACAGCACGAGATTCAGCATGACATTTAGCGTTTTCCTTTATTGAGCTGCCAGCAACATATGCCATGGCAGATGGATGGACTGGCAGCCCGCTCAGTACGCCCCGGACGAAGTACCGCTGTATAGCTTTCAATTCGCGTGCTGGGTGGCATATCGTCCGTTCGCCACCCGATCTCTTCGGAATCTTCCAAACATAATAACGTTTTGGAGCGGTTTCGACCAAAGAAAGCAATTCAGACTTCGTCAATCCGAACTCTTTTGCCGTGTTTAGGATAAGTGAGTTCTCAGGAATCTGCATACTTGTGCTCCCAAAAAATCTCGATCCTATCCTTGTCGTCAATTTTTCCGGCCTCGGAGATTTTCCCTATCCATCGCAGGGTGTCCCGATCTTTGTTAGCGGTACCACTTTTCCAAGATATTTTCAGTGGCAAGTCATCGACTTGCGAAACGTAATAATCGAGCTTTCCGTGTTTTATCGGTTTTAGTAGTTTGCAAATTATAAGAATATCGAGACAACGACGGATATCCTTTTCGCTGAAATTGTCTCCCGTTACTACGGACGCTTTAAGCGCCAACTTTATTTCTGTTAACTTCGCAGCCCTTAGAACATGGCAAATTGCAAGCACCAAGTATATTCTGTGACCAATGCTTTTTTCTTTGAAATACTCTTCTTTTCCACTCGAGGCGACGGCGTCCATAGCGCTAGGAATGTCCGACAACATCTTTTCCAACACATATCCGGCAGCGCTAACTACCCCATCTTTATCTGTTTTCCAGCTAAACCCCAGCACTTGAGGATTTGCATGATATTGCTTGTAGTATCCCAACGCGCCACTGGTAATAAACGAGGCAGGGTAGGAATGATCGCTGAGCATAATAATAACAAGCTTTTCGCTTATTTCCTTAATTTTCACGAAAGAACCTAGTTCACAGATCGAGCCAGCGCTTTCAACTATCAATAGAACATTGCTAACAACTGCAGCTATGTACTCCTCGAGATCTAGCAGGTTTTCAAAGTGACTATCCGCAAGTGCGTTTACGGCTTCTTCAGCAAGAAGAATTCTAGAGCCCTGAAACTCGCCCTGTCTGCTCGTCTTTCTCGAGTGATTAAGCAACAGCTCGCGCATCGAGATCGGAGCAGCTTCGTTCCCGTTCGATTTCCCACCGCAAACAAAGACTAGTCTTCGTGGGAACAATATTTTCGATTTTTCGAAGTTAATGGCTTCAAAGAAACTACTAACTAGCTCAGGAAACAATGTGCTTTACCTTTGTAAGGCTCGAAATGGCCTCGGATTTTCTTTGACAAGAGCGCCCTATAGCGAATGGCGAAGGAAATTCGAGGCCATTTCGAGGCGACAATGTCGTTCAATAAATACATATCTGGCGAAGCGCCCGACAAGGCTTGCAGCCTAACCGCGTAAAGCAAGTAAGACATTGAACATGATGATATCAATGTCAAGGTTGTACAGACCGAATGCGGTGAAAAACTAAGGTCAACTAAGGGCTCGAAGCTGCCGCCTGCCGCTTATGGTGCCGAGGTCCGCAATGGGCCGAAAGTGACCAACTCCCAGCCTTCTGGATAGTAGCAGACCGAGTTTGAAAGTTACCTGAACTCCCCACCATCACCGCCTGCTCGTCTCCACCCTTGCTGGACAGCTCAGCGTAAAGCCTCCTATGTCAAGGCGCGGCCAACCGGCGCCTCCCTCCCGATATGGGGACGTTCCCGCACCTCCACGCCAGCAATTCCTGGCATTCAGCGCAAAACCCGCCCCGTTTTGTCCCCACCTTCCATCCCCATGGCAGACTCGGTGTGCTCCCGCTGCCGGATGGATCGCGAACGTTTCGATGCAGGTGGGAGGGAATGCCTCTCGATCAGGTGCGCAAACGTCAGCGTGACCTCACGGGAGGAGGCGATGGCCAACGCGGTTCCGCTGGCGGCGCGCTCCTTCGGGAGACCCGCGTCAGCCAGCCACCGGGCCGGGTTCCTTCTTGCCTGCGGCATGCGGGCGAGAGCGGGACCAGTGGTCCGGGCCTGTGGCGGACATGGCGCGTCTTTCGCGCCAGGGTCCGTGCCGGAACACGCGCCCAAAGCATCTCCCGCGGTCTGTCCTGACCGCGGCCGGGGCAACCCGGATGGAGGGCCCTGAAGAGGGGCAGGTGAGGAAGCCAACCTCCATGTGCTTCGAGAGGCTGACGCCTGTCGGATGGGGACGCCATCCGGCGAGTTCCGGGCCGCGCGCTGTCAGCGCCACCCTATCACTTGCATACCAGAGGCACTGCCCGCGCGCGGCCCTCCGGATTTGCCGCCTGTCGCCCGAAAGTGCTTGCACTGGAGCGATAATTTACAGGCGCACTCAAGGTTTCCACTTACACCCCGGCGGCACTGTCGCGCGGCAGAGTTTGCGGCTGTCCGGATGCAGGGGACAGTTTACTTTCGGGGGATCAGCCGACAGCGTAGCTATGAACGGGCATCAGCCCGAAAGTAAACTGTCCCCGACCTTCCCTCACTGCGCGTCGAAATCCAGCACCAGGGCAGGTCGAGGCTGACATTTCAGGGTGCCGGGGGAACAATCCGGCCGGTGGATCGTTGTGTCAGGCAAGACACAGGAGAGGCTGACCATGACACACAAAAAAGATGTTCCCCCGACCACGACCGATGCCGGCATTCGGGTGCAGAGTGACGAACATTCGCTCACCGTAGGGCCGGATGGGCCGATTGTCCTTCACGACCACTACCTTCTTGAACAGATGGCGAATTTCAACCGCGAGCGGATCCCGGAGCGTCAGCCGCATGCGAAGGGCTCGGGCGCTTTCGGAAGTTTTGAAACCACGCAGGACGTTTCGCGCTTTACCAAGGCGAAGATTTTTCAGCCGGGCGCAAAATGTGACGTGGCGATGCGCTTTTCGACAGTCGCAGGCGAGCGGGGCAGCCCGGACACCTGGCGCGATCCGCGCGGGTTCTCCGTCAAGATGTATACCGAAGACGGCAATTTCGACATGGTCGGAAACAACACGCCGATCTTCTTCATTCGCGATCCGTTGAAATTCCAGCATTTCATCCGCAGCCAGAAGCGCCGTGCCGACAACGACATGCGCGATCATGACATGCAGTGGGATTTCTGGACGCTGTCGCCCGAAAGCGCGCATCAGGTGACCTATCTGATGGGCGACCGCGGCATCCCGAAAACCTGGCGTGAGATGAATGGCTACTCCAGCCACACCTATTCGCTGGTCAACGCCAACGGTGAAAAATTCTGGGTCAAGTTTCATTTCCACACCGACCAGGGCGACGGCAACGCCTATCTGAGCCAGGATGATGCCGACAAGCTTGCCGGCAGCGACGGGGATTACCACCGGCGCGATCTGTTCAATGCGATCCGGGATGGGGATCACCCGAGCTGGACACTGAAATGGCAGGTGATGCCTTACGAGGACGCCAAGACCTACCATCTCAATCCGTTTGACCTGACCAAGGTCTGGCCGCATGCGGATTACCCGCTGATCGAGGTCGGCAAACTCACGCTCGATCGCAATCCGACCGATTTCCATACCCAGATCGAGCAGGCTGCATTTGAGCCGAACAACATGGTTCCGGGTATCGGCCTTTCGCCGGACAAGATGCTGCTGGCGCGCGGCTTTGCCTATTCAGATGCGCATCGCGCCCGTCTCGGGGTCAATTACAAGCAGATCCCGGTCAATGCCGCCAAAAGCCCCGTCTACAGCTATTCCAAGGATGGCGCAGGACGGACCGAGAATGTTTCGGATCCGGTCTATGCGCCCAATTCCTACGGCGGTCCGGCGGCTCAGCCGGATACGCGCGGCGAGGCCGGTCTGTGGCACGCCGATGGCGATATGGTCCGCCAGGCCTATACCTTGCGCGAAGACGATGACGACTGGAGCCAGGCCGGCAAGCTGGTCCGCGATGTGATGGACGATGCGGCGCGCGACCGTCTGGTCAACAACGTCGCCGGGCATTTGTGCGACGGGGTCAGCGAGAAGGTGCTTCAGCGGGCTTTCGAGTACTGGCGGAACATTGATCGCAACACCGGCGACAAGATCGAGGCCAAGGTTCGCGAGAAACTCGGCGGCGCTTCGAAGGCCCCGGGGATGGCGTCAGCCGAGAGTATTTCCGGCTAAAGGCTGGCGAAACAAGGAAAATCAGGGGACAGTTTAGCTTCGGGCGAGGCCCGAGAGGTGAACTGTCCCCGAACTTTGTGACTTGCTACTGCGCGTCGAAATCCAGCACCAGCTTGTCGGTATCCGGGCGGGCCTGGCAGCTGAGCGTGAAGCCGGCTTCGATTTCCCAGGGTTCGAGCGAGAAGTTCTCGTCCATGGTGGCCGCGCCCTCGACGATCTTGCAACGGCAGGTGCAGCACATGCCGCCGGCGCAGGAAAAAGGCAGGTCCATGCCGGCTTTCATCGCCGCGGTGAGCACCGTGTCGGTGCTGGCGTCGACCTCTATGGTGCGGCGGGCGCCGTCGAGGATGATCTCCACAGACGCGCCGTGTTTGGCGCCATTGGCGGCTTTCGCTTTGGGTGCAGGCGCGGGCGTAGAGCCGGGAGCGGGGGTGAACAGTTCGAACTTGATCCGGTCCTCGTCAACGCCCAGCGTGGCCAGCGCGCTTGAGGCGGAGCGGATCATCGGCTCGGGACCGCAGATATAGATCGCATCGGCCTTGGCCGGATCGATCAGGCCGTGACTGGCGAGCGTTTCGAGCTTGGCGGCATCAAGACGTCCATTCATGATTTCGACGTCCTGGACTTCCTCATCCATCACATGCAGCAGGGTGAAGCGGGTGGTGTAGCGATCCTTGAGATCGTTGAGATCATCGCGGAACATGACACTGGATGAATTGCGGTTGGCGTAAAGCAGCGTGACGGTGGAGTTGGGCTCGCCGGCCAGCACCGATTTGGCGATCGACAGGCAGGGGGTGATACCGGAACCGGCGGCCAGCAGCAGGTAATCATGGTCGCCGCCGATTTTCGCGGTGAAGCGGCCCTGCGGCGGCATCACCTGGATGCGGTCGCCTTTCTTCAAGGTCTGGGCGAAGCCTGAAAAACGGCCATCCTCGATGCGCTTGACGCCGACGGTGCGGCGGCCCTGCTCCTGAAGCGGCGAGCAGATCGAATAGGAGCGGCGCATGTCCTCGCCATTAATGTCGGCGCGCAGCGTCAGATATTGGCCGGGCAGGAAGGCGAAGGTGTCGCGGCTCTCCTCGGGAATGGCGAAAGTGATGGCCACGGCGTCCGGCGTTTCGTTGCGGACAGCGGCAATTTCGAGTTCATGAAAGCGCGGAGCGGCCATGGGTCAGTTCCTCAGATGCACTTGAAATAGTCAAACGGTTCGGCGCAGTCGTCGCAGCGGTAGTGCGCCTTGCAGGCGGTGGAGCCGAATTCGGAGACTTTGGTGGTGTGGGTCGAGCCGCAACGCGGGCAGGCTATGACGTCTTCGGAGAAGAAGGCGCGCCTGCCGCCTGAGGAGCCCACCGGCGGGGCGATGCCATAGGCGCGCAGTTTCTCGCGGCCTTCATCGGAAATCCAGTCGGTGGTCCAGGCCGGTGTGATGACGCGCTCGATTTTAGAGTCGATTCCGGCGGTTAGCAGCGCTGTTTCAACCGCCATCTCAATGGCGATGACCGCCGGGCAACCGGAATAGGTCGGTGTCAGCCGGACGACGATCTGGCCGCTCTCATTGCGGGTGACCGAGCGCAAAATGCCGAGATCGGCAACGGTGACACAAGGCACTTCCGGATCGGGCACGCTGCTCGCCACCTCAAGCGCGCGGGTAAGCTCGAAATCAGTCACATTCGTGACGTCGCCCTCGGTCGTGGCTTGATCCTCGGTCATGGTCGGCGGCTGGCTCACCAGGTCTGGCCCGGATAGGCGCGCTGCATGAACTGCAGCTCGGCCAGCAGATGGCCCATGTCTTCGCCATGAATGCCGTCGCGGCCGCCCTTCTGCCAGGTGCGGATGTCCGGTGCGGTCAGCTTGGCGGCGGCAAACACGGTGGCGATGGTCTGGTCCCACTCGGCGCGGATCGTTTCCGGGTCGGGCAACAGACCTGAGGTGATGGCGGCAGTGCGGGCAGGCGAGGCCATGAAGAGTTCGCCGGTGTAGCGGTGCAGTTCGGTGACGGCATCAGCCATGCGGGCCGCACTTTCCTCGGTGCCGTCGCCCATGCGGATGACCCATTCGCCGGAATGGCGCAAATGATAGGCCATTTCCTTGTCGGCCTTGGCGGCGATACCGCGCAGCGTCTCGTCGTTCGAAGTGGAGGCAATGCTGCGCCATAGAGGCTGCATGAAGGCGGCGAAATAGAGCTGGCGCAGCATGGTGTGGGCGAAATCATTGTTGCGGCGTTCGACCAGCAGGCAGTTCAGGTATTCGCGTTCGCGGCGCAGGAAGGCGAGATCATCCTCGCTGCGGCCCTTGGCTTCGAGCTCACCGGCATAGGCATAGAGCGCGCGGGCCTGGCCCAGAAGATCAAGCCCCATATTGGCCAGCGCCAGCTCTTCCTCGAGCATCGGCGCGTGGCCGCACCATTCCGACAGGCGGTGGCCGAGGATCAGGCAATCATCGGCTATTTCGAGGATGGCGCGGACCGCGGTTGCTTCAGCGCTCATCACATGTGCCCCACTTCATCGGGGATCTCGTAAAAGGAGGGGTGGCGGTAGATCTTGTCGTCGGCGGGCTCGAAATTTGGCTCGGCAAAGGACGGATCGGAGGCGGCGATGTCGGATGAGCGGACAACCCAGATTGAATTGCCTTCACCGCGTCTTGTGTAGACATCGCGGGCCGACTGCAGCGCAAGGGCTGAATCAGCCGCGTGCAGCGAGCCGACATGGCGGTGGTGCAGGCCGTTGCGTGGGCGGATGAAGACTTCCCACAGCGGGGTCAATTCGTGCTTGTCGGTCATTCTGCGGCCTCCTGGGGGATATGCTTTGTCTCTGCGCGTTTGGCGGCGTGGGCAAGCGCTGCTTCGCGCACCCAGGCGCCATCGTCCCAGGCCTTGTTGCGGTCACGCAGCCGGTCGCGGTTCATCGCGCCGTCGCCCTTGACCACGGCTTTGAACTCGGCCCAGTCGATTTCGCCGTGGTCGTAGAGTTTTGTCTCTTCGTTCCATTTCAGGTCGGGATCGGGGACGGTGAGGCCGAGATATTCGGCCTGCGGCACGGTGGCGGTGATGAATTTCTGGCGCAGCTCGTCGTTGGAGAAGCGCTTGATCTTCCATTTCATCGACTGGTCGGAATTGGTGCTGTCGGTGTCGGAGGGTCCGAACATCATCAGCGACGGCCACCACCAGCGGTTTAAGGCGTCCTGGGCCAATTGCTTCTGTTCGTCGGAACCCTTGGCCAGAACCATCATGATCTCGTAGCCCTGGCGCTGGTGGAAGCTTTCTTCCTTGCAGACGCGGATCATGGCGCGGGCATAAGGCCCGTAGGAGCAGCGGCAGAGCGGGATCTGGTTCATGATCGCAGCGCCATCGACCAGCCAGCCAACGGCGCCGATATCGGCCCAGGTCGGGGTCGGGTAGTTGAAGATCGAGGAGTACTTGGCTTTGCCGGAGAGCAGCTCTTCGGTCATCTGTTCGCGGGAGACGCCAAGTGTTTCGGCGGCGGAATAGAGATAGAGGCCGTGGCCGCCTTCATCCTGCACCTTGGCCAGCAGCGCGATCTTGCGGCGGAGCGACGGGGCGCGGGTGATCCAGTTGCCTTCGGGCAGCATGCCGACGATTTCCGAATGCGCGTGCTGGCCGATCTGGCGCACCAGCGTGCGGCGGTAGCCTTCCGGCATCGGGTCGTTGGGTTCGATTTTTTCCTCGCGGTCAACCCGCGCCTGGAAGGCTGCAAGAAACTCTTCCGATTCCGTGGTGCTTGAATCCGCTCCGATAAGGCCCTGGCTGTACATGGCTAACGTCCTCCGCTGTGAAGGATGTTATATGTTACAAGCTTAAAGAATGTCAAGTCTATCGTGTAACATGTTCGATTGAAGCCTGATGCCGGGGTCAGCTGCCGCCAAAGCGCGCAGCCAGCCGCGCATCCGGCGGCGGCAATGGGCCCGACGGCGTGCTGGCATAGGCATCAAGCCAGGCCTCCGACGGTGCAAGCAAGCGGGCATAAATCGAGGCGATGAGCGTGCGGGTTTCGGGTTCGGGATCGGGATCGTCGGGCTGGATCATGTCGGCGGGGATGGCAAGCACACGCAGGGCCAAACGCCGCCATTCATGGATCATCAGGCATCTGAGCGCCATGGCGTCTTCGGGCGTTGGCGTGCCTGTCTGCTCGAGTGCTGCGCTGACCGGGAGATAGGCGGCATGCAGCTCTGCGAAATCGGTTGATTGCCGGGCAATGGCGATCTGCTCACTCAGAGCGGTTCCGGGCATGAGCGTGGTTGCCTCGGCGATGGTAGCGCCGGGGAGGCGCAGGCCTGCGGGCAGATCCGACGCGCGGGTGAAACAAAGCACACTTTGCGGGGCGATTTGCAGCGCGCCGGCAGCTTCGAAGGCGCGCAAGCTGGCGTCTGACAAAGGCTCGGCACTGATGATCAGCGATCTTGGCGTATCGGCAGGCAACAGCGACGATGCCGCGTAGATCCGGCGCTCGGCGCTCAAAACCGTCTCGCCAACATCGCCGGAGAGCGCATAAAAACTGTTGCGGCCCTCGCGCGAGCGCTCGATCCAGCCATCTGCCGCCAGCCTTGAGACGGCGGTGCGCACCGCGCCATGGCCAATGCCAAGCCGCTGCATCAGCGTTTGCAGGGTCGACGCTGAAACCACACCACCGCGCGGACCGATGGCGTCACCGAGGAAACTGACAATCAGCGACCAGGCCGACAGGTGCTGCGAGGCTTGCAACGCGGTCAGGCGGGCGGTGATGAGTTTGGCAATCGGATCGGGTTCAAGCATGGCGGGAAGGGAATAGCCGGATTTGGGCGAGGCGGGAAGAGGGGGAGGGGCTGACGGGTTGAGGCCGGCCCCCAACGCCTCTACTGCCGCGTAAACACCACACATAAGTTGTTGGCGGGCATCTCGGTGACGGAGGTGAGGGCCAGTCCGGATTGTTTGGCCAGGCTCGCCACATCCTCGAGCAGGCGGATGCCCCAGGCGGGGTTTCGGGCGCGCAGACTCGCGTCGAATTCGACATTGCTTGGGACAAGTGGTTGGCCTTCGCGCCGGTAGGGACCGTAGAGGACGAGCGTTCCGCCGGTGGGCAGCAGCCTGCCTGCGCCTTTCAGCAAGCCCTCTGTCGCCGACCAGGGACTGATGTGCACCATGTTGATGGCGATCATGGCGTCGGCCTGCTCGACCGGCCAGGTCTTAGCCGACGCATCGATATCGAGCGGTGGAGCCACGTTGGTGATGGAATGCGTCTTCACCCATTCTTCAATCGATGCGCGGGCTTCCGGTGACGGATCGGATGGTTGCCAGACCAGACCCGGAAACAATTGTGCAAAATGGATGACGTGCTCGCCGGAGCCGCTGGCAATCTCGAGCACCGTTCCGGTTTCCGGCAAGACATGACGCAACAGATCAGCGATCGGGCCGCGGTTGCGAAGGGCGGACGGGCTGGTGAGTTTTTGATCCTGAGATGACATTTTGGGTCCTTACGGGCAGTGCAGATATTTGATGCCGTTTGATGCGGCACGGTCATGAACAGCCGATCTGCACCATACGACAGGACTTCGCATCCGCAACGCCAAACCTCCGGCTTGCCACGCTTTTGCAGCCAAACCGACTACATCATCATTCGCTTGAGCGGCGGCTTGAGCCTCAGATGGGTTGCACTAGGATCGGGTGCGAGCATGGGGGAGATTGAGTAGACGGTTTGGCTGAGGACGGGAAGTGTCCGTTGCGGCGCCAAGCTTGGGCTCGATCTGCGTGCGCACCGAAGTCCGGAGCGCAAATTGACGCAATCCATGATACTTGTAGATGTGTGAGCACTCAATTCACGGGGGAACGCAGGATGGGTGTCGATCCACGCGCGATCATTGCTGCCAATAACAATGCTGATCTGTATGCGGCGATGTTCGCCTCCCATGGGCTAGGCTATGAACGGCTGGCTTACGCTTTTGTCGGCAAGGACCGGCCACCGCCTTTCTATTCAAACCTCACGGTGCTGTCTCCGGACCATGCCGATGAAATTGCCCTGCAGCTTCGGACTCTGGCGCAGAATTTAAACGGCGCCATTGGATTGAAAGACAGTTTTTGCGACCTGGATTTTGAGCTCAACGGATTTGATATGCTGTTTGACGCGTCATGGATCTGGCGGGAAGCGGGGCCACCAAACAGCTCAAGTGCTTGGGAGAGACTTGAAGCCGAGGCGGACCTCCTGCTTTGGGAAGCGGCGTGGAAACAATCGGGATCGCCAACGTCGCAGCGCATGTTCACCACCGAACTGATGGCGCGACCGGAGATTATCTTTCTGGGCCACAGGACCGGCGGTGAATTCCATGCGGGATGCATCGCCAATATCTCCGAGACGTGTGTCGGCATTTCCAACGTGTTTTCCCGGTTGCCGTCAGACAGTGTTTTTGCGCAAGCCACAGAGGCCGTGGCATCCATCGCGCCGCATTTGCCCATCGTTGGCTACGAGTCGGGCAAAGTACTGGACCATGCGCGCCGGGTCGGATTCACAACCGTCGGTGATCTGCGCATACTTGTTGCGAAAGCGGCGCGGTTTTGAATTTGCAGTCGGGCTTCAGCGCATCAAAAGGCCGGCCATTTGCCGTTTTCACAGAAATGGCCGGCCTGCGATATCATCATGTCCCTTGGTGGACTGCGATCAGCCGGTTCGGCCATAAAATGTCATGCGGGCTGCTTCTGACAGCGAGACGCCTGGCTCGGCGTTGTAGGCGAGGACAGCGAGCATGCGGGTGCGATCGCCCTCATTTGGCGCGACCCGGTGCATCGAGTTGCGCCCGCGGAAAAACACCAGCGTGCCGGCTTGCGCATTCAGTTGCTCGACCTTTGTCCGGCCATCAAGAATGCCGGCGACGGCTTCGTAGTTCATTTCGCCGGCATCGGCATCACGAACGGCATTTACATATTCAAACTGACCGCCGCGTTCGGGGGGCTGAACCATCAGCGTTATGGCGAAGGAGGAGTTGTCGAAATGCCAACCGAGTTCCTGGCCGGTTTTGGCAAAGTGGAGATTGATTGACGACAAGGGATCGGCGTATTCATAGAGCGCGGTCTCGCCCAGGACCTCGCACAGAAACTCGCGAAATTCTGGCGCATTGTAGAGCGATCTGAGCGCGGATTGCTGTGGCATCAGATCATCGGTAATGCAGCCCTTTGAGGACAGAACAAGCCTGTTGCGCGGGTGGTTGGCGGCAAAATCGGGGTCCTGGGGGCTGAGATAGACCGTGTGTTTGGCGGTGCTGGCGAAAACCTTGTCCTCGTTTTCGCGCCCCTCGGCCTGAATTGCCTCGATTGCTGGCTGGGTGACGAATTGCGGCATCACCAGAATTCCGTGGTCTTCGTATGTCTTGCGGCAGGCGGCACGAAAGGCAGAGTTGCCAATGGGATAGGTGGTCAAGTCAACAATTTGATTCAGGTCCATGATCTGTCCTCATCAACAGGTTCGAGTGATGGCCTGACAAGCACTACACGGCTTGGAAGAATTGAAAAAATTGTATTATTTATGCTTTTGAGAAAGAAAAACTTGGCTTACAAAAGCTGATGAGCAAAATCACGATACGGCAATGCGAGTATTTCAAAGCGGTTGCGCAGACGGGTGGCATTGCGTCGGCGGCGCGGGCAATGGGGATTTCGCAGCCGGCGGTGGCCCAGTCGATCAGCAAGCTCGAGGACATCACCGGGCTGGTGCTGTTTAGGCGGCTGCATGCACGCGGCATGGTGCTGACGGCTCAGGGCACCGCATTCCTGCGCCATGCCGAAGATTTGCTGGCCTGCGCGGGCCGGGTTGATCAAGCCATCGAAGGTATTGCCGACAACCGGACCGGGACAATCCGGCTTGGCTGTTTTCAGTCGATCGCGCCATTCTGCCTGGCGCGGATCGTGCGCGGCTATCGCGATCTGGCCCCTGGTGTTGTTCTCGAGGTCAGCGAGATGCTGCAGGAAGAGCTGATGCTTGCGATCGGGCAGAGCCAGATCGATCTGGCGATCATGTATGATCTCGGGCTGGATCCGGATCTGTTTGCCTGGCGCGGGCTGTCGGCGGCCAAGCCCTATCTGATCGTGCCCGAGGGCCACCGGCTGGCGCAAAGCAATTCCGTGTCGTTGAGCGAGATCGCGTCGGAAGACTACATTCTTTTTGATGCGCCACGGAGCAGGGACTATTTCCTTTCGGTCTTTTCCCATCACGGCATCAACCCGCGCATCGTGTTTCGCTCGGCCTCGATTGAATCCGTGCGGTGCAGCGTCGCCAACGGGCTTGGGGTTTCGCTGTTGGCGATGCGCCCGGTTGCCAATGAAACCTATGACGGCGGCCGGGTGGTGCCGGTCGAGATTGAGGAAGACCTGCCAGCCATGCCAATCGTCGCGGCCTACAAGGCGGACCATGCGCCCGGCGGCCTGACGCTGCCTTTTGTTGACTATTGCGCGCAGGTGTTCGAGGCGCTTTAGGTGGCGCGGGTCTGCCTTGTAGGCATTGCTTGCGCGGTTGGTGGTTTGCACTAGGATCGGGTTTCAATGAGCGCCTGAAACAAGCCGCGAGGGACCGTCAGTCATGAGAGTTGTTGTAATGGGAGCGGGCGTGATCGGCGTCACCACGGCCTATTATCTGGCCAAGGGCGGGGCGCAAGTTGTGGTGCTCGACCGGCAGACCGGGCCGGGTCTGGAAACCAGCTATGCCAATGCGGGCGAGCTGAGCTACGGCATGACCTCGCCCTGGGCCGCACCCGGCGTGCCGGTGAAAGCGCTCAAATGGCTGTTCATGAAGCGGCGGCCACTGTTCATCTGGCCGCTGATCAGCCCGACGATGTGGAAGTGGGGGCTGCAGATGCTAGCCAATTGCAACGACGAGAGCTACCGGGTCAACAAGGGCCGGATGGTGCGGATCTCGAATTATTCGCGCGATGTGATGCCCGAACTGATCGAAGAGACCGGCATCGATTATGACGGACGCGAGCAGGGCACACTGCAATTGTTTCGCACCATCAAGCAGATGAAGGATTCGCGCGCCGATCAGGAGATTCTGGCGGAATATGATTCCCCCTACGAGGTGCTGGGCCGTGACGCCTGTATCGCCGTCGAACCGGCGCTCAGTGAAGTGCGCAACAAGTTCGTCGGTGGATTGCGGCTGACTGCGGACCGGACCGGCGATTGCCGCATGTTCACAATCGCGCTGGCGGAGAAATGCGCCGAGATGGGCGTCGAGTTCCAGTATGGCCAGTCGATCCGGGCGATCGCGGTAGAGGATGGCAAGATTGCCGGGGTGGACACCGAGATCGCCGGGCGGATCGAGGGCGACGCCTATGTCTGCGCGCTCGGCAGTTTTGGCCCGAGGCTCTTGAAGCCGATCGGCGTCAATCTGCCTGTCTATCCGGTGAAGGGCTATTCGGTGACGCTGCCGGTGACCGACGACGAATTCGCGCCGCAATCGACCATCATGGACGAGACCCACAAGGTGGCGATCACACGGCTCGGCGACCGCATCCGCGTGGCAGGCACCGCCGAGATCGCCGGCTATTCCAACCGCCTCGGCCCGCACGCCACCGACACGGTCAAACACGTGATCAGCGACCTGTTCCCCAAGGGCGGCGACATCACCAAGGCGGAAGGCTGGACCGGCCTCAGGCCGATGACGCCGGACGGCACACCGGTGCTCGGGGCCTCGCGCTACGACAATCTGTATCTCAACACCGGCCACGGCACGCTGGGCTGGACCATGGCCTGCGGCTCCGGCAGGGCGGTGGCGGATGTGGTGCTGGGGAATAAGCCGGAGATCTCGTTCGAGGGGCTGACGGCGGAGCGGTATGGGTGAGCGTCAGCAGGGGACGCAATAGATCTGAAAAAAGAAACCTTCGGTGTGCCTGGCGGGCCAATTGACAGCCCTTGAGCTTAGGCGGATTCTGTTTTGTCCGCAGGAGTGAGCGGCTTGATGTCAACAGGGGTGAATCACATGAAGAGTTTGATTTTGGTTTGTCTTGCAGCAACGCTGGGCCTGATGGGCGCGGCACAGGCGGAAGTGACAGCGGGCACCTACACGGTCGAGGGGACCAATCTCGACGGCAGCAGCTATGGCGGTACGGCGACCATTGAGCTCAGCTCGGACACGACCTGCCACATTCACTGGAGCACCGGCACGGAATCCGACGGCATCTGCATGCTCTATGACAACGCATTTGCCGCTGGCTACGTGTTTGAGACCGGCGGCGTCGGGCTGGTGGTCTACGAGGTGATGGAAGACGGCACGCTCGAGGGCGCCTGGACCATCGATGGTCAGTCCGGTTCGGGCACGGAGAGACTGATCCCGCAGTGATGGGTGATGCCGGGGCCGCCGGTAGCGGGGCCCTCGCGCTACGACAATCTGTCTCTCTACACCGGCCATGGCACGCTGGCTTGGACCATGACTCGCGGGGTAGGCCGGGCTGGTGGCGGATGTGGTGCTGGGCAAGCAGCCGGAGATCTCGTTCGAGGGGCTGACGGCGGAGCAGTCAGCGGGAGGCGCTCATTCGGGTGTGGCTTGAAAGGGCCTAGCGTGGCGGTCAGGCGAGGCCGAGGAAAACCGCCAGCGACCGGGTAACCGCGAGCATGGTCTCGTCGTCCAGCCGGCCAAAGGGCGGGCCGAGCTTGTCGCGCCTGATGGTCATGGCTTTGTCAATCATCACCTGTGAAGGCTTGCGCAGTCCGTTTTCCGGCGTCGGGCGCAGGCTGGGCCGTACCAGCGGCGCGTCGACCAGCGTTGACGACACCAGCAACACGGTGACCGTGCCGGTCTCTGCAAACGGATCAGCCTGGATGATCAAAGCGGGGCGGGGTGGTAGCACGCCGGTACTCGGGGCCTCACGCTATGACAATCACTACCTCAACACTGGCCACGGCACGCTGGGCTGGACCATGGCCTGCGGTTTGGGGGCGCGCAGTGGCGGATGTGGTGCTGGGCAAGACGCCGGAGATCTCGTTCGAGGGACTGACGGCGGAGCGGTATGGGTGAGAAGCGAAGGGGGCTGGGTACGGCAGCAAAGCCGACAGGATTGCAGATGGTGTGATTTGACGGGAAGCAACCGTTTGCCAAGCCATGACAATCAGCAATTGTCTATCTTTTCTTGGAATTCTTGAGGTTTCAGTTTGTGATGCTTCCAGTCGTCAATGTAGGATAGAAAATCAAGTATATTTTGTCTTTGCTTTGTACCGATTAGGTAATTTGATAGATATTCCCCTCGAGCTACTCGCCTTAAATCATCGCTGACCTCGAAATCTCGATCAAATCCTTCCGCTACCGCTCGAAAGAATTTTTTTGACGCTCTGAATTTTAACCAAATCCTACATGTGTAAATAAATGGATCCAATATTATAGACAAAAATTTTGCTAGTGTCGCAGTTAGAAGGTAATTACTCACCCCCTTGCCATGCGCCACAATGTCTGAATCCATGACGGTATGGATCGGACTGATTTGCAGCAGCTGAGCAAGGACGAATTGATCGAGATGGTGCTTCGGCTCCAGCGTCCTGC